>Ga0115557_1001340_pt1 | contig 17010 bp, 15 predicted proteins | sample COGITO_mtgs_1104_FD_87280 | JGI IMG/M metagenome (GOLD analysis project Ga0115557, IMG submission 87280) | Pelagic marine microbial communities from North Sea - COGITO_mtgs_110421 | ecosystem: Environmental > Aquatic > Marine > Epipelagic | place: Germany:Helgoland, sampling site Kabeltonne...
CCCAGTAAGCGAGACGGACACGTCCAAAAGACCTGACGCAGCTCCCAGCAAAATGGATAGCTTCCTCCAGGGTTGGAGCAGAACTTATAAAGCCAAAAAAAGACTTCATCCGCAATCTCCTCTTAATATCATCTACACCTCAGTCAGTAATTCGTCACTCGGTAGCTAACCCTACAAACCCTACAAACCCTACAAAGATTGAAGTTGGTGGAGTTGGGGAGTTTGGGGGGTTGGTTTGGGTCTCTAATCGGTGTTTCCTCCGCGCCCCCCTTCCCCCATAGACACTCCAGTGAAGGCAAATGCACCGACCCAACTTGCAGCCTTTGACCTTGGCAGCACTTGCGACCACGGGCCTGACCGTCTCCGTCGTCGCCTGGACTCTCGGCTGGCGGCCCGCATGCGTTCGAGGCTGGTGGGTGCGACCACCGGGCCTGACCGTCTCCGTCGTCGCCTGGACTCTCGGCTGGCGGCCCGCATGCGTTCGAGGCTGGTGGGTGCCTTGCTTTGGATGGACTTAAATTAAACAGCACCCACTTATCAACAACGTCGTCAATCTCAAATCAAATCATCTTTTACTAATTTTTTTTTATTTTGGCGTTTCTGCGAGTGTGTGCGTCATGCATGGTGTGTCATGATGAGTCGTCTGCCTGAGACAAATACGAGTCAAAGGAGAAAAAACCGCCGCATTTTGCTGTTACGAAGGATGATTCCTCGTCAATTTTCGTCTTGACGGGCGCCTCATAGCATTCGATGGTGTGCGCCTTGGTGTTGATGTTACTGTCGTTTAGGGGCAAGAAGGTCCAGCAAATTGTCTTGGTCACCACCTTCTTTCCTTTCGTCCGCTCATCCTTGAGCTCAAGCAGGAGCAAGTTACCTTCTGCCCCGAGGTTTTCGAGTGGGGTCTGGATGTGGTAGGTGCTGCTCCACCATAAGCATGTCTCGTTCTTGTACACGAACCTGCTAATGTCCTGAGTCTCCTCGATCTTATCGCCGCTGCTGTTCACAAGACTTATGGATACGTAGGGGCACTCCAAATCCCCTGCACCGGAGAGTGCAATCTTTTCCACCATGAGCGACAAGTAACTGCAGTTCGGGAGCTTTTTGGGGACGCCTAACAATGCCTTCTTCTCGCTCATTCCGACGTTTCCAATCATGCAAACTCGTTCTATATCTCGTTGCGACGAGAGAAGATCCATGGGAGTCTTTCCGCTTGCGTCTTGTATGTCCATGCTGGCCCCCTTGCGGACGAGCGCGGTAGCCATAGAGATCTTTCCCTCCCGCACGGCGATGTGCAAGGCGGTCAGCCCGTCGCTGTTCTGGTAATCGAGATCGCAACCGTTCTCCGCCAGCCAGAGCGCGATTTCGATCATAAGGACCTGGCTTTGTCTGTTTGTCACACTTGGTCTCCTGCTGCTGCTGCTGCTGCTGCTGCTGCTGTCTCCGCCACTACTACTCCCCCTATCTTTTCCGCCCTCGCTGCGGACGACCATGTGAACTGCGCTCTCCCCACGCTCGTTCCGCATCTGGGAGAGCTTCATCCGTTTCATCACGGAGAGGTAGCTACGGGGTGAAGTTCTCCTTTCCCGGAAATTCATGGAGCGGCCTTCGCTTTCACGCAACGCCGTGTACCATTCCTGCAGCTCGATTTCGCTCTCCGCCGCGAAATAGATCCTCCCCTCTTTATTCTTTTTGTCCAGAAGATGCGGGGAATGAATCTCGAAAGCGTACTTTTCAGTCTCGCTCTTTTTGATCATTGCGTCCTTGAGAAATACCTCCTTCTGAGGAAAGTCGTCGTCTTTCCGCTTGAAATAAGCGATCCGATCGGTGTGGAGCTTGGCCCAGCGCTTGTCCCATCCTCTCCACTCCTTGCGCTTTTTCAGCGTGCCTTCCTTTATTATTGGCGTGTCTGCGAACTTGCTATTCAGGGAAGTTCTCGCATCGCCTCCGCCTCCAATCATCTTGATTCCCTCTCCCCCATCGCTCACGTCTTCCTTAATGGCGTTTAAGGCGGTGTCTGCAAAAAACTTCATGGCCGCAAACGCTGCACATTTCGCGGCAGTGTGAAACGGAGTATCTCCTCCTTTGTCTAGTTGAAAGACGTCATTCTCGTCGTTACACAGCAGTGCCACAAGTTCGACGCTGTTGCTCGTCGCCGCGGAGTGTAGCAATGTCTTGTAACTATCGTAACGGTTCCTCACAAAACGGAGTGTGCGGTCCGCTTCCAGCAGCTCAATAACGATGTTTAGCTTTCCTCTCTTGGCAGCCTGGTGAATTTTCAAAACGGCCGCCTGCAGCTGTATGTTCCTCACAAATCTTTTCACGAGTCGCTGTAGATGAATTGCCCTCTCCTTCGTATTTTGGAAGTTGCGCTTGCATAGGTTACGCCGGCAAAGTGATTGTGCTAGAGCCACGCTTTTCCGATCATTCTCAAACTCCCTCTTGGCCTTCCACGTGCGCACACGAGTCTGCAGCACTGTGCAGCTCCGCTTAGACTTATCAAAGTCCGCCCTCGCTGCTCTTTCCCGGCTTTTGCTCTGGAGCTTGATGACGCTCTCTTTCTGCTTTCTAAACGCGCGCCTTTGCGCGTGGGCTCGAAAAGCCGCTTGCGCCGTCGTTGCTTTTTCATTGTCCCGGGCCACTTTGCGGCGAACGAGCTCGCTTTTGCTATCGATCACCCTCTTCCTGTTTTGGATGCTTACGACGGCGCTCTTGTAGGCGAGGAATTCTTTTCGGGCCCGACACTTTCGAGTGAAGCTCTGCACCAGCGTAGTGACGCGAACTTGGCGCTCAAATCTCAGCTATAGTAGTGTCGAGAGGAGAAAAGCGTGGAAGGGGGGGGGGGAGGTTAGTGAGGTTAGTGAGCTCATCGTCATCATCATCATCATCATCAAAACTATTATTCCAATTCGACCAACGCTCGACAATTTGCGCTCGGCGTTTGTGCCATTGCTTGCCCCGCCACTGCCACTCACCTTCTTGACCCGCTCCTTGGCCTGGACTCCGCGCCAGCCGGCCTGCATCCTGGCAGCAGCTCTTCGCCGCTCTGCCTCGACGCGAAGTCGCTCCTTCGTCTGCTCACTGAAGAACACCTTTCTCGCCTTCAATAACCTCGCCATGCATTGCAGCTGGATCGCGGCATTTCTCGACCTCTTGAGATTTGCCTGAGATTTCGCGGACCGAAAGGCGGAAGCAATTTTTGTCGATGCATCCGACTCCTTCTTTGCGGTGCGGAGTTGGTCCAGCTTCTTTCGCGCATGCCTCGCCCTCGTTGCATTCTGTATTCGTATGTTTGCATTCTTTTGCTTTTGAAATTGGTCTCTTTCCTTCATCCCCCTGACACTCTTTTGCATCAAGATTGCCGCGTTATTCGTTTTTACGATGTTCTTCACCTTTTCGCTGGCTTGCCTTGCTCGGACCCTGCATTGGATTGCGGTAGCGCACCGCCTCTGCTCTCTTTCCAGGAGTATTCGTTTGCGCTCTTCGGCCGCTTTTTTCCTTGCCTGCTTGGCGCGCATCGCCCTCTGCATCTTGGCAAGTTTCTGTTCGTGGTTTGATGGATGCAAGCAATCGGGGAAAAAAAATAAGGAAATGAGAATCAAGTTAGATAGAAGGTTCGCCGTTGGTCATTGGTCATTGGTCATTGGTCATTGCTTTAGTCCTTTGAATGAATATCGCTTCCTCGTTGTCTCACCTCTTGCTTGATCTTGTACTGGCGCTGCTGCGCGCTCATTCTGGAGAATCCCTGCATCATTTTCACCGCCAATTTCTTTTTGTTCCAACGATCCTGGTCTTGCTTACCGCGCACGATTCTTTGAATGGCAGAAGCGCGCTGCGCGTAAAACTCCTTCACCTCAAAATGCAGTTCTTCGAGGACTCCATCCCGGAGAAAAACCTTCGTTTTCCCCACCTGATAGAGATCCTCCTTCTCGCTCACATCGAGGAAAACCTTGCCGATTTCGACGCATGCTACCCTCGCCTCTTCTTCCGAGCAGGTCTCTGCGGAAACAAACCCGCGTCCATACAGAAGAATCTCGAATTCGCTGAAAAAATCCCTGAAAGGCATCCTAACTGGGTACCCCTGCCTTCGGATGCGCACCACTTCTAGCACGCCGCTGTAGCGCAGCTGCTCGACCACCATGCCGTTGCTGAACCCGCCGGGCATTTTGACGCCGTTTGGTTTTATGCATTTGATGTACGAAGGGTCGGTCGCAGTGAGTGTGGCCATGAGGTTGTCAAGCTGCCTGCGAAAAATCGAAGACACCGTTCGCGTAGCAGCCATCTTCGTCATTGTCGTTCCAGCCCTACTCCTCGCTCCAGCCCCAGCTCCAGAGGCTGCGCCGCTGTCAGATCTACCGCGGTCTTCCTCGTCTTCGAGGGTGAACACTGTCTGAACGAATCCAACGCTACTTCCCTTCATCAAGTCCAAAAGTTGTTGGTTCAGGCTGTCGTTATTCTTCTCGATAAAGTTTTCTATGCTGTACTCCACGTCCCCGGCAAAGTGCTTGACGACGAAACTCTCCTCGCCGAATCTCGGCTTGCTGAAGGACTCGCTCTCGATCGCGTAGTACGACCGTAATAGTGCCTTGTTGTCCGGTTTCCTGTTCATCATGCCATGCTCCTCTAGCTTGATGAACAGGCTTCCCGACTTTTTGCTGATGCAGTCAATTACCGATTGGTTGTCTCGGAAAACTATCATGCTAGGATCAAGGCCCTCGTTCACGTAGCGTTCTTTCTCGAGAACAAAAACATTCTCGTTGAACTGTTTTTGCAGGCACTCGTTTGCGAAGTTGATGCAAAGTTGCTCGAAAGAATTCGTCTCCATGATCTCGAAGCCAAAAATGTCAAGTATACCCAAGAAGTTCGTGCTCGCAACAGTCTCTCCGTGGCTGCTGTTGATTCTCGCAACAAGCCACTTGAACAGATTTCCGTACCCTCGCTTGATGAGTGCCTTCACGTTAGCGACGGTCTGGGCTTCATTAAGAGGAATCGTGGTGGTGCTCCCACGACCTGACGTCTGTATTCTCGTGTTTGTCACCTGTTTCAAGAGGTTGGGATCGACACCAAGCAGCCCGCCAACAAAAGCGATGTCGACCTTGCCGAAGCCAACATCTAGGGGTCGCTCTTCGTCTGCCTCGTTTTTCGTTGCCGTCACGTTCCCCAGGTGAAGCATCGCAGCGCAGAAAGCGACGATTTCCTCGCCGTCGCCAATCCCGAGAGTGGATAGCGCCTCCATAGTCGTCTTAAACTCCTCACAGTCGTCTACTTCGCTGACAGTCGTGCACTCACTCATCGAGGTCATATTAAAGCCAGCCGCGCCCTCCGACAAGCCCAGCTCTTCACGTCGTTGATCGGAGAGCGATCCCTCAGCGAGGATCTGGTAGAATGCATGATAGTTTCGCTCGCCTGCTTCTACGCTCACGAGCCTGCTCTTCTCGAGAAGAAAGGTCTGCGTAGCCGCCCCGACAATTCGGCTACCTGCCCCTGCGCCAAGACCATAGAGAAAAGGGGGAGGGGGGTGGGGTGGGGTGGTGGGTCAGCAAGCGCCCAGTAAAAGCAGCCTCGGTCGCTGGCCAATATAGCCGTGAGTGAGCTTCACGTTCATATGACCTATCCTCTCTCACTCACCGTACTTCAACTTAATGTACTTTCCAAAACGGCTGCTATTGTCGTTCCTAAGCGTCTTTGCGTTCCCGAAGCTTTCGAGGATTATATTGGATTCCATGAGGCGGCCTTGGATCTCGTCTCCGAGCTTTGTCCCGGACGCCGCGTTCGCCTCGGCGGACTTTTCGATCAGGTACCGCATTACGTGCTTGCTAGCTTCTGTCTTCCCTGCCCCTGACTCGCCGCTGATGATCACACTCTGGTCTCGCTGGGTCGTGCTGAGTTGGGAGAAGGAGGTTTGGGCAATTGAGTAAACGTGAGGAGTGGGCGAGAAATTCGACGATGCCGATGGAACTGCCGACAAATCTGCGCTTCCGCTGTCTAGGATGGATGATCGACCGCCATTTGCCGCGTCATCTTTGCTTCCGCTGTCACCGCTGCTTGCATCAAAATCGTCATAGTTGCCATAAAGGTTGGGGATGGTTTTGTAGGGGTTGACGCTGATAAGGACATGGCCACAATATGTGTAAATGCTGTTATCCACGAAACGGCGCCTCAAGAGATGCAAAAGAGGAGCCTCGGAGAGATTGTTGAGATTAGATATGTCGTTTATGTTCAGGTCATGGGAAGGATCGTGCACAGAAGTCTCCTCTATAGCCAAAGTCTCCTCGCGATTCCCCCGCAAAACCTTAACGTGAGTCGGTGTGGAGGAGATAATTTCGCCAAGGGACCAGACGTCTTTCTTGCATGATATCCAGATTGCCTTGCCGGTGTCCTCCAAGCTTTCAAGGAGCTCATAGGAGACATCAGCGGAACCAGAAGAGGAGAGAGGTTTTTCCGAGGATGATAACCGTCCGAGTTCAGACGCGCGGGAACCTGTTGACAAACGGGACATGCTCTAAATGCAGGGACAAACCAACAAAGCCAGGGGCACCGACAACAACCTTCTCAGATCACAAAGGTTGGAGTTCGGATAGAGGTAAGCCAAAGATAACTATGGGAGTTCTACAATCACAGAACGAACAATTCAAATAACTTCGAGTACCACTCTCTCCAAGATAATGGTCGCTTCGTTGAAGTCTTTATACTCCTTTGTTTGACCTAATTTCTGAGGAAAACAGTACCCGGATCCAGCAGCAGGAAGAAGAAAAATCTCAACTATTCAAGAAGACGAGTATTATTCAATTTTTGTCGGTGTAAAGCAAGTACAGAGTCGCCCTCTCGGAATTTAAAGTCAGGAGTTCGTCCTTTTTTTTGCTAGATACTGCAGAAGTCGTCCACTCACTTGTCTTCACAGCAACTGTCTTTGCTGCTTCCAACTTCCTGCCTGACATCTGGATTCACCTCTCCAAAAGAAGAGTCACCCCTGGCACGCGCCTTGGATCCATCCTTGAAAGCAACCCACCCCCCCTCCCAAGTGTCACCCCCGCTTTGTTTCTCCTCATGCAGAACAATATGAACTCTGCCAATCATACTTCTAAGCTGTCCTCAAGGTTGGCCAAGAAGGGTGTCCACGGCCCAGTTGGCAACGGGTTAGCGTCCCATAGCCCCATGTCCCAATCTCTGTCCTCTCACTCTCATCGCTCGCCCAAACCGCGCCAAAAGGGCGGAAACTCTCTCCACGACACCCACCCCGAGCCACTGCGAGGAGGAGATTGGAATCATGACACCAAGACAGGTTCTTCTCACGCTCAGTTTGTCGCGCAGCCACATCCTCACCAAAAGTATCCGATCAGGTCTTCCCCGGGGAACGTTAAGAAATCTCCTCAGTCTTCCATTCGAAACGGCGGCGGCAGAGGATTGCATGACCACCGCCAGCACCAACACCAGCATGGGGGGGATGATAACAATCGTGAGGTATTGAGTGCCCCCCCCCCCATGCATTTTAGCGCATCGACAGCTAGTCCAAGAGATGGGTCTCCGACTTTCTCGCCGGGCGGGTTAGGAGCTGATGAGTCCCCGCGGATGATGGATTCGAACCTGCAGTCCCAGTCCAGCAAGTCCCATGCTCGCCAATCCCGATCTGACAGCAACTCCAAGCGCGTGCTCTCCAACAGCGTTCAGAACGAAAAAATTCGCCTGGAGCGGGACCGCCTTCTCAAGGAGAAGTTCCAATGGCTTAACCACGTCAAGTCGGAAAACACGATGCTGATGCAGCTTTTGCACGACGTGCGCATAGGGAAGGAGACCATCCAGCAAGAGGCAGATTTGTTGATCAACGAGCGGAATGAGATCAGCGCCATTAAACTCGAGGAGACGATCCACACATTTGACAAAATTCTTAGCGAGCTGCCCCTCGGTGAGAAGAGCACGCACCAAGAGCACCAGACGACCCACATGGTCCATCAGCACAAGAGCGACAGTGTCCATACCCTCATGGTGAATATCGCCCGCCGGTGCCGTGCACAGCAAGAGAAGCATATCAAGGAGCTCATCGAGGGTATCCGCGAGGCAGAGGAGAGTTTCTTGGCTAATGAGGATATCAGCTTGAAGATCAGCGAGCTCAAGCATCTCGCTGACCATAGCAACCACTTCATGTCCAACACCGCTGACATTATGAAGCGGGGGGGGGGGAACCAGATTCGAGGCGGAGGAGGAGGCGGCGGCGGCGGCGGTGGCGGCGGCGGCGGCGGCGGCGGCGGCGGCGGCGGCGGGGATGAGGGGTCGGAGCAAAATGGGCAACCCCAAAAGCAGAAACAGTCGATGTTCGGGCATAATGGTGGCGTCTCTTTCAACTTGAATAGCACGAGCATCGTGATTGCAGCGATGGCCCACCAGCAGAAGAACGCAGATGCCAAGGTCGGTTACCTGCAAGAGCAAAACCAACAGCTCCTGGACGAGCTTGAGGACCTTCACAAGAAGAACAAGAAGATGCTGATGGCGAATAGTGCGATGCATAAGCGCTTATCAGGAGCGACACTGCTCCACGAGACTGAAAGTGCTGCTTCCAAGGTTGATTCTACGTTCATGAATCACAGCTTAGAGACCGCCAGGCATATGTCGGCATCGACAGACCAGAATTCCCAACCGTTTTTTTTGCACGATGAGACGGGATGGGACTCGCTTCCAAAAGTATGGAAATTGACCGCCATGAAGTCGCTTGTTAACAACGTCAAAACAAGGGCGAAGACCCATCCGAGAGCGAGAACTCTTAGCGACTCGCAAATCGATGTTATTGCGCACGAAATTGGTTGCCAGCTGAAAGATTCCATCGGATGCACGCTGTCTCAAACCGCAAATAGCAAGACAGGAAAAGAAGCTGCGGAGGAGGTGAGTAAATCAATGTATTGTCTGTCGTCACTGTAGCTGTTTTATTCTCCTCTATTAAGTCTTCTGACCCAACCCAACCCAACCCAACCCAACCAACTTCTTTTTTTCCCTCTCGGCGCAGAAAATCAAAGAACTCTGCGGAGTTGTCGTCAATAGCCTTGCAATAGAGCGCGAGATCTTTCCTCTTCTAACTTCTTTCCTCACTTACTGCACCGAAAGACCGAATGTTGAGGCAACTATGAATGACATGATCCATGACGACAAACCCGCGGATGTATCCGGGAACAACCAGGATAAGGCATATCAGGCAGAGCTGGTGGGAAATGCCAAGTTCCACCATCATCAGAACCGGCAGCCGAAGAGGAACCATTTTATGGACGCTACCAAATCGTTTGCCAACCACTACAACTAATAATATTTAGGAAATTACAATAAACTCGTGCCACTACGTTTTAACTACGCAAAATTCATCTTGTTCCAATCAATAATATGGGATGTTACCAGAAATAGGGCTTGAACCGAACGGCAAGCCCACGCTCACCCTCAAGAACTTTGATGCAACCTTTGCATAGTCTCTCGTAACTATTTCGCGGCCGAACAAACCAGGAGATATCGTCATCTACGCTACGAGCCGAATAAGTGCAGCAGTTCTCATGTAGAAACTTCATGTTGTACTCTTTCTTGCAGTAAGAGCACTGCGAGCAACAGAACTCGACGATCACGGTTACAAGCTCGGTAGGTAAGTTGTCACGTATTAAACGCGCTCTGTCAGAGAGGATGCTCGGCTCGGTACTGTCGTCGCTGTTATTAAAACCTTCTCTACAGTAACAATCGTGGTTACCATCGCTGTCGCCAGTGTCACTGCTATCGGTCGAAGTCAGTGATATTCGCTCACACATTCCCTCGCGCCCATCGTCAGTATTCCATTCCCCCGTATCGTCCTCGTCATCGACTTCCTCCATTTTAAATATAAACGAAGACATGTTTTCGAAGACGCAGTGCAGTGTGAAGAACGCCCTCTTGAACTCAGAGTTCTCTTCGATAGGGTTAATTAATTTAAATTATTTACCCGTTCTCTCAATAACTTTTTTTGTTGCTTAGTGAACAAATAATGTGAAAAAATTTTATATATGAATAGAGTAGAAGTAGTCTTGTCGAAAAGAACTTCTGTGCTTTTGTTCGGATTTTGGTGATTTTTCGGGGCCATTTTTCGACTTCCCGTAGGCAGTTCAGAACGTTTTGTGATAATATATTTCATCATCAAATTACTATATAACTTTCACCTGTGCAGCGTAACTCCTTCCACGAAGATTTAACCTACAACCAACCCCCTAAAAGAATTAAACTTCCTCAAGGGGCTGCGAAAAAAAAGCATTTTTGAGAGTGGTGAACCATCCCTCATCACCTCTCAATTTGTCTGTCTATAGCGCTAATGTGCTCCAAACTGCTCATTTTTCTATGCCTCCTCCCACTGTCCGCCGAGGCTGGCAATGAACGGTGGAGGGGTGGACCCCTAAGCTCATCCTCGTCCCAATTCCGACGCAAGGAGCTACTCCCCCTGGTGAAGAAGCTGAAATCCTCCTATCATTTGACGGAGTCAGTTGAGGATACTGCTTTCGATATGTTGGAGTCTCAAGGAACGTCCACGACCGCGTCTCTAGACGTGGCAGCTAGGACAAATCTAGACCATCGGGGAGGAGGCATCAAGACTCTTGATGCCTCTGAGGGTTTTCCTCTGCCTGCCGTTCTGACGCTCTTTGGCGGATTCTTGACCATGCTCTCTCTGGGCACCGTCTACTGCTGGGGGAACTTCATCTCCTACCTGCCCCCCCACCTGCACTACTTCTCCTCTTCCCAGACGAGCGGGGCGAAGGACTCCCTGTTGGTCATCCCTCTCTGCATGCTTTTCCAGTTTGTGGGTCTCCTCGGTGCCCCCCATTTGCAGAAGGCCGTCGGCCTGAAGCAGGCGATGCTCTTCGGCAGCCTGATGCAGTCTTTCGGGACGTACCTCGCCTCCTACTCCCAGAATCTCCTCCAGTTCCTCCTGCTCTACGCGGTGATGTTCGGGACGGGAATTGGACTGTCCTACACTTCTCCCCTCATCCTGGGATTCAAGTGGTTCCCAGCCAGGAAGGGGATGGTTTCCGGGTTGGTATTGAGCGGGTTTGGGCTGGGTGGGTTCTTCTTTAACAAGCTAGGCAGCAAGTTTGCCAACCCCCACGGATTGAACCCGAGCTCGGAGGATTTTGCGCAGGTCTATGAAAACTTCCCCTCCATGCTGAGGAAGCTCGCTGCCACTTACGCATCGATGCAACTGGTCAGCTATCTCTTCTTTGTGAAGGAGAGGAAGGGCGGCGCGGTGGACGCCTCCAAGACGAAGTCCGGTGGTGGTGGCGGTGGTAAGGTGGTCACCATTCCCGAGGCGCTGACCTCGAAGGAGTTTTGGATCGTCTGGACGTGCATCACTCTGTCGGCGACTGCCGGCCTTAACACTGTGTCAGTGTACAAGCTTTTCGGCCAGACTTTCCCCGTCCTGAGTAACGATGCTTACTTGGGCCTCGTGGGGGGCTTCGGGGCGATTGCGAACGGCGTCGGGAGGACTGCTTGGGGGATTGGCATGGACAAGGTCGGCTTCAAGCGTCTCTTTGTCTTCTTGACATCGCTGCAAGCTGGCATCATGCTGACGATGGGATTCTGGTGCACGAACAGGGTTTTGTTTGGGTTGGCTTCCACGACGCTGTTCGGATGTCTCGGGGGGAACTTTGCGATGGCGCCGGGGGTCATGGCACAGATATTTGGGGAGGCTGGGCCCAAGGTCTTTGGCTATCTGTTTTCGGCCTTTGCAGTGGCAGCAATCGGGGGGAATGCGCTCAATAAGCAGTTGCAAGAGTCACTCGGGTACCAGGGTATTTTTACCTTGATGGCTGGTATGAGTCTCTTTGCGGGGGCGCTTGTGACGAGGCTGTGATGGACGGAATGGGGAATGGGGAATGGGGAATGGGGGAAAATGGGAATGGAAAAAAAATGGAATGGAGAAAGCTGAGGAGAGAGAAGAGAAGACAAGAAACTGCCTTTTGTGACATGATTGATAATTATGACAACTTCTTTTTGGTAGAGTTAAGAAGTTTCATGACACAAACACAGTGTACCCCCCCAGGTAACAAAAAATTAAAATGAAAAAACGAGGTGCATTTGCTGCGAAAACTCTGTTCTCTCTCTCTCTCTCGCTTTCTCTCGTTCTATTAATAAGTTACACGAATTCCGCTCACATACTGATATACACCTTGGCTCTTGAGAAGATCTTCTTTGCATCTTCAATCTCCTTGAGTTTGGCCTCGAGAGCATTCTTCTTTCTCGTCATGGCGACCGTCTCGACCGTGAGCGGGAGGGCGAAGAGCTCCTTCTTCGCCTCCTCCTCGCTCCTGTTGAGGACCTCGAGGGTCTCGACCCGCTCGCTCTCCGGCATGCACACCATTCCCTCTGGGCAGTCCTCATCGGGCATATTGGCAATCCTCTCCTTCTCCTCGATGGCCCACTTCTGCTTCCTCTTTTGCAAATAGCTCGGGACGGCGCCGTAGTTTTCGTGGCGTTCAATCTCCGGACTCCTGTTTGCCGTATTTTTAACAGGGGGCCTCGCCTCCATCTGCTCCCTCTTGTTATCCTGAAGGAAGTCCTTCTTCTCCCTCTTGAAAACCACCTTTTGGCTCTTAAAGTCTGGCAGCCTCTGCTTGATTACGGGTGCATCTTTCCGGGGGGATGGGAGTGGTTCTTCGCCGCGCTTGGTGCGGAGGAGATTTATGCGCGCGTTCTCTTCTCTGGCGCGGTAATCTCCGGACTTTTTCTTTAGGAAGTTGGTCTGAGATTTGTTATTGTTTTTTGCGTTGTTGTGTGTTGTCGTGTCGTCGTGTGGTGTTTTTTCGTTAGTTGACTGTTCGTAAATTACCAGTATTTGTGTCCGTGATAGAATAATACATTTTTGGAATCCGGCATTATTTACGTCAGAGAAATAAGGAGGCGATAGAAAAAGCGATAATTGACACAACGAACAACGCACAACAACGCACCTGCTTCTTAGGGCTGAACACCTCCCCTCTCTCGGGGAGAGAATCGTCAAACGCCTTATTGACGATAGTATGATCACCCTCTTGCTCAACATTCCTGTCAGCCCCCGCATTGTCGTCCCTACTTTCAAAAACCCGGCTCTTCACTCCCTTGAACTGCTTCATCTTGCTGAGGTTCTCCTTCTGCCCGACGGCGTTCTGTTTATTGATATTGTTGTTGGCGATTTCCCTGAGCTTCCTTCGGTTCTCTTTGGCGTGGTCCTTAACATGTTTCCCACTGCGAGCAAGAGCTCCCCTGTATCCGTTCACTGGGGCGATAATGTCCCGAGCAGAACTCCCTGCCATTTGGCGCCGCTTGAATTCAAGCTGAAGAGCAAGTTTTCAATATTTTTGTTTTGTGAGTGTTATCGCCGGTAATTTCGTCGCGTCGTTCGTCGAGACCGAAATAACATAGTAATCGTCGTTGAAGATAGAGCCGATGTCGCAACCATCGTCATGTTCATCGTGACCCGCAGTCGCAATTTGGGTGAGAGGAATCAAGAGAAGAGCACATAAAATATTCAACAGACACAATCATCGCGCACCAATTTCGTCAAGCCATGTGAAGTATTGTAATAGATACCGAGTCGCAACGGTTTAATGGGGGAAATCATCTGTGTTAGTCGCTACGCATTCAAACCTGACAAAAGCTTTCAAAAAAACAGGGCTGCCAACACTACGTACCGCCTTCTTTCGCGGGCTTATTTCAACTTGCAGTTGAGCCTCCCGCCGGCTTGTTGACAGTCCCGATTTGTTCATATCGGATAGTATCGAAATTGAGGATATTCTGGAATATTGGAATTTTTTTCTTTGTCTTCCGTTTTGTTTAGGTTCCCTTTGAAATTAGTTGGCAAACAATCATTTTGAGTATCTTAAAATCTCTCTTATTTACATTGAACACCTCTATTCTACACCACTGTTTGTAGCTGGTCCCATAAATTTCGCTAAATTTTGGCAATTATCCTTTGCCTTGACAGTTGACAAATCACGTTCTCTCCCTGAAACATCTTCTCCCCTACCCACCTCCCCTAACACCTCAATACTGTGTACAGTATGTCAGCCTTCAGGAGAAATGTGCAGCAACCGATCCTGTCAAATTACAACCCGTCTCTGAGACACTCCCCCCCCCGCAAATCTCCCTTGCGCAACAATGCTGCTTTGAACTCCCCACAACACCGCAACCATCACCATCACAACGAATCTACCAATGACACCACCGACGAGATCACGTATCCACAGGATCGCCCCGTGTATTCAATGGACTGTGTAAGCAACGCTCCTTTGTCTTTTGCTGTGACAACCCTGGAGCGTTCTGATGAGAATTGTGGGGTTGGGGGTATGCTAAATGCTAATTCCATGGCTATAGTGGAGAGCCGTAGGGCGGCAGAGGAGGCCGCCGCGAAGGAAAGGAAGATACGCGATTTCAGGACGAGGCTTAACGTGAGGTTGGCGGAACAGAAGCGGTCGGGGAAGATCAAGACCAAAGCTCAGATAGCCAAGGAGTTGGATGATGAGAAAGTTCGCAAGTACCAGAAGAAGAAGGCGAGTCTCATGACGAGGAGTGTGAATAAATCCGTCAAAAGGGCCGTGAATAAGTCGGTGGAGAATGAAAAAGAGAAACCTGAAACGGCGGCGGCGGCGGGTAGGGAAAAAACCGATGTGAAGATGAAGGCTTCCCCTGGAGGAATGCTCTCATCTCCTCCTTTACGGCGGAAGGGTGGCAACATCAGGGTGTCGCTGCCAACGTCGCAGCAGCCGCCATCGCCGACGTACGCGACTGCGGCGGAAGCAGATAGAATTAGAGTCGATGATGCGCCTGTGGACACTGTTCCGTCACCGGCGACCAAAATTGAGAATAATGATGCCCAACTCGATTTTTCCCCCAACCCAACCAACGCAAGGAAGGCACTCCTCCGGCATAAGAAGAACTGAGCCGCTAGTGGTTGAGATAGCAGTAATATTTACAAGGCTAATTGATTGAATAGGAAGAAAGAGACGTGAATGTTTTTGTGGAAAACACTTGTCTTCCTCCACTGCTGTTTTTTTTGTGTCATTAATTCGCTTCCAGCCAAAATATATTCTAGTCTAAATTTTCTAATATCAACGCATCTGCGTGCAACGTGAAAGGGGGGATATGTTTCTATGTTTGCTGCTACCTTTGAGTAGTGATGTATTGTGTGGCTCACTCAGTCGTGCTGACTGATTAGCGGCAACGGCTTGTGCTCCAGTGTTGCCTGCTCCAAGCCCACCTTTGCACCCTCGTTTTCAGGATCAACCTTGAGTGCTCTTGTGTAATCTTTCACCGCATCATCCCACCGCCTCATGCAAGTGCACAGTCTTGCTCTCAGGGTGTAGACTTTGGCGGTGGGATTCAGTTCAATGACCTTTGTGTAGTCGTCGTAGGCGTTGTGCCAGTCCTGCAACGCTGCATAAGCCACAGCACGCCTCAAATAAGCATTTTCGTCCAGTGTCGACAAGTTAATGTTCAGGGTAAAGTCTTCCACTGCCGCTGCCCATTTATGAATCTTGGAGAAAGCAAGGCCTCGGAAGAAATACATGGAAGGGATATCTCCTCCGTCGTCTCCTCTGCTCTCTATGCACTCAGTGAAGTCTTCTACTGCAGCTTCAAAGTTCCCAAGATAGCAGTGTGCCCTGCCTCTGTTGGCGAAGCAGCAAACTTTGACCATATCTAGCGTCTCGCGTAGATTAAGGTTCTCAAAAGAGTCCTCTAGGGTACCAGTGACGACCTTTTTGAACTTGTCAAAGGTGGTCAGCGGGCGATGATAAATGTCCCCCAATATTATCCTTAGCCTCACTAAATCCCCCTGGGAGGGGGGAGCTCGCGTTAAGACCATGCTGAAGTCATTCACGGCCTCGTCTACTCGCCCTAAAAAGTAGAGTCCGCGACCGCGGACGAAGTGAGCCAATTTATTCTCCGGGTCTGACTTAATGGCTCTGGTCAATGTGAAGACAGCATCCTCCACTTTGCCCCGAAGAATGTCCTGGCCAGCCTTCAGGATGATCTTACAGGAAGAGAACATTAATTGTTTCTCTGTGCGTAAAACGTCTGTGAGAGCGCGACTTGCGACTCCTCGCTGCAGCTTCTGTATGCGCAGACAAGAGGGTAACCAGATTTCCAAGTCACGCTCCCAGCGCCATTCCAGGCGTCGCATTGCACGCTCATGAGGAGTCAGGGTCTTGAGCTTCTCTCTGTACTCTTGTGCAGGAGTCAACGCGCGGGAGCTTGTGATTGTTGAATGGGGGCGAGAGAGATTGCCATTGTTGTCGCTGTGTTCATTAGTGTTCTTGTTTGAGATGCCAGTGTTGTTACTGCTGCTAATATTGGAAGAATCAGCAAAATTTACCCGAGATTTAGGGCGCGAGGACATTTATGGTCGGTTATGCTAATATGAGGGGAATATACGTCTAGGATGTGCTTAAAATGTACTTAAATTCACACAACGCATCTTCACGCACTCTCGAAACTCATCTCGCCCGGCTAAAAAAAACACAGGCCGTGTTGCCTTAAAATTGAGCGATGGAAGAAAAGCCCTTAGGCCCTCGCTTGCGCGACATTAAGAACAAGATTCGTTTGTTGAACCCTCAATCCGGACATGCCAAAGTGTCACCCCAGAATAATTTTGAACCTGAAGAAGAATCAAAAAAAAAACCGATAGCTCCCAACCTCATGCCCATGGACGCTAACTTGATGGACCCCAATTCGATGATGAGGATGATGATGAACGCGCAGAGCCAACGTGCTAAGATGATGAAGGCAAAACGGCAACAGATGCGGAAATTGTCAAGGGGTCAGGGGGGAAGTAGGCTTTTCAGTACTTTGTTGCAGCAACAACGGTTGGCTCAGTTTCAGCAAAACCAGTTATATTACCGTCACCAGCACCAGCCTCCGCTGCAGCAGCCGCCGTGGGGGGGTAAAGAGAATATTAGAGATTCTGAGAGAGAGGTGGGGACGGGGCAGCTAGGAGATAAAGATAATGGTACAGCAAGCGGAATTAGGATGCTCAGTGAGAATGTGAGG
>Ga0115557_1001343_pt1 | contig 16986 bp, 12 predicted proteins | sample COGITO_mtgs_1104_FD_87280 | JGI IMG/M metagenome (GOLD analysis project Ga0115557, IMG submission 87280) | Pelagic marine microbial communities from North Sea - COGITO_mtgs_110421 | ecosystem: Environmental > Aquatic > Marine > Epipelagic | place: Germany:Helgoland, sampling site Kabeltonne...
CTGCATATGGGCTGCGACGTCTGTTTGATCGAGAGTAAAAGGAGCACGAGTAGAGTGACATCAGTTTCGTGAGTTTGATTAAGAAAGAGAAGAAAAGAGAGAGAGAGAAACGAAATGCACAATCTCTCAAACGCGTCGGTTCAAAATTAGGTTCGTTTCAAAGCCGAATTTGCGTCAGCAAAAAACTTGTCTCACCTGCGGCAACTGCGCGCATAAACCTTCCGCGTGCGCGTGAGAATACTTGCAGTTTTCTCTGAAACACGCTCCCTGTTGTGAGAATGGTCAGATGTTGCGGCATACTATGTAACATAATGTGTAAACCTTTAAAAAGTCTCGGCATATTTCTTCTCCATTCGAAGTCGGTGGTGGCGTCGGAGGAAGAAGAGGATTCGAGTTTCCCCCGGGGGGGGCGTTGAATTGCATTCTCTCTCTTTTTTAATTTATATATATAGTATATGTGCTATGCGTGCGCGTGCAAAAGCAGAGAGGGCGGCTAAAACCTAAAGGTTGCGTTTGCGTCCGCGTTTTCGATCGAGAGCTTTTGGTTCGTTTCTTTCCACCTCTCCGCTGTGTGAGAGGCAGCAGGGCGGGGGTTTCTGTTTGATTTGCGTATGATGATTATAACGTTTTCGAGGGCAATGACGTTGAAATTAAATTTCGTTGTTGTTCAATTTGGTTCAAAAACGATCTCACGCAGAGACGAGTTTTTCATATTAACGAAGATCAATGAGATTTTTTGGCGCTTTTTTTCGCTTTCCAGGATCAAAAAATACACACGAACGAGAGAGAGAACGACACGCGAGAGAACAACCAACACCAGGACGACCGAAAACGAGGAGGACGACGACAACCGCGATGATGCGACGACAACACGTAACGACGCAAAGACAAACGACGGGAGGGGTGAATATCATCCAGTCGGTCGCGGACGTTTTGGAACGACTGGTGACGAATAGCGTCGAAGCGAGCGCGAGAGAAGTGTCGTGCGAACTCTTCTTTTCGTCTTCGTCTTCGTTCTCGTCGTTTTTGCCTTCGATGCGGGTCCGAGACGACGGCGAAGGAATGACAGAAAGAGATTTACATTTGGTTGGAGAGTTTGGGTGCACGTCGAAGCGAGGGAAGAGTGGAGCGTCTTTGGCGGCGATTGCGCAGTTGAGCGAGAGAGTTCAGATCGTGACCAGGAAGAAGATGGGTGGGTCTGAAACCGCCTCGCCTTCGACGAGAACGTTTTCGGCGACGCTGGTGTCTTCCACCGAGGGGAGTAAAAGAAAAGTGAAAGGGATGCTACCGAGCGCGTATCGAAACTCTGGAGCGATTATCACCGTTGATAGAGTCTTTTCTCGAGGGTCTGCTTTGATTCAGAAGAAAATGAAAGCGGATGGGTTTGAGACGTATGCGCAGGCTTGCGAGAAAGAGGCGCGCGAACGGGTGTTTGCCCTTTCGCTTATCAATCCAAAAGTTACTTTGATTTTGACCGTGAAAAAGAAGAGAAACGACGAGGAGTGGGAAGAGAAAGAAGCATTTCGCAGCCGAGGCAATGTTTTGGCGAATTTGGCAGATTTGTACGGCGAGGAAGATGTTACCGTGCGCGCGTTGCGTCCGGTGTGTTACGAGAAAAAAGGTAGCCATGGAGCTCCTCCCTCCATGCGAGCTTCCGGATATATTACTTGGGCCGAAAACTACATTCACAGGAGAAAGATACAGTATCTATACATAAACCGGGCTCACGTGAGAGAGAGAACAAAATACCACACGGTTATAGAGAGATCGTTCGAGGAGATTCACAAAAAGAAATCTTCTTCTGTCGCTTACGTTTTACACATCTCGACAACGACCGCGGACGAAAAGAACGAAGAGTTGATATCAGCCTTCTTACGCGAAACTGTAAAAAAGATCTCTTCCGAAAGTACTGAAGAGAAAATAAACGCGGCAGAGTCTCCGCGCGTGCCGTCGAGCTCGTCCAAGAAGCAAAGCTCGTCCAAGAAGAAAAGGCACCTCGACAACGACGACGAAGAAGAAGAAGAAGAAGAAGAAGAAGAAAAAGAGGTAGTGAAGAAGAAACAAAAGCAGCGGTGCGAGTGCTGCACGATTCAAAAGCTGCCCTTCCAGCTGAACAACGCTATCGTATCTCCAAAGAAGAAGCAATCGCCGAAGAAAATGTGGGTGAATCCGGCGTTTGCTCTCGTCAATAACCGCGAAGTACTAAAGCTTCCTCCTTCGTCCAAAACGGTTACCTCAAACGAACTCAGAGAGTCGCGCGTCGTCGGCCAGTTTGCCAAGAAGTTTATCGTTTTGATAACCAAAGACACGAAAGAGTTATTACTCGTCGATCAGCACGCAGCAGATGAGAGGTGCATCGTAGAAGATCTCGAAAAAAGCTACCTCGAAGAGCGCCCAGCAGGGAGAGCTGTCAACCTTGTGGCGAAACTCGATCGAGACGAATACATCGCTTCGTGCGACTTTCGAGACGCCATCGTCCGTTCCGGATTCGAATGGGAAGAAATTGGGCTCTTACAGATCAAATTAACGCGCGTGCCAGCGTTATTCGAAGCATCCGCGCTCAAGGAGTTTAAAGTTCTCCTCCACGAACTCGGAGGAGGCGCAGCAACTGCAACAACAACAGGCGGCGGCGTCGCTCTCCCGCCTTCGTTCCGACGCGCTTTCGCAAAAAAAAGTTGTCGTTCGGCGATTATGTTCGGCGATGCACTTACCCAAAAAGAGTGCGACATCGTCGTCAAATCTCTCAGCAGCTGTAAAGCGCCCTTCTCGTGCGCGCACGGAAGACCGACGTGTTTACCTTTAGGTTCGATTTCTTTTTAAACAAAGAGCGCATACGAGTATTTTTTCAGTTTTTGGGAGTTTCTTTTCCTCATAATTCAAAGTCCACATTCACACAACAATTCCGACGCAATCCTCGAGTAACCACCGCGCATCCAAAAAGGAAAAAAGTACTAAAAGTGAGAAAATAAAGCCATGGTCGTCGCCGCCTTGAAGCCGCAAGACGTGCAGAAACTGACCGTGGTTAAACTTCGAGCAGAACTCGAAAAGAGAAAATTAGATTCCTCGGGAACGAAGCCGATTTTAGTCGCGCGATTGAAAGAGGCTTTGGAGGAGAGAGATGAAGAAGAAGAAGAAGGAAAAGGCGGCAAGGATGCAGACGCTAAAGAGAGGGTGAAGAGCGAGGAGGCAGAGCAGACTCCCGCGACGGAAGAAGAAGATGCGAAAGGAAACGAGTTGGAGACGACGACGACGACGTTTGAAAACAAAGAAGAAGAAACTACTACTACTACTACTACTACTAATGACGACGAGATAATGGACCCGGCTCCTTCTGTTGAAACGGACGAGGACATTGACCCAGCGTTTGACGCGCACGACGACGGCGCGAATCCAATCGTGAAATCAAATAGATTGACGAACGCTCGAAAAATTCTTCGGAGAAACCCGTACGACGCGACGGCTTGGGACGTGTTCTTCGTCGAGGCGAGAGGGAGGCCGTCCGTGGCGAAGGATGTGTTCGAAGAGATTTTGCGATACCATCCGAGATGCGTGAACGCGTGGATCGCGTACGCGCAAAACGCGATGGAGAAGAAAGACGACGAGGCGGTTTCGGAGATTTTCTCGAGGTGTTTGCGGGACGTTTTGGCGCCAGAGTTGTGGTTGGTGTACGTGAACTACGCAAAGGCGACGAATGAGAACGGGACGACAGAGGAAGGAGCGAGAGCGATTAAAGCGGCGTTTGAATATTGTGTAGATCACGTGGGAGAAGACGTGGAGAGCGGTAAGATTTGGGAGGAATACGTTGATTTCGTAAAAGGAGTGAGCCCGGGATTTATTGCGGTACGTTTATTGAATTTTGAAAATTTTGTTCTTGTTGGTGAAAAACGCCGGTGCAACAGAGCGACCAAACTTCGTGGCACGTGATGAGTTATAAGTATCATGGGTAATTTGCGACTGAAACGGGTTCGCCCCCGATAAATGGTGTTGACAACGATGCCTCTGATGCCACGAAAATTTGATAAACATTTTGTCTTTTCTTTTGCTCTCTCTCTCTCTCTCGGGGCGATTTATGAAAATTGCAGAGTCTTCAATTTTGATATTGACATCTTACTCTTTTCTTCTTCTATATTCTTCCTCTTCTCACAGCCGACAGGTGCACAACCCGAGCAGTACGAAACCGCACGAATGATGGAACTCCGTCGCGTGTACCAACGCGCCATTTCCGTTCCCACGCAATCCCTGGAATCTTTAGTGACTGACTACGAGGCTTTTGAAAATTCGTACGATAAAAAGTTTGCGAGAACGTTGCTCGCCGAAAGCACTCCGAAAATATTCGCGTGTAAAACCGCATACAAAGAGCGCGAAGCTTTAAACGCGGCTCTCTTCGAAGGTTTAGGTTACGATTTGCGAGTGCATAAGAACGGTATTGCCGTGGGTGATCCCGTGCACACGACGAAAGCTGCGGATTGTCATTTAGACGCGTTTCGACGATTCATCGCGTGGGAGAAAACGAACCCGCAGAAATTGGAAGCGGTAGGCATTGTTAGCATCGCAGCGGCAAAGAAAGCAGCAGCAGATAAACTAGAAGAAGAGCCGCCTCGCGTTCGAGAACGCATCGCTCTAGCGTACGAAAAGTGTTTGTTGACGTGCGAGAACTACCCAGAAGTTTGGTTAGAATACTCTCACTGGCACGAAAGTGCAGGACGAGCGGGAGATGCGGCTGAAATATTGTCCCGCGCGCGCATAGTGCTTCCGGGGTCAATCATGCTATTGCTTGCTGCCGCTGATTTAGAAGAGTCGCAGCAAAACTTTGAAGGGATGAAAGCTGTGTACGAATCGTACATGGGTTCGTACGAAGAGAAGCGCGAAGCTGAGAAAGCAGCAGCGGGGGGAGAAGGTACAATCGTTAAAATGATGGACGATGACACTTCGGTCGTGTACGCCGAATATATTCGCGCGTGTCGACGCTCGGATTCCCAAGCTTCCTCTCGAAAGGCTTTCTTGCGCGCGCGTAAAGCTCCCGGATGCAGCTGGCTCGTTTACGCCGCCGCCGCTTTGGTGGAATGGCGCTACGATGAAGCCGATAAACCGTGCCGGAATGTATTTGAACTCGGTCTCAAGACGTACATGGACGTACCCGCGTACGTGTTGACGTATACAAATCACCTAATATCGCTTGGAGACGTTGGGAATACGAGGGTAGTCTTTGAACGCGCATTGAGCGTAGGAAAACCAGACGTTTCCATCTTTGACGCTTTTGTGAAATTTGAGCACGAGTACGGCTCGTACGAATCATTTCGCGCCGCTGAAATTCGGAGAAGCGAGTTTTTAGAACCTAGCGCGGCGGCGTCCATGATAGATCCAGGGATTTTCTCGAGAATGACGGTGGCGAAATTAGTCGCGAACGTTTTTGAACGACACAACTTCATCCCAGACGTCGCGCCTTTGAGAAGCGAAAGTTTATCTCACTACGCGAAACTTGGCGTGTCTTCTATTCGGAAGCACATCGCCGTGTCCGTTGCCTCGGGTAAAAAAGAAATCTCTCGACCGAAACCACCGCCACCGCCGAAAGCGCCTAAAGGTGCGCCTCCTCCTCCTCCGAAAGTTGTTTCCGCCGAGGCGCCCTCGTCGTCGGCTCTACACGACGCGAAGACGACGACTGCGCCGCGCGCGGCGCCTCCGTCCATCGGTCTTTCCGCTTTACCTGTCGTAGTAGCACCTCATCTCCCGGAAACGCTGCGAGAGTTGTTTAATAAGCTTCCCGGTCCGGTAGCGTTCGCGAAAATGCCAGCACCGAGAGTCGACGCGGTCTTGGACGCTTTGAAAAACGCAGATTTGACCATCGAAGGCAAAGCTGAGTTGTTGGCGCAAATGCAGGGTAAAGATACTCGACCGCAAAGCATGGGCTCGAAAAGAACGGCGACGCAAATGATGACTCCCGATATGATGACAGGAGGCGAACCGTCGTCGTCGTTCAGAATGCCCACGAAGGATGTCTTTCGCGAGCGACAATCTAAGATGCAAAAAGCGTCGGCGGAGTATCAATAGAATTTAGCCGGTGTAAAAGAAAAGTCTGTGTTCATCTACGTAAATTTGAGTATAACATATGAAATGTGTGCGTGTTTCTCTCTCTTCTCTCACTCTCTGCCTTTTACTTTGCGCCCTTCCAGGCGGCAGCTAAGTTGTAAGGTTTATGTTACTGCGCGTGTGTATTAGTACTTTTTTCAAAGGGCGGGTGCGCAGAATTCCACTCTTTACTTCCCTCCGACTTGTTCCATCATGACGTCCAACGAGTCGCCGTCTTCCATGTCCAACTCTTGCGGCGTTTGGTCCTCTCTAACTCTCTCCCCGTCGAATAAGAATCGAACGGACCCGGGTTGGAGAGATTTGCGCTGCAAGAACGCGTCGAAGATCTGTTTTGTTCATAAATATGAACGCACGAGAGAGAAAGAGAAAAAACGTGAGCGAGTGCCTTGAGCAGCGGTTGTAAAAATCTCTCATCCAATTCTCTTCTCGTCGTCTTTCGAAGAAGAATAAAACGAAACGCTCAAACGCGTACCTTCTTAAACTTGGTACCCATCTTCACTTTAAAGTGCACCTCGGCGTTGTCCTGTTTTTTAAGAGAGAAAGAGAGAGAGATTTGTGTTTCGTTTGAGCAACGAAGGAAGGAGAGATCGGGGAAGCGATTTTTCAAAAAGGAGAACCACGCGCGTTTTCTAAAAAACAATCCGAGAAGAAGAAGAAGAAGAAGAAGAAGAGCGCGCTTAAAAACGAGAACAGCGGCAGCAACAAACACAACGACGACAAAAACGAACCTGGTCCTTCACTTTCAAGTTGATGTGTTCGCCTTTGTCTTCTTTCTTTTCTTCTTCGGAATCCATTTTATTTCTCGTACAAAGCAGGTGAGATGTGTTTCTTGCGTTTCGTGTGAAAACTCTGAAGCTTTCGAAAGGAAAACCACAGTCTAAAGAAAGTAAAACACACGGACGACGCGAAAGAAGAAGAAACGCAAAAATCACGCGAGATCAAACGAGCGCGATGTCGTCGATTGCCTCGGCGAACAAGAAAAAGATAGCCCTGGTCGCGGCGAGAATATTCCAAACCGCACTGAACGACACGAACGCACCCACGGGGAGAAAACTCTTAAAAAAAGCATTAGTCGGTCCACGATTGACGTCGTGGTACCCGGAAGGTATTCGAAAGATGGACATGCTGTTCGAAGACCCGGACGATAAGAGACGGAAGGTGAAATTAGAGCGGATGAAGAGGAGAGGGAAAGGACCTCCGAAGAAAGGGGAAGGGAAGAGAGCGAAGAAGAAGTAAACGCGAGACAGAATTGTTTTTAGAGAAGCACGGAGTAGTACCAGGAGTACGACACCAAGTAGCGATAGCGTCACGCGAGACAGCATATATTGTTTTTAGAAAAGCGTGTACATATACAGTAAATAGAATCACAATTTTACAATTTAAGTATCACCTGCTGTTGGCGATGCACACGACAGATACTAATCGCATCGCCCCGGACGAAAGTAATAACCGGACGTTCTTTTCGCCTCGCATTTCGTGGAAGTAAAAGTAGCCAATCAACGCGGCGACGACCGATGGGAGAGTGCTAATGATCGGAAACGAGATCGACATCGAGAGCACGCGGTTGGCGACAAACCAGGAGGTTTGAGCAATCCCCCACATGACGCCAGAAATAAACGCCGGGACTATGGTTTCTTGACGAAGCTCGGGATATCTATCCGTGGCTTTTCGGACGACGTGCAAGTAATGGAGCGCGAACGCGACGAGCGTAGTTCCAAAGATGCCGCAAAATTGAGAAAACACGTAATCGAGGGCGTCATCGGAATGCGCACCGCTCTGAAGTCTCAAATTTTCCGCCGGGTTAAAGTTCACGCCATAGAGGACTCCAGACAGAAGAGATAATGTAATGCCAAACGTCTGTTTTTTATTGCTCGCATTACGCAACGCTTCGTCCTCGTCGTCGTTGTTGTTATTCAAAAACGCGTTGTCCTCCCTTTCTTCGTCGACGTCGATTCTTCTCATACCACTCGTGCTGTTGCTGTTGCTGCTGCTACTGCTATTACTATTACTATTTGTCGTCCCATCAATCTTCGACGCCACGTACAGTGCCAGACACGCCAACGCGACTCCGAATCCGTTCAACCCTGGCATCGACACCTCCTCTTTGTCCAATCCGAGAATGCCAAATCTCGCGCTCGCCCACCCAGAAAGCATGCACGCGCCGCTCCAAATCATCATCCCGAGCGCTAAACCTATCGATTTCACGATCGGCACCACGCACAAGTTCCCAATCGCCCACAAACTTCCGCCAAACATCGCTTGATATTCAAACTTTGGAAACGATCGCGCGAGGCAAACGACCACTCCAACCGTGAAAACGCCCAGCGTCATGCACACCGAGAAGAAGACGCCGTCGCCGAGGTTGGTGAGTTTCTTCACCGGCACGTAGTTGGAGCCGAAGAATATCGCGGCGACGAGGCAGCACGCGTATCCGAGGACACCGTCCGAGTCCATCGTGCTCTCCTTTGCTCCTCTTTAATAATAATAAGAAGAATATTCTGCGTTGTTTTGTGGGGAAACTGAACGAGTTTTTGGTCACAAAGTCGCACGCGCTTTTTCTCAGATACCGAAGACATTCAAAGTCTCCGTCGTCGCAAAAGAGGGCAAAAGATCATGGGCGGCAAGAAGTCGCGTCTGAGCAAATTTACCGAAGCCGTGCGTCTGTTATTTACTCGCTTTTGCGCGTCCTTTTTTACTCTCTCTTTCTCTCTCTCGTTTTCCGGTGTGGCGGCTAATTCTCTCTCTCAATCTCTCTCTTTAAAACAGGACAAAGAAGTGCTCGTGCGCATCGTCAAAGACGCGCAGAGGACGAAAAAAGCCGGCTCGGACGGCACGTTCAATGAATTCGTGGAAAAACACGCGCAGACGGAGAAGTTGAAGCACACGCACGATCCTAATAGGCACGATTGGAAGACGTTGGTGAAATTCGTGGAGAGCGTCTTGGGAAAGGAAGAGGAGGAGGAAAGGAAAAACGAAAACGACGACGAAGAAGAAGACGGAGAGATTGAAAAGGAGAAAACCAAGACTAACGCGACAAAGACGACGAGTAAAGAACAATCATTCGAAGAGACGATTTCTAGACACGCGAATTGGCAAAAGAAGAACAAGAAACGGCAGGAGTGGAAAGTATGGCACGAGAGCTGCGAAGACGAGAAGGAAAAGTACGGCGAGGAAGGTTCGAAGGCAAACGCGCTGTGGAAATTGGTGAACATGTGCGAGGAGAGTCAGCAATTCGACGAGAACTACAATCGATTTCCTTCGCACATGGACAGTTGGTTGAGGACGAGTTATCGACCGGGGAGGTGGTGCGTGGAGAAGAACGTGAGGCCGAGGATGGTGGCGATTGATTGCGAGATGTGCGAGACGACGACGGATAATAAGGCGTTGTGCGCGGTGTCCGCGGTGGACGAAGATGGAAATAAGTTATTAGACGCTTTGGTAAAACCACCGGATGCGATTATAGATTATAGGCACGAAATTACCGGGTACACGGAGGCGGATTTTAAGGACGTGACGTTGACGTTGGACGAGGCGAGAGCAAAACTGATGCGGTTGTTGGAACGAGGACATGTGGACGACAACGACGGTGAAAAAGAAGAAGGAGAAAAGGATAAGGAGAAGGACGTGCACGGGTGCATTCTCGTTGGTCATTCGTTATCGCACGATTTAAGAGCTTTGCGTTTGGACCACAGGCCAGTCATCGATACGTCTTTGTTGTTTTCGTTCAAGGAACTTCCGAGAGCGACGCCGGCGTTGGCGGATTTATGTCAAATGATTTTAGGATACGAAATGCGAGAGAAAGGATCGGCGCATGAAGCATTCGCGGACGCTTTGACCGCGATGAAAGTCGTAGAAAAGGTCGTGGAAACGAGCATAGCAAAAGCTGAATTTATTTTGCCGGCACCGGAACGGTTGTTAGTGTTATTCGAAGCGAGAAGACAGACGGCGAAGGAGAATAGGAAAAACGGCACGCCGGATAAGAAACGAAAAGGTAACTTTGATGAGAACAGCGGGAAAGTGACTAATCGCGTTGCTGGTCGAACGCTCTTCATCCATCGTCTCCCGCGAGGTGTTAAAAAAGAAGCCATAGAATCCATCTTTGAAAACGTCATCAAGACGAAATTAGAAAAAGAAGACGAGGGCAGTCACGAAGTCATTAAAATCGAGACGATTAAAGGAAAGTTCGAGGTGGAAACCGGCGAAAACGCGCAAGAAAACGAAACGGTGTCTGTCTTCGCATCTTCCGAAAGAAGCGTCGTCCCAGCTTCCAAGCACGCTCCGACAACTTCTGCTTACGTGGCGTTCGATTCGGTGAAATCCGCCCGCCTCGCTTTCGAACGTCTCCACGGCGCCTTGAGCATCGACGCTCTCGGCCGGCCGCAAAAGAAAGCCAAAATCTCCAAACGTTTCGGCTTCGAAAAGTTAATATGCGTTCGCAACGACACGATCACCGAAAAGGAGGAAGAACAAGTCGCGAAAGTTGCGGAAGAAAAAGAAAAAGCGCCTCTCGCGTTTCCTCCGAGCTCGGCGCAAAAGAAAAAGCCGAGACAACGCAAACCGAAAACAGTTTCGCTCCCTGGCGATACCAAGTAGCGACGATACGGCGCGAGATAGATAGAGATAGAGAAAGAGAAAGAGATAGAGAGAGAGAGTCTACAAAACGAGTATGATAATAGGTACGACATGTAATAGATGAACAGCGCTGTGTTTCTCCGATTTTTGTGCATCTGAGTATCCACCACCACCACCCGTATCTTCTTTTCAAAAGAAACACCATCGTCACAAAAAGACTTGGCCAAGAACACTCTCATCCATCATGCGCGCAGCATTCACGCTCGGCGGAAATGCGAAGACGTGCGCACCAACGACGTCGTATTCCTCCTCGTCTTTTTTGTCTTCTGCGTCTTCTTTGATTCGAAGGAGGAAGGAGAGGCGCGAAGAAAGGAGAGTGTTAATCCGCGCATCGTCTTCTGACGCAAATCCTTCCCGAAACAACTCGTCATCCTCGACGAGCAAAGTCTCGGAGGAGGACGACGAGAGTTTCACGTTGGCGGACGTCGGCGAAGATTCCACGCTCGCGGAGAAAAGGAACGAGTTCCAAGAGGCGATCGCGAAAGCGCAGACGGAACAAAAAGAGAAGAAGATATTCGACGAGAAGAGCGAGAGTTCGACTTGGGAAGTGAAAGGAACTGAAGTTTCTTCTTTACCACCACCACCAGCGGTCGCGAAGCCTTTGACGGATCTGAGTCCGATTAACGTAGACGCGACGGCGATAGAAAAAGAGAAGAAAAGAAATGACGACGACGGCGATAAGGATGAACCACTGCGGATGATTGGTAGCGCGCCGGTCAAGTCGTCTTCGGGAGAACCGACGTTTTCCAAGCAGCTCTCGAGGACGGTGAAAGCGTTGGTTCCCGAAGGCGCGTCCGCGGCGACGGTATTGAAAACGACGAAACGTTTCATGGAGGCTTACGAGGCTGGGTTGACGCCAGAGGAGCAGATTGGGTACGCGCTCGGTGTACCGACTGATAAGTTGAACGAGACGCAGAAGAAGTACGCGCCGTTAGTGGCGGAGAAGTTGAAAGAAAACGCCATGCAGTTGAAAGGCGAGTTGTTAGCGGCGACGAATTTGTACGAAGCTGGGATTCAGGCGTATAGTGTAGGTCAGTATCCGAAAGCGTTGAAATTCTTCGGAAATGCGTTGGAAGAAACGAGTGATACCAGTTTGTTGGGTGGGAAAATCCAAATCTATAAAGCTTTGACGTTGTACGCACTCCGTCGTCTGGAGGAGTGCATCGATTTGTATACGTTTTTGGAAGGAACGCATCCGATCGGAAGCATTCGTCGACAGGCTGGGGAGTTGAAGTATATCGCCGAGGCGCCGAGGTTAGAATTAGAAGAAGACGAATACGTCGACGTGCCGGCGGGAGTGAAAGATGCCAACAGGTATCGGGGATACGGGAAAGTGGTTGGGAAATCAGGAAAACCAAAGGTGCCAAAAACGTACACCGAAGAGGCGATGGAGAGAGTGAACTACGCCAAGTACGCGCCGAATCGGTTACAACTGATTGGGTGGACTGCTGTAGCCATAGGATTAGCTTTGTACGGCGCGTACGTAACAAAATGATTTGTAATAAATTATTATCAATATTCTTATAAATCGTGAAACACTTTTCAGATTACAATTGGAAACGCTCTCTCTCTCTCTCTCTCTCTCCTTGAAAAAGTCGCACGCGTCTCCAAGCCTTTCGGCACGCGCCTACGCACTTTTTCTTCCTTCACGTCCTCTTCATCATCGTCCACCGCCTACTACTCTTTCTAGTTCACACACACAATTTCTCGTCGCTTTTCATATACATTATTGTCGTTGTAATTCTTATTATCCTCATTAATCAATCTCTGGATCGACGATACCTCCGTCGCTGATGGAATACTGCGCCTCGGATTCCGGCAAAGTCGGCGAGCACGCGATTTTTGCTACTCTGTTCCCCCCTCTTCCTTTCCTTAACGCCAATCTCGTTGTACTCGCGTGCGCCATGATGTTACCACCGATTGGTTTTTGCGCGTTTGCGCCGGCAAACATACCGCCTTCTGGGTTCGCGACGACTTGGTTGGAAACGACCACCGCGACGCCAAACTCGTTGGCCAACTTCGCCAAATGTCTCAAAAACTTCCCCAACGCCATTTGCCTTGCGGATAACTCCCCTCTTCCCTCGAATTCCGTTCGGAACAAGTTCGTGGCAGAATCGACGAGGATGAGCGAAAAGTGGTCCTGTGCGAGCAACGCACCCGCCGCTACCAACAACTCTTGCTGATGCTCCGTGTTGTTCGCTTTCGCGTAGGCGATGTTATCCAAACACGAAGTCCCTTCAACTCCGAATCTTTCCGCGATTTGCACGATACGTTCCGGTCTAAACGTCCCTTCCGTATCGATATACATAACCTTACCACCACCTCCTCCGTTCTCCACTGGAATCTGCCCACTCACCGCTAACGTATGTATCAATTGCGTCTTCCCGGTTCTAAACTCTCCGTAAAGCTCCGTCATTGACCCAGACTCGATCCCCCCCATCAACATATCGTCCAACGGTTGCGACCCGGTGGTTATTTTCACCAAATTCTCTCTCTTCGTCGCAAGCGACGTCGCGGACTGAAACGTATCGTTACACGTTTTCTTGCTAATCGCCTTCAACTTTTCCACTTTTTGTTCGGACAAGCCTTTGATTTGCGTCAACCATTTCTTCGACGCCCCGGACAACCCCTCCATCGTGCACACGCCCGCGGTTTTGAGCTTCTCGATGTCGTTCGCGTTAATCCCATGGTTCTGTTACACAGAGAAAATAGAGAGTGAGAGGAGAGGAACGCGTGAGTAGTATTCAGAGAAGAGAGGATAAAGAAGGAGGAAAAAAGAAAAACAAAGATTGCAAATGCGAGCGCAAATGTGTGCACCCTCGCATCCTCCAACGCTTTCCAAGGGAGAAGAAGATTCAAAAATTCCGGCGACGACAAAGTCTAAAATCTTTCTCCAACAAGAAGAAGATCTAAACCTATATCATCGCAACGTACCGAAAGCTCGTCAATTCGCACGCAGTGTGGCATTATCTTCTCCTTCACGAACACGTCCTGGACCGTTTGTTGTCCTTGTTGCGCGTTCTGTTGGACGTTTTGGTTTCTTTCCATCATCGCGCTCATGATGGTTGCCGATTGAGAGGTTGATTTTGCTCAAAAATTGGTTCTCTTTTGTATCTTTCTCTCGTTTCGTGAAGAAGAAGAAGAACAACAACAACGATAGAAACGTTTCGAACGCACGAAAAGTGTGTTTGAATGCTCCGTTCGGTTGATGATACGTCGCGTGCGTTTTTGTGCGCGTGACTCTTTTATGCGTCTCTTCTCGTAAAAAGAGAGAACGTGTGCTACTAATGAAGCCATTCCCTCTCTCCCAAGTCTCCTCCCTCCCCTTCTCTTTTTGAATTTTTTCAAGAGAAGAAGAAAGAAAACAAAAACAGAAGACAAAATTCGTCATTATTACTCTCATCACTTTTTTTTATCTGGTGTTTTGATTGCACCGCGCCGAAATGCGCTCCCCCCCTCTCTGTTGGGCATTCACCGAGAGACTCGCGATGATGACAACAGCAACAACGACGAGAGCAACGAGAATAGCCGCTCCTCCCTCGAACAGAAATCTTCATCGCGGAATTATTCGCAGAACATTTGCGCATCAAAATTCCAGCGCCGACAGAAAAGATATCTCTAAAAACGACTCTTTCCCCGAGTACGTTCAGAAACCATTCTTCACGTTCGAAGTCCTCCACGAATCGAAACGGTCTCGGGCGAGAGCGTGCAAAATAACGACTCCGCACGGGACGATATTTACGCCAGCTTTTGTCGCGGTTGGCACGCAAGGCGCGTTGAAAGCGGTGCCGCATTCGGTATTGGACGATGCCAACTTGGACTTGATGTTTGCGAATACCTACCATTTGTTGCTCCAACCAGGACACGAGCATTTACAAAAAGCCGGAGGAATACACAAATTTATAGGGAGAAATAGACCAACTATTAGCGATAGTGGCGGGTTTCAAGTGTTTTCATTGGGTTTGGATGCGGATGAGTTGGATGAGAGCAAATCCCCTAATAAGAATAACAATGGCAACAACAACAACAACAACAACAACGGCGAACGCAACCACGGCGGCACCGGGACGAAGGAGTTGAAGAGTCGAGGGAAAACGAAGCATAAGCAACAGAATTTATTGGAAAAAGTAGATGAAGATGGCGTGACGTTTCGTTCGTACCGCGACGGGACGACGTTGAAGTTGACGCCAGAGTCGAGCGTGCAAGCGCAAAAGAACATCGGATGCGACATTATACTTCCTTTGGACGAGTTGACGAAATACGATATCAGTTTACAGGAGCTCTCAGAGTCAGTAGATAGGTCGCACAGATGGGAGACGCGGAGCTTATACGAGCACTTGAAGAATGTGAAAGAGCAGGCAATGTATGCCATTATTCACGGCGGCGTGGATGAGAGGTTGAGAAAGAAGAGCGTGGAATATTTGACGAGTTTGCCTTTTGACGGCTACGCGATTGGTGGGTCGTTAGGGAAGAACAGGGAAGAGCTGAAAGAACTTTTACAGTTTTTGATGCCAATCATTCCGAGGGATAAACCGAATCATTTACTTGGAATTGGAGATTTGCCGTCTATTGCGCACGGAGTACGCATGGGCGTGGATTCGTTCGATAGCGCGTACCCGACTCAAATCGCTCGACACGGGACGCTTTTGTCCGAGAATGGGCCAGTAAATTATAGAAAATCAGAATATAGAGAGCATTTCGGCAAACCTGCTGAAATATTAGGAAATAGTAGTGGCGACGACGAGTGCAAGTGTTTATTGTGCAGAAAACACTCGCTCTCGTATTTAGCACATCTGGACAGGGCAAACGAACCCATGGCATGGAGCCTCGCGACGGAGCACAATTTACATTTCATGGGACGTACGATGGAAAGGCACAGACAAGCTATAATGAACGATGAGATATGATTATTTAATAGCATTTTGTATTTGTAATAATGCGCGAAAATTAGTACCGCCGGGTTTTGTAAAAGGAACAATTTTCTCTCGCGCGGAAGAGGTCAACACGCCCAAAGTCAACACGTACGCTCCAAAATTTTAGCTCTTTCGAAAAAAAAGTAAATGACTCGCGCAGAAGTCGAAAGACACTGCGTGATGCCAGAGATACAAAACACCGTAGAACCGAGCGCGTTGACGTCGAGATTAGCGCGAATCCACACGCACACGCACACGAATTCGAATACGGAACACGCCAGCACGTGGGTCTTCTTTTCTGCAAAAACGTTCAAAAATACTGACCATACACCCAACTCTTTCTCCTTTTTCTAAATATTATGCATACAGATTGACTATTTGCGAAACAACAGTCGCGGATAACGAGCTCCTCTACGACATCAACCACGTCGTCATCGCCTCCGAAATCGACGCGCAACTTTCCTCAGTCGATCAGACTCTTGAAGCGCTTCGCGATAAATCTCGCTTCGTTGGCGAGGAGGACGAACGCGCGTTTTACCAAAACCGAAAAAGAACTCGCGGAAACGAAACCATCAAATTGCGCAATAAAATAAATGAATCTTTGGCGCATCAGATGGCGTTCTTCACCGAGACAACGACAAAGTTTCCGTGCTTGAACGGATGGTCGAATAACAGTAGTCAACACTTGCCGCCAGAGCACATCTTCTCGCCGACGAGGCCGAAAGAACTTTGACGTGACTATCATATTTTAGATCTTGAGTAAGAGCATCATTCGTCGCGAAGAATGGGCTTTATTGTTATTAATATCGTCAACATGTCTCGTCCAATTCATGTACAAGAATAAGTCGCTCAGTTTATTCACCATGACGTAAAAGTAAACGCCAATCATCAACGCAAACATGGCGCAGATCAAGATGGTTTTCTTTCCTCTTTTCCTTTCATTGATATTTTTTCTTGTTGGGAAGAAAAGAGGAGGAGGGAGGTGTTCTCCGCGCTCTCGTTGACGCCGGGACCACTGGATACGTTCATTTGAAGGAGAGAAAGGAGGCGATGGGTGCGGTCTATGTGGTCGCGGTGGCGTGTGCGCGTCGTCGTCGTGGATGTTAGATTCATTCATTGTTTTTGCTTTCTTTTCGTCAAAACGTCTTTTTTTATGTGAGATATTTTGAGGTGACCTTTCTCTCTTTATTTATACAAAAATACGTTCTACTATATTTGATTTGATTTGTCGCGAGACGAATCTTAACTCTTCTGCTCTCTGAGCAACGCTAATTGTGCTTTCAACTCCTCCGTGGTCAATTTAGAGATATCCTTCTTGACTAACTCGGCTGACGGTCGAGTAGGCCTCTCTCTC
>Ga0115557_1001344_pt1 | contig 16985 bp, 13 predicted proteins | sample COGITO_mtgs_1104_FD_87280 | JGI IMG/M metagenome (GOLD analysis project Ga0115557, IMG submission 87280) | Pelagic marine microbial communities from North Sea - COGITO_mtgs_110421 | ecosystem: Environmental > Aquatic > Marine > Epipelagic | place: Germany:Helgoland, sampling site Kabeltonne...
ACATCTCAAACAGCCAAGTGTGCTTGATTAACAACAATAGAGCTCTCATTATCGTCTGCAATGTCCTTCTAGTCGACAAGCAGGAGATCTAGGTTGACCTACATTGAATTGCTTTGGAATGACTTAAACATCACTCACTATTCCACGACGCTCATCGTTCCTTCTTCTACTTCCTTCCTTCCCTTTACCTCTTTAAGACCTCGCCCCATGGTGAGCGCAGCATTAGCAACAGCAACGACTACAGTCACTACGAAAATCCCGCAAAGGGTCTGGATCAATCAATCACCTTACCCTCGTCCTACACCCTACGCCCTACACCCACACCCTACTGCCCTCTATGTCCTTTAGTCGAAAAGCATGAGATTTAGGTTTACTGGCATTAGTGCGTTGCTGCTTTGTGTTTTCATGTTGCCCCCAACAAGCGCTCCCCTCCCCTCTCTGGGACAACATCCTACAAGAAAAAATGGTTTTGTTCAAGCTCTCTGGGTTTTTCGTTCTTTAATTAACTGTCTATTCATTCCTCCTTTTTGTCACCGAGCGATACATCGGCATTGCTGTGGTTGTCTTGGTAGTAAAGCAGCATATCTGTGTAAGAGATCTCTCCGCTTCCGTCAGCATCGTATTTGTCCATAATTTTTGTGACCGTATCATCGTCTGCTGGCATTTGCAATTGACTGAGGAGCAGGCCTAGCTTATCGCTTTCGATTGCCTTCATGTCGTCAGATACCTCCTCGAAGATGCCCTTGAAATAACCCTCGCTCCCGACAGCTTCTTCGACCCCCCCCCCTGCCACACTGGTGGCTGCATATTTGTTACTGCCGCCTCCTTTCTTGGTGCCCAATTTTATATTTATCAAGTAAGCTACAATTATTACAAATTGAATCCAATAAAAGGCGCTGATGATGCTCCCAAAAGTGAATAGTATTGGCGAATTGGTCTGTTGTCGATGCAGACAGAAGAGAACGAGGTGGTTAGATCCGGTACAAAAAAATAATTCAGTTTCTCGGTGGTTTCGACGGCAACGCGCATAATAATCGTCGTTCAGATGCAATAAAAAGGTTTCACCACACAGGGATTATACGGATGGTTTGCTCCGGACGGCTTCGCTCGCATGGAGGGTTCATGGAAGCTACGAACAGCACACCCTCTTTTACTTACCTGACATTCACTGGCTTGTGCAACCCATATTGTTCCCATGGCAAATACGAGGAAGCTCAAGAATGCGATTACAATGTACAGTATCACGATGGTTCTTAAACGAGAAAAAGGCTTCAGTATCGTGATTTTTTTTCCTGGGAGTGGTGTGATGGTGACAGTCGTGCCCATAAAAATCCAAGTAAAGACAATCAGAAATGCATAACTAAGCATAACTGCGAACCGCATGAAATTATCCCCAGTCATACCTTCCATACCAACGACTTGAAACGTGCAGGGCGTCTCGGCGAGAAGAATAAACTGTCCAAGAACCACGATAACAAGGGCGAAAAGGCTCGGAACGAGACCGCCCAGCAGGACTGGAGCAGTCCAGTGTGACATTTCACTGGTATGCTTCGAGCCGCCGTCCGCCGCGATGGTAGCGCCCTTCTTCAAGCCGAACGCCATCGCTCTTCTATCTCAAAATACTGTGAAGCACAGTCCTCTCTTCTCCAGCCCCGAGGTCTAACTCCGCAAACCCACACTCTCCCTCAAGCAATTAAAAAAAATGAGGATACCTATATATTCCAGCAATACTCGTTTTGCTAGAGTCGTGTTGCAGAGTCCTACGTATCCTGAGAGGATCTGAGACAATGGTTTGTTTCTTTCTTCCAATTCCAATTCAAACAAAAATCCCAAATCCTTTTTCTCTTTCTGCCTTATTTTTTTGAGTGAATTCCTTCTTCTATTCTTTTATTTAACGTCCCGAGCTCGTCACGATATTCCTTCCCTGTGTTCGTTAATTTTCACTTTCACTAAATCTGGAGCCCATTCCTTGCTTTCATGTCTGTGCTCGAAAACTCTGCTTGGGCAGATGAAATATCCTCGAAGGATGCTCTGACAGGTTCAGCCTCGATCAGCTCGATGATCAAGGAGTTACAGAAGAATGGCCGATTCCTTGAGGTTTCGGCTATAAGCGTTGATTGGATTTGGGATCAGATGTGCCTTCACATCCCGTATAAGATTGGGATTGATCCTTCTGATCATGTGCTGCCTAAGCATACCAACGACGATGAGGACGAGCAGAAACCCAAGCCTGTAAAGCTTTTTTCCCCGCTTTCTTCCAGGCGCAGTTCATCCTCCCCCGCGAAGCCTCCTACTCCTGCTCAACAGCAACTCATTGAGGAAAACATTGATCCTCTTGAGTTCCTAGCAGCGCTGATGACACTTCACTCACTGTGGGGCAGCGTTGAGCACTTGAAAATAACCGGAAAAGGCTGGCCAAAATACCCTGGCGAAGACAACAACGACGATAAATCCTCTTCCTCCACGCCGAGCAAAAATACCCCTATCAAGAAGAATGATGGAATTAGTCCCAAGCCCAGCAGCAAAAGCATCACAGAGATTACCAATACTCCAAACGGCTCAGCAGTAGTCAACGACGCAGATGAGAATGACGAGGAACTTACCTTCAAGAGCATCACCGTCCATTTGACTCTCTTCCCCAAGGTGTCGATTTTGGAGATTGAGTCTGTCCCACCTGAGAACCTTCGATCCCTCGAGTCTCTCCTCCCCCAACTCCGCTTGCTAAAGTTCGAGAAGAGCTGCATCTTCGATATCAAGTGTGTAATACCGCCAAAATTGGATTTCCATTCCATGACGCACTTGAAACTCTCTTTCTGCATGCTGGACGAGCTGAGCAAGCTCAAGGCCACCAAAAGTTCCCCCTCCCCATTATCATCCCTCATCAACCTCAAAAGCCTCAACCTCTCACACAACAATATACTGAACTACAAAACCATTTTTGCGGGAGTTGCAGTACTCACTAAGCTTGAGAAGATCGACGTGAGCTACAACAAAATTTCGTCCATGAAAGATTGCTTTCTTATGCTCGGCAATGTTAAATCGCTGCTGCTATCGGGTAACCGATTATCACACGGAGCTGGGATAGATCGCCTCTGGTCTCTCGAGAAGCTGGCACTCGATGGCAACAAAATTAACGCTCTCTCTGACATCGTCTCGATCAGCAGACTTCCATGCCTGATGGATCTGGAAATAAAGGACAACCCCATCTGTCTGAAGCTCCCAACCTACCGCATATCGATCTTAAATTTATTCCGTGAGAAGCGAAGCAGCGACAATGACGTGGATGGCGTAGTGACCACCCTAGAGGCGATTCAGCTTCCCACTCTTGACTTTCTGCCAGCCACGAGGAAGGAATTGAACAAGCTCAAGGACCTCACCTTCACTGAGACTGTCGTAAATATGGAGGGTATTGAGGCTTCAGTTGAAAATGAGCAGACGGTCGTCGACGAAGACGCTACTAGTGGTGGTATAAGTAGCGGTAGTGATGATGATGACGTGAGCGTTGCAAGCGTGAGCAGCGCAATGAGCTATGACACTCAGGGCTCTACAACTTCGCTGGCAGAGCGCCGGAAGAGACGACAACGGACAAAGAAGAGCAAGAGCAAGACCGCAACTATTACTGACGGAAGTCCCAAAACAGCGGTGGACGTATTACAAGGTGTTGTTGACAATAAGGGTGAGGAAGACGACAGGAGGTCGGAACTGCACAGCTTTAGCACAATCTCAATGGAGCCAGAGGGTGGAGCAAGAGTGAAAAAGAAGAAAAAGAAAAAGAGGGGGGGATCGAAGAATGAGGCAATTATCATCAATAATTCTCAATTTGACTCGGAGAATGATGGTAGCGATGTTGTTGAAGCTAGTGTTGATGCTGACGCTGGGAACGCGTCGAGAGTGGAATCCGAGACGACTGAAACTGCGACAAGTAAAACCAAAGCTGTTGCTGATGCAGGTGCTGACGTCGACGCCGATGGCAGTCTAAATGAGAAGAAGAAGCCGGTGATCTCTTCAGCTGCTGAAGCAAGGAAGCAGGCAAGACAGCGCCGGCGCTCCAGTCTGAAGAAGAAGATGGACTGCCTTAAGGAGACAATTACGACGCTTGAGAGCCCGGGAGCGACTTCGCCTACCAGCTTTGGGGTGGATAATTCTGTTTATTTGACCCCTGAAGTTGCGATAACGACGAAGACAACGACAACAACAACGTCAAATACAAATACAACGACAACGACAACGACAAATACAACGACAAATACAACGGCAGATGAGGACGTTAACTCTGGGTTTCCTGATACACCCACGGACACTGAAGGATTGATTCTCGTGCAGACGGGTGAGCTGATCATTGAAGATCCAGTCGTTACTGCTGGTGTCAGCAATATCAATCTAAACTTGGACCTCGAGGAGGAGGTTTCTAAAACATCGACGCAAGAGACGACGCCGATATCACCAACGTCAACGACGTCGACGCCTTCGAAATCAAAAAAGAGATTAGTTCCTATATCTAACGAAGAGGAGGAGAATGCTGCGCAACCGAACGCTTCCTTGAACTCAAATCCCCCCTCTCCACAAGAGATGGTAACTGAAATGGCTCCGTCCGAGTATTCAATAAACACGTCCAAACCAACAATCCAACCAACTGTCACGCCGAAGAATAACGGGTACGACGAATTTCTGGAGGAGTTTTGGAGCACTGGAACTGCGACAACATCCACAGGCGTCCTCAACCACAGAAATAGCTTTTCCACCGTCGTTACAACGACCACAGAAGGGACGGACAATTTGACTCTGATGGGTGCTGAAAATTACTCGGATGGCTTCAAACGTATCAGCCACGGATATAATGGTGGCGACAGCTTCTCCCATCAAGAATCTTTGAACTGTGCCGACAGTGATGATTACTGCGGCCCACTGACGCACGCCGGCACGTTGGTGTCATCAAACTACGAACTCTATTTTAAATCGCATGTATTTGGCGTCAGTGGCAACGACGACTCCATCACTGATCTCAACGCGACCTATGAAGATGCCGGTGGGGTCGTAGATCTGGGGTTTAACGCTAACGACTCGTCAGATCGCTCGCGCTCTTCTTCTGTCTCTGCCGCACCCAAGATTAATTTCACTCCCACCGCTGACGTGATCCAAATGAAGCCCCCTATCGATACGGAGACCGAGAAATGTTTGTGCTTGTTTGCTGAAGAAATAGTGCCGTGTGGAAATAGGGCGACGAATGTGATCCCCCCAGTGATTGTCAGTGAGCGAGATTTTCATGGCTCCGAGAATTCTCAGAAGAAGAAGGGTATCGACGCCCAGAGGTGTCTGATTGTCGTGAGCGACGTGAATTTCTACCTCTTCTCCATGGATTCCCTAGGGATTGAAGAGAGCGCCACATTTGGAGATGGCCTGCGCCCGTGGTGTGTGTTTTGCCGGCCGTTGCATATGCTCACTAGGCTTTCTATAGGCTTCGGCTTCCAGAGGCTCTTGGTTGTGTTTGAGGGGGGGTTCACCTTTGCCGTTCTCACTGCGGACAAAATGCAGACCTACAGGTGAGAAAGCGATCGTCTTTTTAAAGAGTGTGGCACTGTAGTACGCTCTCCGAATACGCGCTATTTTCCTGAACCACACCACTTGAACCATCACACGCACCCTATTTGTGTTTGGCTTTGTGGCGTTTCGTTTGTAGCTGCTTCTCACCGCTCACTCCTTGCTCTGCTTCTTTTGTATGTCTAATCCCACTTCCCACAATGGTTGTCGTAGCATTCTGAAGGTGCTGCAACCAATCGCAAACGAGTCCAAGGTGCAAATGGAGGGGGGGATCGATAGAAAGGTAAAACTTGACAATGACGACAAGTTCGTGCTTGAGAGTCTGAGCGCCGTGATTGGGGCGGAGAAGGACGAAGGGGTTAATGTGCTCAATTATCAGATCTGCCGTCAGAGGTGGAAGAAGGGAGAACGAGATCCAATCTTGCGGGTGTGTGTCGTGACAGATAGCCATGTTTACATGCTGAATGAGAGATTTTGGGGAAGTAACGGCAACGGTGATGAATTAAGCCTTGATGGAGATGCCCTGGCAGACGGGATACCAACACTCAGTATTGTGGACAAGGGAGCGCTCAAGTTCATCAGCGAAATTCGACCCGCCGACGAAGACCCAAAAGCAGTTACACTCAAGATAGGTACAGGGAGCAAATTAATGCGAAGCCATAGGTGGCGACTCATCCTCAGGAACAGAGTACAGGCGGAAAAATTTGTGCAGGATGTAAGGAAAGCAATCGCTGCTTTAGGGTAAATTTTGCACCTACACTACACAAAAACAAACGAGAGAATAAGATAGGATATAAGTTTAGAAAAAATGAGGTTTATTTACACCGACGACTGTTCAGTCAGAAGGGTTAAATACGAAAATGAACATCTTCCTTTATTTTGTTTGGTCCCCTCCGTCCATTGGTCTTTTCACGTTGTTGCTGGCCTTCTCTAATTCCTCAGCTTGCCTTATGATCTCCTCCACCGACTCTCTCAGCTCCCCCTCCTCGACGCTACCTTCATACAGCCGCTTCAGCATCCCGTCATATCTAACCCCGTGAGTAATCTCAGTCTCACCCCCCTTGACCGTCTCCAGCTTGAATGTCGACGTCATGCTCGCCAAGGGGTTGAAATTCAACGAGTAGACTATGATTCCATTGGAATTCTGGTCCTTGAAGCAAGACTCGATGAAAGTTGAGCCGCTGAATGACGGTTTGGTGGTGGATATCTCAAAAGTTAATCCCAGGGAGAGCACCTTGGTTGCCTTGACAGAACTAATGTTCCGATTGAAGGTGCTCCAGTCCATTCTCTCATAAACTTGCCAGACTGCCGATGGCTTCACACGTGTGCGAACAGTAGCTGCGAGGGTGGGGTGCCGTGGGGTCATCATCTTCGGAGGAGTTATAGACAGGCTCGCGTGAATTGAGAGTTAATTGGGAGTCGAGGGGCCCTTAATAGAATGTATAAGTCAGAAACGAAGAGTTTTAATGTGAAAAATTAATCTTGAGTGGAGAAACTGTGTCTCTTTTTTTTCCATTGTGCGAGGTTGAAGACAAGCCAAATTTTCTGTTCTTTCTGAAGGCAGGGATATTTCATGATTATTCCCGGGTTCCCGCTACTTCTAGCCTCCTCCCAACTCAAATTTCCCATTTTTTGTCCTCCAAATCCAGAGCCTTCACCAACGCTGTACCCCGCGAATCTGAATTCCCCTCCGCCTGCCATCTCTGCCTCTTTTGCAAACAACCACATGCGGCTTGAGATAGAAGATGAGCGAGGAGATGGGTATGGGAAGGGTAAGGAATATCTGCGACGACTCACGCCGCGGTATTCTTTCAGAGCCCCTCCCCCCCCTACATCTTCAAGAGCTCTTCTTTACACTTCTCCAGCACTGGGCACGCCTCTATGGGTACTGATGATGATGGGCATGCTAACGTCCACGCGTGAATTAAGTTACTGTTGTTTTTTTACGGCATTTGACGTAGCCGTCGCCCTGATTGTCGTCGCATGGTTGAAAAGTGTTGACAATGAGAGTGGGTGGAAAGATTCCCATATGCTGCGTTTAGGTTCGAGACAGCCCTACCTCTTCGTGAACCCTGTTCCTTGTGAGTTAGAAGCATCCTTTTCATCGTTATATCGGCGAACCTGGCTCAATGCAGTGGCAGTTCCTGTGGTGGGATTCCTTTCAGCGATTCCTTCCTCACTTGCTGCCACATCATCTGGGACACTCGCTACCAGCATCTGCGTAGGACGGTTAGCCCGACGTGTACTATTCTTAACAACAATTCAGATCCTTTTCGAGCGGTGGGCAGACTACTATCGAAATCGCCCTCTTTCGCTTCCTGTCTCTCTCCTCTCAACAGTTTCATTCACGATGATCCGCGGTGCTTACCAACTTGTTTCGCTATCTGCAAGCAGCATGTTGTGGGAACGCGTCTTCTATATCAGCTGGTTTCTTAGCGAGGTTGGAATATTTGCAGGAATCGTAGGGCGAATCGGACGTGAATTTCTAAAGGCTCAGTTCATTTGTTGTGAATTCAAGGAAGTCGTGTAAAGGTGGTGAATACGGAATCGTTTTGTATTCAATTTTTAATTTATCGCTTTTTCTCACCATCGTATCTTATTAAAACAAGACCCAAAGACTTCAGATTACTCTTAACACGTCTAAAAGAGTTTTTTTCTATTTATTTCATTTCTCGTCATTGTGCAAGCATGGGTGTAACTATTACTTACTTAACTCATGCCGCTCCTAAGACCAGGACCTCTTACCCTCTTGGGAGGTGTACTTATACACTTAACGCTTGGAACGATATACTGCTGGGGTAACAGCACCCCGTATATAACTTCTTACCTACGGAATGAGAATGATCAAGATGTGACATCTCATGACACACTGGCAGTGTACAGTTCAGCTCTTCTTGGACAGGGATTCTTTATGTACGTCGGAGGGGTCATGGAAGGCGTTTTTGGAGCAAAGAAAACTTGTGCTTTTGCGATTTTTGTCGTAAGTGTTTCCACTTTCATGAGTGGGTTTGCAACAAACTTGATGGTACTGATGGCATGGCAATTTCTCTTTGGAATTGGGATTGGACTAGGCTACGTTGCTCCTATGAAAGCGGGTTACAAGCACTACCCGGACAGTGCAGGGTTTGTTTCCGGTGTAGTTGTTGCTGGTTTCGGCGGAGGTTCTTTTGTATTCAATTTTGTAGTGAGCCAGTATGTCAATCCTGACAATCTATCCCCTGACGACGATGTCGACTATTATTCTGTAGAAAGCGGGGTCCCCGGACGAGTTCCCGGAATGTATCGATTGTTAGGATTCTGCTTTGCAATACTGGGTGGCTTAGGAGTGTACTGCTTAAGGGATGATGTTGAAGCTGACCACGAGGGTGAGGAGAAAACGCCTTTGCTCGTCCTGAGTGAGGACAGACCTGAGAGGGGAGAAGCTCTTTCGTCTTCGCCTTCGCCTTCGCCTTCACCTACGCCAGTAATGAGGAAGGATTCCGAGTCCTCGGGCTCTGTGAATATCAGTTCGGCGTACTTGCTCGGTTTTGCGTTCATTTGTTGTGGCAGTGGTGGCCTTTACCTTGCTGGGTCGTATAAATCCTACGGAGAAGATCAGCTACCGGACTCGAAGGACAGCTTTTTCGCCGCGAGTGGAAGTATCTCATCTATTTTTAACGGTGCTGGACGAATTTTGTGGGGCTTGCTGGCAGATCGGATTGGCGTCTTTGACGCGATGGCTCTCATGTCTCTTCTATTCCCTTCCTTTCTTCTGATTTATTGCAAATTTTCAACAAGCGAGGTCGTGTTTAGGGCAACTTTGTGGGCCCTGTTTTTGTGCTACGGTGGAAATTTCAGCTTGTTTCCGACGGCAACAAAGGATCTCTTTGGAGCCAAATATGTTGGGCAAAACTATGGAGCAATGTTCCTCCTTTTTGGGACTCTTAGTGCCGTAATCATTTACGGGATGGGAGTATCCCAACTCGAATATGCCACCTGCAACTATGCTATTCTCGCCATTGCATCGCTTGGATTTTTCAACGTTATCCTTCTCTTGTTCAAAGAACGCGGTGGTTTTTTGACGGAGATAAAGGCCCGCCGACCCAAACGACAGAGCAGCAGATCGGAGAGCGACAGAAATTCTCAAGCCCAAAATCGTCGCACACAGCAGGAATTACAGAATCTTTCCGGTACCTACGTTCTACGACGCAATGAGAACTATTCCGATTTTCTAAGAGCGCAGGGGGTAGGGTGGGCGAGTCGAAGCGCGGCCAATGCCGCGCCGATGACCGTCCGCCTTATCCATGCCGTTGAGAACAAGACATTCACAATTGCTGTTGATGGATTTTTGAAGTCGGAAACTGATTATGAAATAGGCGGTGGCGGGAAAGAGACTTTTATCAGTAAGACTGCATTCATTGATCATGTCACGGAGGAATATTTACCAGGGGGGAGAGTAAAAATCGTTACTACCAAAGAATGCAAAGACTTGGGTTCCACTATTATTGTGGAACGATATTATGAAGATGAATTTGGTCTACACCTTGTCGTGAAGCAGACATACATCAGCAACGGCGGGACAGATAGGGTGGTGGCATGGCAATTTTTTGAAAAAAAAATGAATCCAGATAACTGAATGAGAGTAATTAACTGACCGGATTAAATTAGAATGCCATGTTGCAAAGCGAGCCTCCTCATGTGTGTTTAAGTTACAGACAATCTTCTCAAACACACTTCAATCAGTGTGTTGTCATTCGATTGAAGTGGAACATTCGCGCATTCACTTTCACTATTACCTACATTCCTCACAACCTACAACTCTGTGGCCTCAACCTCTGTGGCCTCAACCTCTGTGGCCTCAACCTCTGTGGCCTCAACCTCTGTGGCCTCAACCTCTCTCTGCACAAAACCTTTCTCCCCAAGCATCACACGTATTTCGTCTTTATTCATGCCGCTCAAGGCAATCCTTTCCACTTCTTCATCGTCTTCTATTATGATGAAGAAGGGAGGCTTTCCCCGTTTATATTCGATCCGTACTCCCTCATAGGAAGCAAAGCCCGCCGGGTCTTTTACCATGGACTATGAACGTTGTCGTTAGTGGATGTCAGCGTAGGTCTCCATTTTGCGGACCTCTTCTCTCTATACTCACCTTTACTTCGGGGAGCCGGTTCAGCTTTCAGCCAGCACACGTCTCTACAACACCATGACGGATGGAAGAAGTAATTGCAATCAGCAAAGAGAGGAGGAAGAGTTTCATTCTAGGATTTCAACGGTGAGACCAGTAAATAAAACATTCAAACATTCCGTTCGGATGATGTTCCGGCGAAAAAATGTCATTGTGGTAGAAACACCCAACCAGGGGGGAAAATATTTTGGGAAAAACTCGCCGCGTGTGTTTGTGTGTGTGTGTGTTGTTCACACTTTGATCAACTAAATCAGATTGGTGTTATCCCATCCCCTCCACTGTCCCAAAGAGGTGAACCTCAAACGTCCTCGTCTGTTACACCCCTTTCCTCCCTTTTTTTCCTTTTCTGCGCAATCGATTACTACTACTCATGAAGGTAATTAGGAGAGTGGCTAAGTGCCTGTCCCCAATTACAGGATCCCCATCAATTGGTGCGACTCTCAAATTCCTCTGGGTGGCCTCTGTTGTCGTATTGCCTAGTATCCTTTTTATATTGTGGGTATGGATGAGTCTGGTCTTTTTTTTCATTGGCACGGAGAAAAATAGCAATTATGATGATGATGGGGGGGGAACCAGAAACAAGTACAGTTTCGGACTTTGGCTTAATCTGACACTTTTTGTGGGAATTTTCGGTGGAAACGTCGTTGAATGGTTTCGTGGAGCGACTCAAAAACATGCACCACCCGTCCTCATTGGTTTTCTCACTGGCACCGTCCTGTCCCTCTCCCTGATGACGTTTACGCTCGGGACAATCATCTTGGGTTACCGACGTTTTCAGGCATCAATGGAGATAAGCGATGGTCCACGCTCCCTTGAATTATTCGCGAGTGTCGTTTTTCTTAGTGAGGTCAGTGTGTCGCTTTGCACTGACGCTGGGCGCTTTTTTCTTTGCAAATTTTCTCACCTCGGCACAATTTATTTCTTCTTCACCTCCTCCATCCCAAATAATAGTTCGTAACATTGGCCCTATTTGGCTCCTGCCTCGTTGGGAGCCAGGCCGAGCTCCTTAAGGAGTTTTCGAGTGGTACGACCTCATCAAATATCGGAGATGACCATAGTGTGGACAGGTGAGCCGTAGCACTTTTGCCTTGTTGATTGTTGCTACTCTCCTATTCTCAGCGTTCTCCAACCCGCTCTCTCTGGCCCCTTCTTTCTGACCCGCTCTCTCTACTTAACCTCTTTTGCGTTTTCAAACAGCACGATTTCAAATGAATCGTTAGCAACACTAGGGACCATTGTAACTAAAGATGGCCTAGTCGAGGCCATGAGCAGTATGGGTGAATTCGGTAGCTCGTCTTACATACCGCCATCTTTTCAAGGCATTCTGAGGACACTGTCGGGCGAGGAGAGAAAAGAATCGGAGGACTGCTCTGCTGAAAATGCGGGAATTAGGTTCCAATTGAGCTCAATGTCAGTGAGTGACGAGACTGTTGATATCACTCTGCAAGATGATAACAACGAGAAGAAAAATAAAGATTTTCGACTTCCAAAAGTTGAGACTTTGTAGTGACTTGGGTTAATGTAAGAACGTAAGAACTGGAAAAAAAAAAAAGCCTTTTTAATCAGCGCTACTTTTTTACGCATTAGGTATTGTCTTCGCTTCACCCAGCATTATTGGTGCTGCGACTGCGAGAGTTGCACAATCATTCTCTCCCAGTCTGACATACTCTCCTTGAGCCTCTCCTCGTCAAACAGCTCGTTTAAATTCTCCTTGATCTTTTCCTTCACCATCCGCCTCTTTTCGTTCTCCCCACCATTTTCAGCGAATGCCAAAGCCTCATTAATGTACTCCTCCACTGTGTTAACAATAACCCCCTCCGCCCCGCCCTTTTTGAATCCCATCAGCTCATACATGCCCCTCGCCAACCTAACGACATGCTGATTTCCTGGCAACGTAACTATGACCCCTCCGCTGGCAAAGCCTTCCAGTGCCGTCACCCCCCCACCCCAAGGAAAGGGGTCTAAAAGTACATCAGCCGCGTTGAGCAGTTTGTAGAATTTCTGTTTTTCCATTGAAGGCAGGAAGACGATACGTCCGTTGTCAATGCACCTGTTGCTCACTCCCGATTCAAAACCAGTATCCTCCGATTCTGATTCCGCCACATACACAAAACCATCTACCTTCCTCTCCACTCCCCCATCACACATTCTCTTCATGAGCGTTTCCTTCCAAAGAATCTGGTTCGTATTGTAAGTCACAACGATGACTGCGGCCTCGTCCTTCCGTAAGATTCCCAAGAGTACATCGTCAAAATCGATGTGAAATTTCATCAACGTTTGCGGACAAAAGTAGACATTCTTATCTCCAAATCCGAACTCCTCCTTGTTCCTTTTGCGGTCCTCCTCTGTATAATTTGGTACTGTTGGCCTCTTAAAATTTGCTGTGAGTCCCTCCAACCTCAGCGATTGCTCCTCGTATACAATTTCTCTCCCCCCTCCTTCTTCAAATAAATCTCCAGTGATAAAATAATCTATCGTTGAGATTCCCTGGCTCATAGGATGCCCCCAGAAGACGCACTGAACTTGGGCAAGACGATGGTGAGCCAGATGATAAGTAGCTGTGTCCATGCCTATTTCAGGGTAGATGAGTACGTCGAGGCCACTATTTCTCACAACAGCGGCCGCCGAGGCGACATCTCCGGGCAAAATCTTGAAACGATCTGCCCTCTTCCTGACTGCAAGTTGAACAGAGTCTAGGTTGTCATTCGCATTCTCTGCCGACCCAAAGCTTCCTCCCAGGATAAAGACGTGAACACAAAACTTTTCCTCACTCAATCGTAAAATAACTCCTGCAATCAGTCGACCGACCGAATGACCCCAAAGAAAACTGCTGGCAAAACCTACGTGAATTTTGTCGACACAGTCATTTCCACCCTCCCTGTCGCTGCTCACGAAATCAACATGTTCCCCTTTGTTACTGCTAGAGTATACCTCTGATATTTTTCGGAGAGTCTCCGCGTCTCCCAAACCCTGGTAACCGATAAGGAATGTTGGGGGCGTCGTTGTCCACGTAGAATCTAAGGAAGTAGGAGTGAGTTTCGTCTTCGTTTGGCCTCGATGTCCTTCGATTCGCATCAGCAACTGTCTCCTTCCTTCTTCCATGCTTTCCCTGCTATCGTAGAGAGAGGGAGTCGCAAGCGCCGTCCTCGCGGCCATCCCGCTTTCTCTTTCTCCCTCCGGCCCGCAGAGTTGTCCAACTCCACCGAACTGCGAGAGAGAATACGAGAAGCCCCCGACCTCATCCAGAAATACGCCAAGCTGAGAATTGGAGTCGAGCAAAGTGGTGAGGAATTTCGTCGGCAAGTGAGGGTTTCGGAGGGCAGGATTCGTTGGGTCTGGGCAACATCGGCTTTGGAGTGAGGTTTGTGACGCTTCCGTCTGCGATGATGTCGTTTTGAGTTCGTACAGCGTCAAGCATTCACGATCCAAGTCTGTCAGCCCTTCCCCTAGTAATATGTCCTCTTGAAGACTCTTCATTACCTCGTACCCCAACCAAAGAGGATCTTCTTGTCTCCATTCCTTGAATCCGCTGATAGTCTTCCTCCCCGAGTGAATATCTATGTAATTTTCCGAGTGTCTCTCAGAGAGGGAAACGAACGCACTATATTCCATGCTCAAAACCAGGAGGCTTGGTAACAATAGAAGTGCATTTGTCTTCTCCTCTTCGGTGTGCCCACTATCTGAGACAACATCTGTCAGCAAGGATATCAGCTGTGTCCAATTCTGGGGACTATTGTGCAGGCTTGAGAGGTACAGGGAGAAGACATTTTCTCCATCATCCTCAAGGAGGTTGGGAGGAGGAATGAGGGGAGATGATTTTATCAGAGAGAATATCAATTGAATCAAGAACAGAAATCGTACGTTGGTTGTCCGCATGTTCAATTAAATAAGATTTTTTGGACAGAGAGTTGTACTTTTTAAAGGATGGATGTTCCACCAACAATTAATTAAATTATTCATAAAAGCCAGCTAATTATTGAAAATAATGATTAAACCCGTCATCTGCATACTCTTAAGTATTGTCGCAACTGGGGTGAGCTGGGACGATGTCATTCTCCCACCCAAGCCTGATGCCACTGCTGACACCGTTCCAGAAGCAGTGCTGTATTTTGCTCAGGGTGCTGAAATTCTCACAAAACAATACACTCCCTTGATGGAAAAGTTACAGCTCGCTGTCCGCTCAAATTTCAAACTTTGGGTGGCAATTCCTCAATGCCCAGCGAATGTTGCTGCTATTCCAGGAGGACTGAAGTCGGGTATCAATCGTGTGAGAACTGAGATGGAAAAGCGAGGGATGAATGCAAGTCATAACTTCTACAGCGGCCACTCGTTAGGTGGCGCGATGATCCCTGATTATGTTGTCGACAACGACAAGGATGCTGATGCGGTGGTTTTATTGGCTTCATTCTTGACAAGAAAATATAAGGAAGACAATGAGATTCAGTTCAAAGTTCCTGTACTTACGATCGGAGGTGACTTGGATGGGCTCTGCAGGATCACCAGAATCGCGGAAGCGATCTACACCCAAAACAAAACACTCCCGGTAACAGTTGTCAATGGCGCGAGTCACATGTCGTTCGCCTCTGGGGAACCTCCCAAGTTTGTGAAGGATAACGATTTGAAGCCTGAGCTCAGTGAGGCTGATGCCCAAGATCTTATTGTATCAGATATGGCAGAATTCTTAACTGGGATCATTCGCGGTGATAAGCAAGCAGAAAACGTGATGAAAAAAAGGGTCGACGAAGCGAAGGAAAAGACTGGGAACATAAGGGAAGCATTTTTGATGGAGGGATATGTGCAGTTTTTACCACCGTGTTTCTGCGAGGCTGTGGATGAATACGGCGGACTGCAATATGGGACGTGTGTTACAAATTCTTCTTGTCTCGGTGGCGTCCAATGGACGAGCCATGCTCAAGAAATCATGGCTGGCACGGCCAACACGAACATTAATATCAACTCTACTGACTCAATCCACCTTGTAACCGAGGAAAGACCATCGTGCCATCTTCCCCATATCCACGGTGGGGGCGCAGAGAGGAAAGACAATAGCAATCCCGGTGCGGATGATGGCGAGAACACACCCCCAATTTGTGACGGAGAAGAGAGCGAGTGTTTATTGTCCCTTTCTACTGTCACTCAGCAGGTCTACCAGAATAGTGGGGAGCTGGACTTGTGGCGTTTGCGATTTAGTGTTCCCTCATTCGACACAGGATTTTTGCCACAGTCGGCGAAAGAGTTGAGGGTTAAGATGAAGAGCAGGCAGTCGATACATCAAGCAGCTGGGATTGCCAACGTCTCGTTTAATGAACTAGATGGAGACGTGTCAATCTGTATGGAAATCAACCAGGCCGCTATTGATTATGCCATAGGATTGCTCAGCGAAGACGAGAAAAGGCGCTGGGAGGAGAGCGGGAAAGATATTGTTGTCGGAGGCGATAAAAACACTTGTGCTGCTGGGCCTTGTTGGATTTGGGATCCATTGGAGTACGAAGAAGATGAAGAGAACAGGGTGGTCGTGAAGGGAGTTAAATTCGCGACAGAGAATAAAAATAAGTATCCGTGCGGTGAGCAGAAACTCCTTCCCTGCAGTTCTGGCATGCATTACTGCAAGCTTCTGTCACCGGCGAGAGCACTTGAATGGATTTTGGTTGATTCTTTAAAATAGAATAGAGACAATAAGTATGAAGAGAAGTTTTACACGGTTATAGTACCTCGAGAAATTCAGAGGAGAGGGTGGTTTCATGTACAAAATCGCCTAGTTGCTGTAGCTTTTGAATAAATGCAATCATTTGAAAATAAGATTAAGTCAAAAAATCGTCTGTTGGTCAAAGCTCAATGTAATTATCTCACTCATGTAGTGTTTGTTATTAGATCTGTGTGGCTTAATGTAGCAAAAATACAGCGTGTGGGGGTGTGTGTAGTTGTGTACATTCTTTCACCAAGTATTTTTTTCCCCACATCGTCAAAAAAAGTAGGCCACTGCCTCGACCCCTTACACCCAATTCAACAGCCGATTCACAGCCCATTTTTCTTCTTGAATTGGCTTTCGACTGTGGCCTTGCTGACTTCGCATTGGACTCCGACAAAATTAACAACGGTACCACTGCTGTCGCGCAGACAAGCGACAAAAAACTGCGTTTATTCGATAAGATAATGAGATTGTGAGGGTGAGAGAGACGATGACATGATGACATGATGACATGATGACATGATGACATGATGACATGATGACATGATGACATGATGACATGATGACATGGTGACATGATGACATGATGACATG
>Ga0115557_1001345_pt1 | contig 16978 bp, 9 predicted proteins | sample COGITO_mtgs_1104_FD_87280 | JGI IMG/M metagenome (GOLD analysis project Ga0115557, IMG submission 87280) | Pelagic marine microbial communities from North Sea - COGITO_mtgs_110421 | ecosystem: Environmental > Aquatic > Marine > Epipelagic | place: Germany:Helgoland, sampling site Kabeltonne...
CATCCCCCCCCCCCCCCCCCCCTCCCCCCCCCCCCCCCCTCCCTCTGCTTCTCTCCCCCCCGCCCCCCCCCCCCCCCCCAAGCTGCTGACCAATAATTTGTTCTTGTCTTTTCCCATGGCCCTGTATCGATCGTTTTTACAGCTCTCGACACGCTCGCTGAAGTCGCTCCAGTCGCTGTATCCAATTTCATTCCGCGACTGTACACGGAATCTGTAGCTCACGGTAGAGTCCATTGCGTCCATCCTCTTTCGTGTTATGTTACCGCTACACTCGTAGTTATCGCTTGACTCTCGATCCAACGGTACATCGTCGTAATCTCGGGACCACTCTTGGACGACGTAGCCGAGGATATTTGATCCCATATTTTTCGGTTCCGACCAGTTCACCACCATGGAAGTGGGTGTTACATTCGTACACCACACTCTCTTGCACACGCCCGGTACCTGCGCGGGGAGGGTCTTGCATCTGAAAGAAGAAGGAGAGAAGTCACTTACCCCTGCAGCATTCCTTGCGGACACCTTAAAGTCGTAGTGACTGCCGGGCAATAAGTCCTCGATGGTGACACTAGCTACAATGGCACGGATATCCTTATTACTTTTCCCGTCGTGAACGTCCTCCTCTTTTTCGATATCTGCGGCCTGGTAGGTGCCCGCATTGTGCCACGGTGTCTTTCGCTTGCTGCTCATTTCTCGTTTTTGGACCGTGTAGGAAAGTATCGGCGCTCCGTTTGCGTTGGGCGGGCGGATTTTTAGTGTGATTGTCACGGCCGTCTTGTCGTGTTGGTTGATTGTAGGCCGCTCGGGGACATCCGGCACATCTATCAACGTCATAATGGGCTCGCTCTCCTTACTCCAGTCGCTCCATCCTTCGCTGTTAGCTGACTTCACCTTGAAAGTGTATTTCGAACCAGGTGCGAGGTCTTCGATCCGGACCTTCTGTATCGTTCGCTTGAATTCATGATCGACATTATCCCAGCACTGCCGCAGCATGAAAGATGTGATTGCCGCACCGTTGTCGTGGGGCGTCTCCCAGGTAACAGTGAGAGCCGTCAGCTCGGCCTCGTGTAACACGGGGGGTATACCAGGCTGGGGGGCGACGGAAGAAGTGAAAGTCGAGAACGAAGCGTCACTGTAGGGTCCCAGGCCGGTGTTGTTGACGGCGGCAACCCGAATGCGATACATAATTCCAGGGTGCAATCCCGTGACGGTGTAGGACATTCGCGTGAAGAGCTTCTTCAACCGCTTTTCTTCCGCCGTTTCGGCGACTGCGGTCGATCTTTTCTCAAGCCGCTTCTGCTTCACCCGGCCCTCGCTCTTGTTGCGCTTGGCTTCCGCCTTCTTTTTGGCTTGAATCTTTTTGTCTTCGAGATGACGCTTCGTGCGTTCAATTTCCTTCTGTATGTAAGCTTGCTTCCGCCCGGCTGATTGCTCTTGGTAAGTCTTCTTAGGTGGACCCTTCGGAACAACGACCTTGGGGGGGGGCATCTTGACGACGATTTTCTTCCTCTCCTTCTTTTTCGTTTTCGTTTTCTCGTTTGTATTATTCTTCGTCTCCCCAGTTAAGCCACTCTCTCCCGCATCGCCGTTTGCTGCACCCTCAGAAGAGTGCTCGCCCACACTGCTCAGCACCCCCCTGCCAACTTTTTGGTGACTTTTCTCTTCATCCGCGACCTCCTGCTTTACCTCAGCTAATACATCCATCATCATGTTGGAAGTCTTTGTGCTCTTCCTGCTCGCTCTTTGTGCCGCTTTGCTGTCACGCTGTGCTCGCAGTGCCATCATCATCTTATTAACCCCCTTTTTAAGTCCCTTCTTGACGTCGTCTTCCTCATCCTTGCCTTCCTTCGCCAGCTCGTCCATTCGCTGCTTACGCTTTTCCCAGTTTTTGAAGTCGGTCTTGCCCTGGGTCCACGAGGTATGCATCTTCGGGCAATTATCAAAATCTATGCCATATCCGGAGCTCTGAATGCTGAACTCTTGGATCGCACTCCCCTTTACGGTGGGCACAGGGGCCCACCAACAGATGATGATCTTGGTCGGCTCGATGTGAACAATGTCTGGACGAAGAAGTTTCTGGGGGACACCAAAGTCAGTTATTACCTGCGCGGACGGGTCGCTCCAAGCACCATGTCCCATTCTATTGGTGGCCCGGACGCGAAACTGATAAGCCGTTCCGGGTAAAAGATCTCTGATCTTGTAGCGTCTATCCTGTCCGCTGCAATTGATCTCGTCACCAAAGTCTCCCCTGTGACCGATCCTGTACTGTATGTAATACGCGGTGATATCCTCGTTATAACCGGGAGGTGCTAACCAGCTTACCAAGCAACGGCTGGTCGTCACTTCACTTATAATGGGCTTCTCAGGCGCATCCGGAACGTGAGGGGTCAGAATCCAACTCTTCAGCGTCATGTCGCAGCTGCTCGACATGAGCGCGTTTGTATTGTGGCTAAAACAGCACCGATGGATAGCGTCATAGTGCCCGAAAAGTTTCTTCAACATGCCCCCGTTGGTCAAATTCCACACGATTACGAGGTTGTCGAGGCCGCAGCTCACAAGGAACATTCCGTCGTGGCTGAAATTCACTCCCATGACCTCGTCACCGTGCCCGTGCATCGTCCTAACCAACAAACCGTCAGATGGGTCCCATATCTTTATTGTGCGGTCTGAGGAGCACGATGCTACACGCCGTTCGTCGTGACTGAAACATACTTCGTTGATTGACGCTGCATGGCCGTCAAATTTTTGTTCAGTGGACTCCAAAAAAGTGCGAATGAGTCCTCCATTTTGCTCCGCAATCAAAAATTCTTTATCGAAATTCGCAAAACGTCTTTTCTGGCGCTGCTTGCCGTGACGCGAGATTGCGGGCAAATTAGCAAAGTCGTCACGTCTCATCAAAGCGAGTTGCGCAAGGTCGGACTGCACCTTGGCCTCCTTCTTCTTCCGAGTGGGCGACTTCATCAAGGTGCCGTGAGGGGTCATGATTGTCGACCCAGGGGTAGAAACGGCGGGTGAGAGCTTGCTTGGCGAAGTGCCACCGCTTGTGCCGTTGATGTCTTCAACGCTGATAGTCACCTTATTTTTCTTCTTCTTCCCCTTCCTCTCGGGCGACGATTCCTTCCGCGATTCTAGCTCGCCTGATTTTGGCGTCGTAACATCTCCCGCTAACTGTGGCGCTGCAGTAGAAGATACCTTCTCGCCATCTAACGTATCGAGGCGGTCACTGCCATTTCCCTCTCCCCCCTTGGAGGCGGTCTCTTTGTCATCACTTGTGTGTGAGTCCCCCCTCTCTCTCTCTTTCTTCTTCTTACTTCTCTTTTCCTTCTTACTGCCGTCAGATTTGGAGCCGCCTTCGGCAGTGACGAGCTCGATGCTGCTACTCTCATCCGCGATGCTCTTACTGCTGCCGCTGCGCTTGAAAGGATTCAATCTCTGTAAAAAGCTGCCCCCCTTTGTTGCCGCCGGATCATCACTTTCCAATTCTGCCGTCGCCACACCCGGAATCGTCAAGTTTTCCTTTTTGCCCGCATGCTTCTTCTGTGACTCTTTGAAAAAGCTAGTGTCGTCGGTAAAATCGATCTTCATCGTAGGCTTTCTCGTCAGGTTGGCTTGGTCTTTGTTGATCGCATCCGCAGCAAGGCGGTCTGATTTCATCTTTTCGATCATTTTACCCGCCTCTCCAGGGGGCAAATTGCCAATGTCGACTTTGCTGTCGACTTTGCTGTCACTACTACCAGTGTCATTAGGTAGGAAGTGAACTCGATTGCCCTCTGCGTCGGTATTATCTAAGCTGCTCTGCATATCGTTTTGGTGGCGACCATTGATTGATTCGAGACGCATTTCAAGCAGATTTTCGAAGCCCGGCAAAACCCCCATCCCATTTCGTCGAATTATCGACTTGTAAGCCTCGTGACGATCGTGTTGATCCATCATAAACTTAGCAAGCCCCAGGGCATACTCGTTTCGACCCTTGGCAGTTATCAATTTGACGTCTATGCCGGACTCGGTTTTGACCTTTTTCTTCTGAGCAGCGAGCATGAGCTCCTTGCCTTTCTGAGCTGCTTCGGCAGCTAAATTATAAGGACGAGCGTTCTGGGGGTAGTTTACCGGCAGTTTCATTCGAAGGTGGGGACTATTGCCGCCGTAGTATCCATTGTATACCAGCTCGTCAACATCTTCTTGAAAATTGTCCATCTTCTTGGCCCGATGAGCGGGGAGGTGGACAGTTCGGACCTCGTCGGCACACGCTAGCCTATCCTTTTGCATTTTGTAAATCATCCTCGTTTCTTTTTTAGCAATCTGCAAGAACTGTGCTAGCAACTTTTGGCGTTCAGGGCTCTCTTCCTCCTCGCCTTGCTCTGCCTTCTCCAATTCCTTTTTTTCCAGTTTTTCCTTTTCTAATTGTCTCTGCTTCTTATTTTTTCGCTTCTTGCGGCCTGGTTTGCTTTCCTCCACTTTTCCTCCATCGCCGCTGCTGTTGTTGCCGTTAACGGGTTGAGTGCTGCCTTCATTTGGATTGGCTTCGTTGGGATTGCCTTCGATTATCGCCTCCTTTTTCTCGTCCTGGTCGCCATCCTCGTCTTCGCCTGCAAGTAAGTCGACTTCTTCCCTTCCATCGTCAAGAATCTCCTTTAGAGTCAGTTTAGCAGCGGGCAACTCGTCGCGAACGATAATTGTGCGGGACTCGATTACTTTTTCCGTAGGATCCATTGGTTTCACCACCTTCATAATCTGGTTAGGACCGAGCACACCCATATTTGTGAGCAGCTCAATAACCTCCTTCGCTCCCTTGGCCTTCTGAACGCCCAGCTTTCCCAAAGGAAGAGTGCATTTCACATTGGTGGTAAGGAAGTGTTCTGCGAGTTTGAGCTCATTTTGCTGGAACAACGTGAGGAGATGGTTGTGGTTGAACGCGATGTCAAAGCCAAGCTCAATTTTTGGCTTGAAGTCGAATCGCCTCGAGGAGCTTGCGAAGGCTGAATTATCTCGTTTTCTCGGAGGCATTGTCTCGTCAAGGGACACGTTGAGGCCATACATTCCGACGAGGTCAGGGTCGTCGAGATTCTTGGGAACGAGAGTGCACTTGAAGGTGATACTGCCGACCCCGTCCGCAGGAGCGGTCCACTTCAAGCGGAGATTATTGAACTCCTTATCTTTTTTTCTTGTGTCAGATGTCGCCGCGGCTCCCCTACAAGTAACCCAGCAGTTCGGTTGTTCCATCACGCTCGCGCGGTCGAATCTGCCGACTCTGTCACCTGATTTCTCCTCAAACATATCGTACTGCTGCTTCTTGAGATAAGCCGCAATGAAGAAGCTCTGAAATTGCTTTACCCCCCTAACCACGATGATCAGCTCCTGCGAGGGATAATACGCATTGCATTCCGCGAGCTTTCCAAATCTACCCTCGCTCAAAACATTCAGCGAAAAGCCGTCCCTCTCTACAACGTCAGGAACCTCTCCATCGACAGGATCTTCCTTTGAAGGTGCGGTGTTGGGTCTAGAGTTGTTCGGATCGTCTTTGTCTTTGTCTTTGTTGTCATCGTCGGTGTCGGTGGGCCTCTTCTCCTCTTCTTCGTCGTCGCTGCTTTGCAGATCTGGATCAGCCTCATCGGCGTCCATTTCCTTGTAGAATTCTTCGAGATCCGGCTCGTGCTTGAATACAATCTTCTTGATCAGACCACTTTTCGTGAAGAAAACTCGCTGGCCAAGTGTCATGGGTTTTCGAATAACTGGCATCATTGTGTGCCAAAGCTTTATCTCCCGCTCACCATAATCAGACGCTGAGAGCATGTACCGTCCCCCGGGGCTGAAGCATGCGGATAAGACAGCAGACTTGTGTCCATTGAACACGTAAATGACATGGCCCTCATGAGCGTGCCAAAGACGAATCGTGCAGTCCTCACTGCACGACAGAAATCGCTCGCCGTCGGGGTGAAAACTGCAGCCGTAGACAACGTCCGTGTGCCCCTTGAGCACGCGTTTGGAGGTATCGGAGCGAGCGTCCCACAGTCTCAGCGTCTTGTCACTGCTGGCACTGATGAAAATCCTGTTCTCAGATTGCAGACTGAACCCAGGAATCATGTCGACATCCCGGACAGCCTTGGTGTGACCTTCGTAAGTCCGTAAGCAGCGTGTTGTCAGCGCGTCCCATAGCCTCAACGAGAAGTCGGCAGACGCACTGACAATGTACTTGTAATCTTGGCTGAGTTTGAAGGAATGCACATGACTCTTGTGCCCAGTGAATGTTTTATGAAGAGCTGGGGAGGCTTTGTAGCGTTTGAATTCCATGAGTTGACTGTTGTGATATGTGGCGCCCTCCTCTTTTGATTCCGCGTCCTTTAGTGCCAATTCTCGAGCCTCAAAAACACTCTGCTTCTTCTTCTCCTCTGCAAGGGCAATTAAACGAGCACAATTACGCTCGGGCAGGATAAAGGCATCCCAGCTGAGCATTTCCTCCGACGCCATGTCGTCCATCTCCCTGGCCCTATCCTTGCGCTCAACCTCATTCATCTCTTTCTGCTCTTGTAAGAACTTGATGCGCTCCTTCTCCTCCTTGCTCTTCCTGCCACACTTGCAAAGCCCTTTTCCACATAGTTTTCCGCAACACCGCTTCTTTTTCTTTTTATCAGTAGGAAACACTATATCATCTTCAGTTTTTGGCGTGTCGTCTGCCACGAGGGCCGAATTATCTTCATTGGCATTGTTGTCACTGGCGGCCCCTTCTGCAGAGGTTGTTGTGTCTGCCTCACCCTCCCCTTCCTTCTTTTTCTTCTTTCCAAAGAATTTCATTGTTTCGGGCGTTTTTGGGGCTTAATTGATCGCATTGGAGTGCTTTTTTCTTCGTTAGTTGTTTAATTGGGCAACCAACTTTGAATGCTGAATCTCTTCTCTTCCTCTCTTCCCTTTTGCTTTTTTGCCCGACCGACTTCTCCCGGAAACCAAGAGAGTTGAGTGAAACTGTCAACCTATACCACAGCCGGTATTTCTTTACCTTTCGCGAGAAGAGCTCCTCTATTTAGAAGTTCCCCACGGCACCAGTGTTTGGGTACAACAACGTTCCTAACCCCTTGAAATTAGAAAAAAATCCTCACACAGATCTGAGCTTCTCGTATCCTCTCGTTAGGGTTAGGGTTAGGGTTAGGGTTAGGGTTAGACCTCTTCCGCTCACCGACAACTTTGTGTCAGCTCTATTTGTCCATTTGTTCGATTGACGTTGATTGCTGAGTGATTATACACCATGGGAGGTGTTGCCGGCAAGTACCTGGAAGACTCCATTAGAGGAAGCAATTCCATCCAAGGCCGATCAGCCCGTACTTCAAAGCAAGAGGCACATATCCTTTCCACACAGACAGAGTTTGTAGGCCGTGATAGGGGCTTTATCTCCAGATGCTTTGACCGTTACTGCAATTCCACTGACAAATGCCCTGGTGTTGACATCAAAACATTTAAGAAAATATTTGGTGGCAAGGACAGTATATCCTCGGCTATGTTCAGTTGCTTTGACACGGACCGTAACGGTCTCGTTGATGTCTTAGAGTGCTTCGCAAGTTTGTGCGTTTGTAGCTACAAGATGACTGCCATGCAGAGAATAAGGTTGATTTTTGTAACCCACGATGTCAACAATGATGGTGAGCTTTCCCACTCTGAGATTGTGATGATGTGCTGCAGTGTATGTCGAGGGATGGCGAAGATGACCGGGACTCAGGAAGTGCCTTTCGCGCATATTGAAGCGCTCGCAGACAAAATCATTCGAGAGTCTGACTATGATAGGGATGACAGTGTAAGCTATGATGAGTGGGTTCGGTTCTGCGCTTACAGCCCTGATGTAATCTCTTACTTTGAGCACTGCGACAGACTGTGCAGGTATATTAGGGCGCCAAAGAAAAAGAAGGTTACTGTCCCGGCACCACTCCCTTCTTGCGCAGTGGCAAAAAAACCGCCCTCTCGTTACACCCAGAAACCCAAGGCCAAAATCAACAACAACAACAACAACAACAACAACAATAACAATAACAACAACAACAACAGCGCCACTCCTAGTGGAATCAATGTATCCTATCAGCACTCCGGCAAATCTGAAATGATGCAATTGTCTCACGCCCCAACCCCCCCCAAAACCACGTCTCCAACAAAAACGCCTGTTCCCCGGCAAAATGTCAAACGGAAGAACCCAGAGACTGAAGGTGATGGACATCATCAAAGTACAGGGATGCCAGACACAAGACTGCTGAAAGATATTTTCAACGGACTTGACAGCGATCTCAACGGGTCAATTGACGTCGGTGAGTTTTACTTGAACCTAAAGGGAACTTCGATGGAAGACACGGCATTGAATCTTTTCAATGCGGTAGACAAGGATAAAGACGGACAAGTTACTATCTATGAGCTAGTGCAGCATTTGTACCCCTTCGCGGAGTTAGACGACGTGAGCGATCTTGTTGCTTGGATTCAGAGCGGTGAAGATATGACCGCAAGTAATACTGCCAGCTTCTGGAGCGAACAAGAGCAGGACGAGGAGATTCGCGGAATGTTCCAAAGTTTTGACAAAAACGGTGACGGCAAGCTTACGGTGAAGGAACTTACAGAGACGATGTCTGAAATGCACGGATTAAACCGCGATCATGTGAAGCAAATGTTCGCGGATCTTGGAAAGACAAAAAAAGACAAGATTGTCGAGGGAGAGTTCATCGAAATGTTCAAGGCTTTCATCGAGGGCGACATTATAGACAAGGGAGCCAAGAGAGATCAAGCTGCTCCGGGATGCACCTCACAAGACAACGATGTCAGCAGAGGTTTGGCTCATTTCGGTGTCGTCAATCGCCCGCATGTATAATTGTTGATAAAAGAAAGTTTGTGTATTTAATTGGCTAAAAAATCCTGTTGTTCAAGGGGTGTTCAAAATTCGCTCTATTCCTCGTTTCGATTTATTGTGTGGGCGAGCCTATCAGCGGTCTACTTCTCGCGATCTAAATAGTTCTGAAACATCTGTGACCTCGTGAAAGCACCCTTGAACCCATCATCTACCCTGCCTTCTCCAACATCATTCGCCCCATCTGCTAGCCAACGAACATACTCCCCCACTTCTCTCCCGATCTCTTCCGCCAGGTCCCCTTGTTTCTTCGTGGGGTTATAAATCGGTCCTCTTCCGGGACCTTTATCTTCCGCTCGTCCACTCAATATTGCATACGACCTGGAAATGTTTTTCTCCAAGATCCTTGAACAGTTTGGCAATTCGTAATCTCTGTACATCTCGCGGTCATCTATATCAAATATTACGACGCCGTCCTCTCTCGCCCTATTCAAGTTTCTCTCCATCCCTCCTCCTTTCACCAATCCCAAAAGCATTGGCACTGGACTTTCCACGACTTCTCCCAGAGACTTCGGTAGCACCGGCAGCATTGGACCACACCAGACAAGTGGCTCCAAAAGTTTGGCTAGACCGAGGACAGCCGAAGACGCAACTCCAACTTTCGAGGAGATAAGGACTGTCGGAGTCTCAATAAGAAGCAAGTGCAGGATCTTCAACATCGCATGCATTGGTATGGTCGAGAACAGGACAGGAAGAGACCAGGGGGAAGTTTGATTCAGAGATATGAGGCGGTTTTGTGTCCAATCGGAAACAGATGAGGGTGGGTGCCTAGAAGAGAAGAGCTTTGAAAATAAGGGAGGGAACTTGTACGCGATTGTCGGCAGATGTTCGCAAACTCTAAATTCCTTAAATTCCTCTTGATTCTCTCCGGGTTTCACGCTTTGTTCAAACCTCTCAACCACTCCCTTGAGGAAAGTGAACGTGTCATACCCATGCCTGTCAAAACCTGGCGCGCCATCGTGGACGGGAAATCGTGCGATTCGTTGGGCCGCCAAAATGTCGAATACCAGCTTAAAGATCAGCTGAAAATGGGGGGAACGGGTGAGGATGCAATAGACGCGTTTCGTCGCAAATGTACCTCCGAGGATGAGGCGGGGTTGCGTCACACATAAACCATATACTGTTGAGCCCGAGCAGTCCCCAGTATTACTTTCGCCGTTATCATTGTAAGTGAATATGAAGGTTTCGTCGTTCCTCTTCAAGTAAGGTCCGAGCAACACAGAGTTCACATCCGACATGCTCGCATTGGGATCTAAAGGCTTGTAGAAGATGCCATTGGGATGGGTGAGGTCAAGGACAAGTTTAGAGGGAAGTTTTGGCCTTTTATCATTGGCAAAAGACGGAGGGGAATATTGAAAGAGTATCTTGGGTGACTGGGAGAGCTCATTGGCCGTGGTCTTTTGGATCGTGGGAGTTGGGGAAGAGAAGAATGATAAAACCTTTTTCCTTGTATTTGTCTTTGCTGACGTCAATACCGCCTTCTCAGCAGCTCCGTGTTCTTCCGAGTCGTATGGGGAGCCGATAACTAGAAAATGGTCAAATATTCTTGTCATCTTTGAGTTTGTCGTCGTCGTACTTTCTAAGCTCTCTGAATTCTCCCCAAATGCTCCAGCTCTATTATTCAAGCAGGTTGGGGTTAAGGATGGCTTCGATTCTGGCGGTTGGTCATTATCAGAATTACTATCCTCATTATCGCTGATAACATTAACGACCAACTTCTCCTCCTCCTTCTCCTGCTCCACCTCTACCACATTTGTCTCATCAAAACTTTGATTTTTTAGCAAGTCCTCAATGAGCGCCTTGAGCACAATATTTTCTTGAAAGATAGCCTCGTATCTCTTTCTCCAAGTTCTTTGGGACCGCAAAGCGGCAACTAGTCGTTTGTCGATTGCTGAATTAGCCATCAAGGTGCCTTTTGCCACTGAAAATTGAAAAAGTCAAAAACGAAAACCACGCCGGAGTAATTTTGTTCCCAACTTAAACAAAATAACCACATACGAATAATATCTCTTTAACTATTGCCCCACACCATGGCATCTTTCCAGATTGCAGTAGATCCGGAATATGAATCTATTTATAATCTAGTTCCGAAGGTAATTCCCCCGTCTTGAATTTGGCCGTTTGTCATTGTCAATTCCGGTCACCTATACCACGCCATATAATATGTTTATATCCCGAAAGTGTACTAACTCCCTCTGTCTACTATTTATATTGTCGCCACTCAACGTAGAAACTGCCCAAAATCGTGAAACCCCCCATGTACAAGTCCAAGCATGACCCCAACAAAAAAATTCCCTTCTCTGCGCTCTCTGAAAAAGGCCCTAACATCGGTCTTCTCCGCGCTGATTGCGATCCAAAGAAGTATCTTCGCGCTAGATCTTCCCAATCCAAGAATAAGCAGGTTTTAGCTCCAATAGATGCCAATAAAATCCCCAAGTTCTCTTACAACGATGTTGCTAAGAAACCTAAACTCCCTGCCAAGGGAGAGAAGCCTATTATGGGGCTAAAAACGGAGAAAAATTTTATCACTGCAAATGCAGTGGAGTCAATTTTGCGTGTGCCTTCCCTTCCTGTGGAAAAGACGCCCGACTATCTCGTTAAGGCAGACTATGGCAAGGTCCCTGATTACCTCAAGGATGTCAAGGAGGAAATCAAGAAAGAGAACGAAATGATTGATGACTTTGTGAAATCTCAGATGTTCGAACATGAAGATGCTCCTGAGATGTGTGTCCAAATGCCCGAAGAGGAGCGGGAATACCTCGTAGAGAAGCTCAAAGATAAGTGGGATGCGGTGAATAAGAAATACCAAGTTTTGACAATGCATACAATGTTCGAGGGACATAGAAAAGATGCCAAGGAACAGTTCGAGAAACAGCTCAACGCTCTGGAATCGGACCTGATGAAACTGAGCTGTAAAGGACCGGTGATGGTCGCCAACGAATGAGGTGATTCACTGACTGTCTAGAGTGACAACAGACAGCCACAGCCAAACAAAATGACAAATGAAATTCTGAAACAACTTCCGAACAATAATAATAATAATAATGAACCTATGATGGAGCCTGCCTCTATAAACTAAACTACTGCTGTATTTTGGCGCCCCGTATAAATTTCTACACATACATTTTTTTTTTTGAAGTCTTTGACAAAGTTCTGTCGTGGAACCCCTTGAGTCAATTTCCAGCCAGCCATCGAATCATCACTGTCAGATCCAATTGCTACGTGTCACTTGCTCGAATCTTCACTCAAAACACCAGCTCCTATCCCTCAACGACACCTGCTCTACCTCGCCAATTTTTTCAACAAGCCGTTCTAGCCCCTCCCCCAAAACGCCCCCCCCGAAAATATACCCCCAAATCCACTCCATAACTAACCCAACCTTCCTGCTCTCCTCCTTTCCCTCCCCTCCCTCTCTATACATTACCTCTAAAGCTTCCTCATAGAATCTTTTCGGATACCTCCTTATCCTCTCTCTCCCGACGATGAACTGTGCGCAGCACCTATCAAAAATCCAGCCCCCTTCCGTCTCTGGCATTTCCCCCAACCATCCCCCAATCCACTCCTCCCAATGCCTCGCAAGGAGCTCGTTATTTTCTCCCAGTGTCCCCCAAGCAACTGAGTTTATGTTACAATATGAATCCACGTAGTCTCTTTGGCGTATCTGGTTTAGGAGAATAAGAAGGTCCTCCTGGTGGTAAGCGTAGCGATGACCATGGAGGAAGAGGATGGAGCGAGGGAGGTGCTCGTAGTAGTCGATGATGAATTTTAAGTAGGCCGTTGCCTCGCCACCAACGTTGTGTGGGACGTGGTGCTTAAGGTCATGGAATGGAAGGTTCTCATCGGCGTGGTCCATGTCGATAGGAAAAGGCTTTTTGGTGTAGATTACGTGGGGGTAGATTTGAGAGGATAGCCAAGTCAGGTCCTCATCGTAATGAGATGACATGAGGAGCAGATTAATGTCAGAAAATATTGAGAGCTGCTCGGAGGTAGACAGATCATAGGAGGAAAGCAGTCCCCCAGAGTGTAGACTCTCGAATTGCTGCATTAAATGCGTTCCCAAACCGTGCACTTCGCTCCTTCCGGCATAAATCTCGGTACTCGCTTTAATCTTGGTACTCGAGCGTCTCGTTTTTTCACTTGACATTCGGAATGATGTCCAAGTCGCATTGCAATTGCTGCATTCGTTGCACTCATAGCATTCGCTTCCGCCGGTTTCTCCGACAGTAACTCTCATGGTAATCTTCAATGTCACACTCTCATCTCTCGGTATCACTACCTCCACAAATTCTCCGCCAGTCACTATACAGCCGTAAGCGCTTCTGAACAGCTCCACTCCATTCACTCTCCCGTCCTTCTCAGATTTCCAGTCATCGCCGTCGACTGTCGCAGAATAGCCGATGCAGATTTCCTTGCCAATAAGACTAGAATCAGTACCATTGGGGAAAGAGTACCCTAGGGATAGAACTGCCGTTTGAGTCCAAGATACAACATCGTTTAAACGGGGAGATTTTATCCTGAGTTGGGGGTTTGATAAGGAAGGAAAGAGAGATGGAGAGGATAAAGGAGGAGAGAGGAGGAACTTGACATGGGGGATATTGACAAATTTTCGGTTGGCGAGCGTTTGATTGGTTCCAGTAGCAGTGGTAGTGGCATTTGCATTGGTGGTGGTGGTGGTGGTGGTGGTGGTGGTGGTGGTGGTAGTGGTGGTGGTGGTGGTATCTTCAGTATCGGCGGCATCGGTTATTGGGCAATAGCCTCGTGAATTTGCTACATTGTAGGTTTTTTGGGTCAAGGTGTCGGGGATTGTGCTGTTGTCACTACTCCTGGCATAAGCAAAGACAGTCACCACTGATGATGGAAGTGAAGAAGGCGGGGGAGTTAAATAAACAAAAGTGGAGTGACTGACAAGGTTGGTGCATGTCGTTGTTGTTGCTGCTGGTAGTGCTTTTGTCGTTTTCACCTTACTGGGTGCCATCAGGAAGCATATTTCAGTTCGTGCCTCCGGATGATGCGCGATAAATGATTCCGCCGTGAGTGGGGGGCCCTCGTTCCCCTCTTCTAAGGAAAAACCGATCGATACCTCGGCAATGACAGGAAGGGTGTTGGAAGGCAGGTGGAAACATGAGGGAGGAGATGAAGAGCGAAGGAATTATTGAGGTTTGGGGAAGTGATGGCAGCAGATTTAGCTGCAACAAATGAGTGGAGAGCAATGAGGAGGTTCAAAAGTATCACATAAGTTGAAACCATTTTTAGATACCCGCTCTATCTAATCTTAAGAGAAAAATTCCACTTTTTTTTTCAATTGTTATTGTTTCGAGGCAACGCGGTAAATTTTTGATGAGTGATGTTACTCTGCCCACCACCGCCTCTGAAGGAGGCGAGAAACCCGACAATAATTCCAACCGGACCGGTCGAAGGTTTTTTTCTGTGCTCGTTGCCCTTTCGCTGCTTATATTGGTGCAGCTGCACGCAGAGAAGGTTGGCATGGCCAGTGCTGCGGAAGAAGGAATCCAATCAGGGTTTTCTTTGCCAAACATTGATAATCATCTTGTCACCGCCAATACCGATACATCGAAGTCGTTCAAGCTTCCCGAGGCGTGCAAGTCCGAGCCGAACTGCAGAAACAGATTCGTCCCCAATGTTGGTTACCCGCGCGTTGCCTTTGACGGCTTCATCGGAGAATTAGTATGTCCAAGTATGTTTCGCGACCTAACAGATTACGAATTGACCTGGCCTTTCGCTCACTTTGAGGAGGATGTTTATTTCGCCGAATCCCTTAGCACAGCCAAGAAGTGCTTAGCTCCGGTACCCCTTATTTACTGGCAGACGGTAAGCAATAAGAATAAAATCCGGGAACTTCACCAAATGCTTCAAGATTTTGGCGAATTCATTCTCTTGACTGGCCAGTCTGATTCGCCCGTAGACAAAGATTACGAATCTATTCTAGCCCTTCCCAACCTCGTTCGTTGGTTCGGGCAAAATAACAACAAGATACCGCTTCATCCAAAATTCACTCCTATACCAATCGGTTTGAACTGTTTCGAGCATGGAAATGCGTTGGAGACGTTCATCGCCCAGCGCGAGGAGGTGAGAAAGAAGGAGGACAAGGTATTCTATGTCAACTTTTCCCTGGGCACTAACGGACGTTCATCTCCCAGCGCGAGGAGGTGAGAAAGAAGGAGGACAAGGTATTCTATGTCAACTTTTCCCTGGGCACTAACGGAGGCAGAGAAAAAGTTAGAAGCCAATTTTGCGAAGGGAACCTCAAGGAGTATACGGATTGCATCTCATGGGGAGGCCTCAAAAACATAAAGGATGTAAAACTCAGCACCGAAATTGACAACCTGAAAAGTATTGAAAAATATATGTTTGTGGTGTCGCCAAGAGGGGCAGGCGAATCCACGCATCGAACGTGGCAGTCCCTGTACGCCGGAACGATACCTATTGTTAAGAGAAGTCCAATCGATCATGCACTTGAAATGCTCCCTGTTCATCTGGTTGACGATTACTCAGATATAACTCCGGACAAAGTCGAGGAGCTGAAAGAACTTTACCGGACAAAGTACAAGCCCATGATGGATGACCCAGAGGTTCAGAAGGTGAGAAATAAAGCATGACGGCGTATGGAAACCAACGACGAGTCTCTTCTTCTCACGCCCGACCTTGTTTGTTCCATACAGAGGCTTCACCGTGACTACTACTTCTACCTGGTAGAGGAGACCAGGGTCGAAGCATTGAACAAATTGGGCTTGAGTAATGTTGGCGAGGAGCGAGTGCAATGCTGGGGCAGAAATTAATACGAAGTAGAGTCAACAGCCATGTTAATCTTTAGAATGATCAAGAGTTTTTACTTATGTGTATTTATTTGGCTAGGGTTATGCCTCCCGAAAATCTTCGCTTCTCTTATGCCTTTGCCTACTTATAAAATTTCAAGTCTCACTCACTCTTTTCTATCTTTTTCTGGGCTCCGAGCCTGTATCCGAGCCTGCATTCAGAGCTCACTAATTCTTGGTGTCCCTCAGCTGAGATCAACAACAAGCCTCTCCGGCGCGAACCTCCTCATGAGTCCCATGGCCCCCGGGTCAAGTCCAACATCCGTAAACGCCCCCTGCCACCCCTTGATCCCAAGGTGCACAATAAAGAGCCTGAAATAGCTCGAAAAATCGGGCGCGATGGGGTGCCAGTCGCACGCAGGGTCCAGGTACCACACGCTCCCGTCGTCCTCGTTCGCTGTGTCGTACTGCACTGGATCATACTCGTCTTCAGAGTCACCTACTCCTAGGCCACCCATTGGGCCACGACGGGTCGATTTTGAACCCGGATAACGGAGGTAGCAAACAATACCACCCCCAAAAATCTCCTCGATTGACCAGGCTTCGATTTCGTCTAACCCTCCGGCTGACCCTCCGGCCATGATTCTCTTCTCCTCCACCTTGTCAACGTAATTGGGTCCAAACTTTTTCCTGTCGTTATACTGCCTCCGGGGATTAACACCCTTGGAGATCCTTACCCTACGAACGTCTTTAAGGGGACAGATCCCACCCTCGCCACCAACGATAACTTCCCCGTCGAGGACAGAGTCCACGCCACTAGCCTCGTCCTCCGCATCGAATTGCGACTGTCTCTTCAGCGCCATCTCAGGGACCAATCTTGCCCTCTCATCAAGACTACACATCCACCTCAAATGGAGTCCGTCGCAGCAGCGGTAGAACTTCTTGAGGTCTTTGGGGAGGGTGGTGTTGTTAGATCTTTCCCAGGAGGTTATTGAGGTGGGGGAGGGGGGAGGGGGGGAAGTTATTGTAGAGGAAGTTATTGAGGGGTGGGTGGAGAGGTAGGGGAGGATGTTGTTGGTCATGGTGTGGATGGTGTGAAGGTGGGCGGAGCTGGTACCGGAAGTTGAGGACGAGGGAGTCATGGGGATGGGAATGGGGATGGGGAATGGGGATGGAGGGGGTCAAGTAATCCGAGGATAAGGGTTCAAACTAATTTCCTTTTCGTTTTTCGTGTTGGTGTGAATTTATATATTTTGCCTCAAATTAAGGCTCATTTCGCAAGATAATTGCTCAATAGCTCGTTTACCTCGGCAATTCTGATATTTAGCTCTTCCATCCC
>Ga0115557_1001349_pt1 | contig 16950 bp, 20 predicted proteins | sample COGITO_mtgs_1104_FD_87280 | JGI IMG/M metagenome (GOLD analysis project Ga0115557, IMG submission 87280) | Pelagic marine microbial communities from North Sea - COGITO_mtgs_110421 | ecosystem: Environmental > Aquatic > Marine > Epipelagic | place: Germany:Helgoland, sampling site Kabeltonne...
TCGGTCGTTTGCGACGAAATGAATGCGTTTACTATAGGATTACAAATAAGCGAAACATTGAAAGCGAGACGTTCATTAAAAACAAAAGGAATCAAATTAAATGAAGTTTCCACCGCATACCCAATATATGAAGATAATCACGTCTATTTATACGAAGACACAAAACAAGAACGATTAATGAAGCAAATGATTGCGGAATTTGCCATTTTCGCGAACTCTTTTGTAGGCGAATATTTAAAAATAAATTTAAATACGGGTATTTTTAGAACATGCAATGCGAGTGAATGGTTACAAACCGTGTATAATGAAATATCAGGGGAAGAATTATTACAAGAAATAATAACAAATGGTATTCGTGCTGACTATATGGCTAACATAGAATCACACGATTTGGTAGGGATGCCCGAATATTGTCATTTTACATCACCCATTCGTCGTTTATCCGATTGTGTATGTCATTATTTACTGAAATACATTTATTTCAAACATAAAAATTTTAATATACCGTTTTCCGTGCAAGAATTAGACCAATTAGCCACAAGATGTATGAAAATGACACGAATTGAGAAGAAAAATCAATATTTAGATATCAAATTTCGTTTATTACAAGTAATGGCGAATATGATTTTTGAGAATAAAAAAATAGACATAGAATATTACATTACTGGATATAGTGGTCTATTTTTGAATATCATCATTTGTAATATAAATAATTTCCACGTCCACATGTCATATACATTGCGCGTTCGTGATTATGTAAAGGAGATTAATCCAAAAGAGAAGCATTCAATAAGTGTTACACACGTAAATTGTTTTACTAATTACGATGAAAATACCATACCCGAATTAGACGCATGTATTTTGAACTAAAATTGAAAACTTAAAGTAGATACTTTAATAAGGTAACTAATTTTACAATAATAACCAAAATATGGAATCATCCGATAACCAAATTATCACTTATGACGACTGTATGGTATGTCTATGTCCGATGAATGTACAAACAGATACGATTACTACAAATTGCGGACATATATTTCATACGGAGTGTATTTCTACATGGCATGATAAACAAATCAACGATTTTAATTGTCCTGCGTGTAGAGAGTCATTAAAATCAACTCCAAAAATCATACATGATATTCCTGATTCAAATAACACTTTATGTACGTACTTTAATGGAGATACAATAGAGGGTGTCCATGAAAAGGGTGAGTTCACAGGACAGTGTAAATACACATATTTGAACGATAACGAATCCGAACATATCGAACCAGGAGACACATTAGAGGGTGTCCGTGAAAATGGTGAGTTTATCGGACATTGTAAACTCACATCTATTGATGGGTACAAGATAGAAGGGATGTATAAAAATGGCTGGACTGGAGAGTGTAAAATAACATATACAAGCGGACACATCGGGGTGTATGAGAATGGACCCAGTGTCGTCGGATATTGTAAACTTACATATCCGAATGGAAATGTTATAGAGGGTATGTGTGAGAACCGCCAGTTTTTCCGAGAGTGTAGATTTACATATGTGAATGGAAAGGTTGTATATGGGGTTCTATTTCGCGGAGATAAGTTTAAATGGAAACAAAATTATCACATTGGAACCCCAGTTTTCCAATATGATACAAAATCGAGGTTAATAAACAGATTTGATTCCATTAAAAGTTGTGCTAAATCGCTAAAAACTGGTCGTCATCAAATTACTGACCGATTAAATGGTGCGGAATGTAATGACCCTGCTCGTTATCCAGCCAATTATTACCTAAACCAGTATGTATTTTCCGTGACAAAACTATAATTCAAACAAAAGCAGAAAATAAATGGGAGTGGAGACATCTCCTTTATTTTTTTGTATGTCATATAATTTATCAAAACAATATATATAATGTTCTCAAAACTAATAACTATATTAGCAAGTATAAGTGCGGTAGATTCAACCAATATCTATAACTATTATGAGTTGGCAGTCCAAAAATGGTGTAGTACCGATTATATGATTCACGGACTTTGGCCGCAAATAAATAGCACAGCCTACCCTGAAAACTGTAAAAAAGTGTCGTATGTAAAACCCACTGGTAAATTATTGACCGATATGAATGCGTATTGGCATGCGTGTGATAGTACATTATGGGAACACGAATGGACGAAACACGGGTCATGTATGCAAGAACAAAACAACATAGACGAGAACACATTTTTCAATACAACAATTTCGCTCTTTTTGGAGAACACGAATTTATTAGATAAATGCGAAAACGACGATTGTATAGTGGCGTGTTTTGATTTGGATTATAAATTGATAGATTGTGAATAGGAAATTATATATTATGGTCGCAATTGGTGATAACCTTTATACAATGTTTCGTATTCAGACAATAATACTTCAAATGTTGGAATATTATATCACCCAATCCTATGTCGTGATAATCCTGGCATATCATAATATTTTCAATATGTCCTACTTGGCTCAATTGTGTAGAATTATTACTAATAATGACTGTTCCGGTACCAATAATCATGTGTGTATTTAAATCTTCAATTACAAAATAGATATATTCATTTTCCAAGTTGTCTAATATCTCTCGGGTTCTCAATATAGTTCGGTCAATCTCGGATAATAAACTCATAACTTCATAATATGCGTGCTGTAAATCGGTTTGTTTCAATCTACGTATACAAAGTGTTTTACCACATATTAAAAAAACAGGATTCATTAGTTAAACTATTTCCTTATTTTTATAAATTCAACTAAAATCATTAGAATATTACAAAAGTAAATAACTTAAAATTAGGTCATGATGAATATATAGTAAAATGTTAAAGTGTTTCGAATTTATATTTGCATATTTTGAACGTGTATTGTTTGATGGATTAGACGATTGTGACTATTATGAAATCGAAAATAATTACCCTTTTTCTGAAAAAAATACTAAAAATGAAATAAATTATGATTGTAGTAATTCCGACGACAGTGAAGATAATAGTGATGTGTATAACTATGTCCTTCCATTTAACGGTTATAAAATCACCCGTAGAAACATAGCATTTTGTTAAAAATAAAAAGACTATATACAGTTCTTTTTATTTTTATACGTTATCACAAATGGTGTGCGAATTTAGTTTTTTTATACAAGTCGAAGATATCGAAGTATCAATTGTATCGTCACTACTCATATTTTGAATATCAATAATTTCAGAATCAGAATCAGAATCAGAATCAGAGTCGGTTTGTAATGGAATATCTAACTCTGAATCTCGTTCATATTCAGAGTATAAAAATCGCTCAAATATATCCCAAAGTGTTTGTAGATAAGACATTACAAATAGTACCAGATTATTTTTATACTATTTTGAAATGTCAATCAAAAATGTAATCTAAAATTATCATCTACATATTGTTGTAATTTCTGATAATAATCTTTTGAACGGCTTTCTAAATAATATCCGAGTCCAACGCCTCCAATAATAAGTCCAAAAGTATATATTGCGAATAATGTAATTGGTTCCATAACTATACTAAAAATATATATTTATCTGTAAATCGTATAAATACAAATAAACAGTAATAGTAAAATACTAAATATGTACCGTTCGAACGCATTAAACACCCAAAACGCATTATTATTAAGTAATTTGATGGAATTTTATAATAAACATGGTAATTTGGAAAAAATGATGAAAATTATTAACGGTGAATCCGAAATATCTCTCAGAATTGTAGATTGGTTTGTAACGAATTTTGCTAAGAAATATTATACAGTCTATGAATTATCACAATCAATGGGTGAAAATCATTCAAATACAAGATTTAAAGTGTATAATGACTATAAATTAAAATTAAAAGCCTATTCAAAAAAAAGGTTTGACCCATTTTGTCGTTGGGACAGAATTTCTATACCTTACAATGAAAACCAACTCATGGAAACAACGATAGGTCAATTGAATTTTTTTAAATGGGCGATTGAGAATAAAATCGTAGATTACATTAAAAATAACTATGAAACTATTGAAACTGATATGAATAAACGTAATGTCACTACAAAAAAACGTGCTACATTGGATAATACAACAAATGATAAAATGGAAACTACGAATTCTAAAACGCGAAAACGCCGCGAAGAACTATCAGTTTCGGCATGTAAAACAATAAAAAAAGAAGATGTGAAAATAGTTGTAAAATTTAATTAGCATATTAGGGTGAATCAGAATAAGGAGAATTAGTAGGGGGAGGCAATAAGTTTACAGATTCATTTTGAATAATAATATTTTGAATAAATTGTTCTATTTGTGAAATCCACTGAATTCCAGGGTCATTGGTATTATTATCTATATAGGATGCGTCTTCATTTGTCAACAAGTCCAATACTTTGGTTGAGTTTGTAGTATTGTTATTACAATCCCAACGTTCATACTTTCCAAGCCATTCATCATGATACTTTTTACATTTTTCAAGATAGGATAATTCTATTCCAGCTTCTCCATCTCTTGAACGTTTATGAATTCGTTTAAAACAAACATCCGCATCAGCATTAATGTATATATGCCCTGCTACATTGAAATCTTTTGCGTGTTCGTTTGCCATTAGACAATAAATTTTATAGTCTAAATCAGTGATTAATCCATCTCCATGTAACATTTTCGCGAATATTTCTTTATCAGCATCAATCGAGCGTTCGCATATTAACATATCACAATTCGGATTATTACGAATAGTGTCACGTATCAACGTTAAACGGGTGGTGAGTGCCATAACTTGAAATTGGAATGCGTATTTAGAAGGTTCTGCGTAAAATTTTTGTAAAATAGTTTCCCCATTGTTATCTGTAATTGTTTCCCAAATATCTACAGGCTCTTTTACAAAAATAATGTTTTTTTTATCTTGAAAACGCTTATGGAGCTCATGGACGATGGTGGTTTTTCCAGCACCAATGTTTCCTTCAATAGAAATAATAACGGGTTGACACATTTTAGAAGACAGATATAGATAATCTTAATATAATTTTACAAGAGATACGTTATACATCCATTTTTCAATTTTTTATACAGATAAAAATATGCGATTATTATATACAGTTATGGAGGCAGTACCTATAACCGAAAATGAAGAAATTACCGTATCGGTAAAGTCAACTGAAGAACCTACTAAATCTAAATGGCAATCCTTTGTTAGTGAATTGAAAGAAATTCAGGAAACAATGGGCGATCAAGACTTTAAACAAAAAACAGGCTCTTATGTGACGTTTACATTAGAAATGTACCGCGTTTTTATGGGTACATTGCTCTTGTTTTTTGTTCCCCAAAAGTGTGGTGACGAACTTTGTAGTTTTTCACAAATGACAAGCAAAACTGATGCTATGCATGTAGGTAACATATCTGTAAATCTTGCCACCTTTGTTGCGTTTTTCATGATGTATGTAATTGAACTTCGTCGTGAAAATAAAATGATTTCTTATTTAGAAGTAAATAAAGAATTTCCATCAGATAATGATGCTGTTGGAGAAGCCTTATTACTTTTACCTGAAAAGAAAAGAAAAGTTATATTAAATTTAGATGGGTCTTACCAGAAAGCGTGTTACATTGCTGCCATTTTCTACTTAGCAAATTCAGTTTATAGTGGATTTACCATATATGATAATTACTATGATAGTAAGACAACCACCGTATTTGTGACAAATCTATTATTCTTGGTCGGTAAATTAGTTGATGTTTATGGATTAGCTAATACTGAAACTAACATTTTCTATTCCGCCTACTTAAAAGATAAGGTCCAATATAATTATGCCGACCCTGATAAGGTAAAAGAAGAACCTAAAGTGGTTGAATTAACAGATGTTGTTGAACCCAATGAAACAGCATAATTACAGCATTGATATAGGTTTATAGAAAAGTATATCCAGATATTTACTTGTCGTTGGAAATTCATCATCTCCATATACATCTTGAAGCAATAACCATTCAAACAGCCCACCTACATATAAATACACATCTGGAAATCCCAAGCCAGATAATTGTTTCGCTTTTTTTTCTATACTATCGTCATTTGCGTTTTTACCGTATATTATGAATTTGGGTGTAAAATCGTATTGATTTAAATATTCGTTAATCGCTTTCTCCTCAGTTTGATAAGAAATTGTATTTTTAATCAAACAATGTTGTTCGTTTGATAGTAATGTATTTATAATGACATATTCTTTCGGATTAGCTATAATATGTTGCATGTCTTCAAATGATAATTTTTTATGCGTTTTTTGGAAAAGTCCATTAAACATTTTATTATAGATGTATTCGTATTTCTATATTTTTTCCAGAAAATTGATTAAAAACCTATGACACAACCATATGTAACTTATAACAAGACCTAACGAAAATGGATCTCTCTCAACGCAAATTAGTAAAATCTGAATGGGAATCAATTGAAATACCTGTTTCTTCCCAGGAAAAGGAAATTTTACAAATGATAAAAAAAGGGTATCACGATGTTGATATACATACCAATTCTCAACAATCATTGTTCTCATTTGTAAAAATAGAACAGAACACTGGTACAGAATTATTATTATTTCAAAGATATTTTGAAGCTCAATTAAAAGAAACGATACAAAAATATGGCAAAAATGCGCCCCAATTACTTAATATTGAGTTTCCAGGATCTGGTGGAAAGTTGAAAACAATGAAAAGTATTGACAAACTACGTATTGAAAATCTCGAATTAAAAATAAACGAAAATAAAAAATACATATTCGAATACGTATTACATGAAATGATACATAATTTACTTAAACATGTATACAAACGAAAACAAAAACATTCATTCTATTTATATACTCTTCTACAACTAAGAAAAGCTACTATCCCAGGATTGAATACACATTTTGTTGATATTATGGACAAAATTATCAGCTATGTGAATTCATTTACCAAGACCAGTGAAATCATTACCAATGCATATGAATTTATTGAAAAAAATCCACATCTTTTGAAATATGAAGACAAAACACTATTCCAACATCAGAAACAAATCTATAATATGTGTAGACCCCAATCTGATGGATTTGTTCCTAAGTTGGTATTATATACTGCTCCTACAGGTACAGGTAAAACCCTCACTCCTATTGGTCTTTCTGAAAACTACAGAATTATATTTGTATGTGTTGCACGACATATTGGTCTGGCTCTGGCTAAAGCTGCTATTACAATGGAAAAGAAAGTCGCATTCGCATTTGGATGTGATACCGCATCTGATATCAGGTTACATTATTTCTCAGCAGTAGATTATACACGCAATAGGCGTTCAGGTGGAATTGGCAAAGTGGATAATAGTGTGGGAACCAATGTAGAAATTATGATATGCGACGTTCAATCCTACATTACAGCAATGCATTATATGTTAGCGTTTAATGAAGCTGAAAATATTATTACTTATTGGGATGAACCCACTATTACGATGGATTATGAAGAACATGAATTACATTCTACTATTCATTCCAACTGGGTAAATAACAAGATTCCCACATTGGTTTTGTCATGTGCTACATTACCAACACAAGAAGAGTTATTGCCAGTATTTCATGATTTTCAAGCTACATTTGAAAATGCGGAAGTACATACAATTACCAGCTATGATTGCCGTAAATCGATTTCTATTCTTGATAAGTCAGGATATTGTGCTTTACCACATTATCTATATGAAGAACATTCTGAGATGATAAGATGTGCCCGGTATTGTGAATCGAATAAAACTCTTCTGCGATATTTTGATTTACGTGAAATTATCAAATTTATTGAGTATGTTAATTCCCAAAACCTAATAGATGACGATTACACGGTTGACAACTATTTTACAGGAAATATCACAAACATTACCATGAATAAATTAAAAGAGTATTATCTCGACTTATTATTTCAGATTGATGAAGACGAATGGAGTAAAATATATAAATACTTACAAAGCGTGCGAACAATGAAATTTGAAACATCTAAATCGGGGTCGAATGGTATTTCCATTACAACTTCAGATGCTTACACATTAACAGATGGACCTACTATTTTCCTGGCAGACGACGTAGATAAAATTGGTAAGTTTTATATTCAACAAACAAATATACAACCATCTGTATTTGAAACGATTTTATCCAGAATTACAAAGAATGATGGATTGATTAAGCGAATCGAATTCTTAGAAGGTGAAATATTATCTAAAGAAACAAAGAATAGCAATTATGACGAATCAAAAACAGTCAGAGAAAGTGGTCGATTATGTAAAGAATCACAAGAATTTGACAATGAAATTAAAAAATTAAGAAAGGAAATTAAACTGGTCTCATTAGATGCTATGTACGTACCGAATACACGCCCACATCAGAATATATGGTCTCCTGATGGAGAAATTCATGAAAACGCATTTGTATCTAATATTGATGATGTTACATCAAAAGAAATTATGCAGTTAAATATTAGTAATCATCTTAAAGTATTACTACTATTGGGTATTGGTATGTTTATTGAGAATCCAAATATTAATTATATGGAAATCATGAAACGTCTTGCCGAAGAACAGAAACTATTTATTATTATTGCGTCGAGTGATTATATTTATGGAACAAATTATCAGTTCTGTCATGGGTTTATTGGCAAAGACCTAACCAAAATGACTCCTCAAAAAACATTACAAGCTATGGGACGCATTGGAAGAAATCATATTCAACAAGATTATACAGTACGTTTCAGGGATGATGAAATGATTACAAGATTATTTCAGAAGCCTCTTGTAAATACAGAGGCAAATAATATGTGTACGTTGTTTGTTTCAGATTAAACCGGACATCGATTATAATCAAATTTGATAATGGACTGTTCTACATTATTCAATATTTGTGTATCTAATGTTTCAAATTTGTCATTTTCATTAAATCGCATTGGCATATACGCGTCACATATATGGTCGTTATTAACATAATTAAAATAAATGTTTTTTATTGGGATTTTTGATTGATTTAAGAAATGTGAAAATACTTTTTCTCCTCCTATAATCCAAACCTCATCGTATTTATTTTTCGTACAATGCGATACAACTGAATCAATATTAGTAAAGTATTCTACATTTCCATATGGAGAATATATGTTATCATATCTTTCCTTACTCAATACAAGGTTGAATCTTCCACCAAGAGGTTTGCAATATGTCACCATTAAATTATCATATGTATTCATACCCATCAAGACTGCGTTGTTTCCATTTCCACGAGTTAGTCTTGAAAATAACATAGTATACGCATTTGAATTGGTCCATGGTAAACACCCTTTATATCCAATTCCGCCTCTACGACAAATAGACGTAATTATGTTAAAATTCATCATAATAGGTGTATACATATTTTTCTAAATATGTATACTTAGAAGTATTATCAATAACAAAAATATAAAAATAATCCTTTTTAGTTATTCATATGAACGGCAAGTTAATAGATTCTTTTCGTTTTTTACCACGTACTGTAGGATATACATATACAGATTTACCGTCGTATATTTCTATGGTAAAGAGTTTAGTCAAACAGCATAACGAGCGTACAAAGAATAATTATGACATTTATAAACATATAACAAATCACTCACAAATCACTCAAATTTATACAAATCTACATAAAAATAAATAATTAGTTTACGTTTTCTTCTTCTTCTTCTTCTTGTGCCTTCTTGATAGCCTCCGCCTCTTCTTGTGCCTTCTGGGCTGCGTCCGCCTCTTCTTGTGCCTTCTGGGCTGCGTCCGCCTCTTCTTGTGCCTTCTTGACTGCGTCAGCTTCTTCTTGTGCCTTCTTGATAGCCTCCGCCTCTTCTTGTGCCTTCTGGGCTGCGTCCGCCTCTTCTTGTGCCTTCTTAGCTTCCTCGGCCTCTTCTGATGCCTTCTTGGCTTCCTCGGCCTCTTCTTGTGCCTTCTTGACTGCGTCAACTTCTTCTTGTGCCTTCTTAGTTGCGTCAACTTCTTCTGACAATAGGGCTATTTCTTCATTTTCATTAATGGGATTTTGTTTAACAACATCCACAGTATTTTTATCTTTGTTTTCTAATAGTTTTTGTTCTTTATCAGATATATCTTTGATGGGTTCTGTTTTCTTACAAAAAAGTGATCTTAAAAAATCCATTACACCTTAAATTATATAACCGATATGTTTTTAATTTGTTTCCTAACAATAATATGTTGGTCGCGGACGATAATATAAATCTTTCGTAAATTCGATATATTTGCATATATATTTCTTAATATCGTTAGGTAAATGAAGTGTAAATATTTTGTGTGCTTTTTCTATAATGTCTTTTGGTGGAGTTAATACTTCATAAAATTTATTAACAGAACTTACAATGGTTTTATTTCCATCTATATTAAATTCTGTTTCTAATCGTGAACGAGATAATAACACTTGTAGCCCAGTATCATAAGAATAGGTACGCCCGCGAATATAATTTGAAGCTAAAAATGTACCAATCATGTAGTTACTATTTGGTATTCTTAAATCGTTAGTTAAATTCCATTGAATATCAATCATATACCTTCTTCCTGGTATTAGGTCATATGATTTTATTAGTTTTGACAATGGCATTATTATTATATTGTTACATTTTTGGTATGATAATTTTCGTTCTTTTTTCACTTTTATACAAATTAAATAGTTTTACGTTAAAAATGTATAAAAGTGCAAAAAAGAATTGGTAGAGGAATTTGAAATTGGACATAAAATAAATGTCCAAAATGAAAATCCTGGATGAGAAATTTTAAAAGGGTTATTCAAAAACACGTTTTAGACGTATATGCTGTATTTTATGTATTTCTTGATAAATTAATGTTAGCATAAAAAATAAGTATATTACGCGTAAAAGTATTTAGGCGAATATCTATGTAGCATATATAGAGAAAAATGCTACATACTGTATCAAATAAAATGTCTCAACAATTTTTTTGTGAAAAATGTAACTACATATGTGGTAAGAAAAGTGATTACAATAAGCATTTAAATAGTAATAAACATAATGCTACTGAATGCTACCCCAATGCTACCCCCGATTCGCTACTATGTAAATGTGGAAAACAATATAAACATTCTTCAAGTTTTTACAGACATAAAAAGACATGTAAGTACGATGAATCTTCTGACACAAACAATAATATATCAGATGAAGAACCGTTAAATGATGATAATCAAGGTGCTGATGTAAAGGTATTATCCAATACAATATTTGAGTTAGTGAAACAAAACAATGAATTTAAACAATTGTTAATCGAACAAAATCATAAAATGATGGAAATGGCAGGAAATATGGGTAACAATAATAACAACACGAATATAAACAGCAACAATAAGTTCAATCTCAATGTATTTTTGAATGAGAAATGTAAGAACGCAATGACATTGAAAGATTTTGTAAAATCAATTAACATATCAGTACAAGATTTTATAGAAACAGGAGAACGTGGTTTCATAGATGGCATTTCAAATATCATTGTAGAACGGATAAATGAAATGGAAATCCATGACCGTCCACTCCATTGTACGGATTTAAAGCGCGAAACGGTTTATATTAAGGATGATGGCAAATGGGAAAAAGATGAGGATAAAGTCAAGCTACGTAAGGCAGTTAAAGGTGTAGCCTACAAGAATGAAAGAATGCGTCCAGTATGGTATGATTCGACACCAGATGTGGGTATTATGGGAACAGAAAATTATGAAAGGTTCTTCAAATATTCCGAATCAGCACTTGGTGGGTGTGGAAAAGATGAAACCAAATTATTTGAGGATAAAGTAATGAAGAACGTTCTCAGAGAAGTTACTATTGATAAAGAAAAACAGTAATAAATGATATAAAGACGTTTTTACTATATTATTTGTGTGGGTAGTGTGAATAATGTAAATAGTGTAAATCCGCCCCTTTAGCTCATCTGGTTAGAGCGTGAGCTTAGTACGACTGCGTTTTGCTGGTCCTGTTTAGCTCAAGGTAATGGGTTCAATTCCCATAGGGGGCTATTATTATTATAATAATTTGATTGTTTAATTCAGATTATTATAAAGGTTATAATGTATAAGACATGCTACGAAACAATCCAACCATAACTACAATCATATGTTGCTTATTAATAATAATATTTACTGCTCTATTAATATGGTATTTTTTTAACAAACAGGAAAATGATTATAAGGAAGGACTTGAGAATGACGAGAGTTCCCCAAAATTAATTGTATCTTTAAAAAGTGATAGTAAACTATCAGCAGATAAACAATTAGATAAGGGAAATGGAATACCCGCCCACATAGAATATTCAATAACGTCATTATCATCGGATGGTGTCATATTAGATAATCGTTCTACTATATTTAACGAAAATACCCCCAAACAAATAGGATTTCAATCATTGAATCCAGTTATGCATAAAAATGCGAATATGGTAAACCAAAATCGTTTTATTGTAATTTCACCCAAAACCGCAGTGGAGTTTCCTGAGAATTTCACATTAACAATCGAAAATAACGTAGAAGAAAATAAAATGCAGTTTGATTTATGGGGAGATACATACATAAATAAAAATAAACCACGCCCTATTGGTAATCCAAATACGATAATTGGTCCACATAATCTGTCTGGTTATACGAATGTATCCGAAGATATATCAATGTTTACCTATAATAAACAGATATTTACAGAGGGTTGTTTTGTTAAAGACAAAAAAGAGTGTGATATAAATAAATTAAATGTAGGTAAAAACATAATCAACGTAATCCAATCGGGGCCTATATTTGATAATAAGGGTGGTAAAATCGGTCATGTTACAAAAACCAATAGACAATCGAATAATTCAACCGATACTATAGAAATGAATATTGAGAACTATACAGGAGCAACCGGAATATTGTTATACGTAGGGTATACTACAAATCTCTAATATAGATTGATTTTGAAAATATTAAATAGTTATATATTATAAGTATTTAATGAAATTAACAACCCGAAATGGAATATATTTTCTAATTTTAATAACATTGTTTTTGGTGTCATTTTGGTATTTTTCCCGTGATGATAAAAATATTGAAAATTTAGATGACATGTACGAAATAGGGGCGAATTGTGATGGTCCATTTGGATGTAAAACGCCCGAAGAAATGAAAAAGGAAGGAAAAGCTGAACTAAAAAAACAACAAACAGAACTTGCGAAACCTCCGTCATCTCCACCGAATATAGCAGATATTAAATTACAATTTACCATTGAAAACCAAACACCAACAACACAAAGCATAAAATATAATTTGCCAACTAAACCAAAAAATCCTTATATAGGTGGGTCGGTTGGTATGGGTATGCAGACTAAGTTATTTGATTTTACACAGCCTTTAATTAAAACAAATGTGCTAAGTAGTACAAAAAGTGATGTATATATGTTAGATGTAGACCCAAAATCGGTAGGTATGATAGATGAAGCGAGTTACTCAGTTACAACACTATCGGTGAATCATCCAGACATCAAATTACCAACATCTACATTTAATGAATACATACCTCGTAATAAATCTTTAAATGAAATTTATAATAATAAGAAAAAATACATAAACGAGGTAGACAGTAAAATAACGATTAGTAATAATACGGCGTATAGTGAATACACTGAAAATAGGAATAGTAATATAAATGTAAAATTAGATAAAGCAAGACCGAACAACAATTTTATAATAATAACGCCTACTACAAACGATATGTTTCCTAAAAATTTCCAATTAGAAATAACAAATAACACGAAACAAACAAATCAAATGGTTAATTTATGGGGCGATTTCTTTTCAAATAAAAGCAAATCACAACCAGATGGAAACCCAAATAGAATATTAACGGCAGATGATATTTCAAACTATACAGAAAAAGTATCACGAACGGTTTTTGGTTATAATAAAGATGCGTTTGGAGAATCATGTAAAAAACTGGATGAAAGTGAATGTGAAATAGCCGGTATGGATGTTGGTAATAAATGTATTAACATAATACAATCAGGCGATATTTATGATGAAACAGGTGATAAAATCGGTAGTGTATCAATAATAGAGGCGACTGAAGCTAAACCCGAACAAAAAATAATTATAAATGTAGATAGCGGTAATGTAACTGGTCTGTTACTATATACATCCTACTTGATGTAAACGATTTGTAAATATACATGTGTAAATATTTACAAATTAGAGTGCTTTACGATGGTCTAAAACATAAGGATTAGATTGTAAGTTGTTTAAAAATTCGGGGTTTGTTCTATCGGTTTGAATATTGGAATAGAGTCCCTTCTCGTTGCCAGATAAACGTCCCATAGTATTTGTGTCAGGTGATCTATAAGGCATTGTACCTGAGACTTCTCTTGAATTTTTTAGTTTTTCATCACGAGACACTTGACGAACATTCATCTTAGAATTCATTAATGACATATTACCTTTTACCATGTATCCATCTATAGTGCTTGATTTAATATCATTATTACGTTGATTGTATCCGGATTGATATGATGATGGTTGTCTGGTTCCGTCACCGGCACCTGCTACACCTGAGTAGTAAAAATCACCAGTCTCGTTACGAGTTGTATAAGACACTTGATGAGCGGTACTCTGATAACCACCCCCATTTTGGTTTGCGTTGATATTAAGATGATTTTTTGAGTTTTCAGTGGTTTCACGCATAGTAGTGGGTAATTTATCAGATGGGTTGAAAATGTATGATTGCGGAACACGTGTACCAGGATTTTGGTAAGGTCTTAATGTACCAATCACATTTTCTTTTCTGGAGGGACGTAAAATATCCATGATAGGTGCAACTGCTGCTCCAATACTTCCACTAACCATACCAAAATAACTATCTTGTTTGTTTGCGCTTCTGTTATTAGGATAAGCTTGTTTTGATTTGATGCCATAATCGGATTCAGTGGGTAGGTATTTACCTTGTGCGCTTGCAGCACCCATTTGTGGAGCACCTAATTGTTGATTTTTAGACTCCATATATTCACCGGGAACATAAGTTCCATCATTTTGATATCCGGCAGCACCAGTATATGAAACAGCGGTTTCAGGTCTTGATACGTGTTTTGCGACTGGTACTCCACGCATGGTTTGGCCTTTTTCAGCTCCACCAGTTGTAAATAAACGACCAATATCACGTTCACCATTAGAAAACCCTTCTACATTTCTGGTATCTAATTCAAAAGCACGTTCGGGTCGGTGTTTTTCCATAATACCCATTTGTTCCCGAGTGGCAATATTCTTAATATGACTATTAGCTGGACCTTCATATCCATAAACCATATTACCGCCTGCTTTGGGATTATTATCGACACGTAGTTCATCTGCGGTTTTAGGCTTCCATAAATCACGTTGTTCCATACCAGAATTAAATCCACCAGAACCTTCAGTTGTATAACCTAATCCAAGACCAGGTGCAACTCTTTCTTGTGTAAATGGGCTTTCATTTGCGATTTTCATACTGGGGTTAATTCGTGATTTAATAAAATCGCTTTGATTAGGCATACCATTCGCCCATTGTAAATTCTCACCAGGCGAGAATAATGGTGATTGTTCTTGTTTTTTAATAAATTGAGAACCAGAACCAGTTGCGTTGTCTAAAATACTCTCGTTAGTTTCTTCACGTTCAGGACTGGTCTTCAAATGTCCTCCGAAGAAAGGAACCATATTGTTATGTTGAAAATAATCTCCGGTAACTTTACTACCGTCTAAAGACATATATTCAGTTCCACCCTCAGAGCTGGTTTTTTGCTGATTAAAATATTTATCAGTATATACTCCACCACCATTATCATAACGATTATTCACAGATAAATTTGATGTATTTTCAGTTTCATTTGGGTCTTCGTTTGAATAATTAATATCTGCTACATTGGTATTAGGCAATGCTTGTTGATTTGAGAATTCTTCTGTTTCATCCTTTTTTTTATTTTGGTTATTAATTAAATATAAACTGGATAAGGCAAATAATGGTACGACTACTTCCATCTTATTTTATATTATATAAATATATTACTTTTATACAATATTATTCTTTAGTTTATTTTTTGGTGTTATTCATTTTTCCAGAATAAAGTGTTCCAGGACAACTATCTTCATTGCCAGAAATACATATAGAATTACCAGTTAAGTAAAAATTATTTTGATTTGTACCATTCACAAATGGTATTTTGGTAGTATGATTATCTTTTTCTAAAATACGTGTTTGGACGTTTTCGTGAAAACCTTTTTCTAAACCATTCAATGGGTTTAATAAAGGTTTTTCCCATCGTGTTTGTTCTAAATCTTTATACATCCAAGCGGGATGACTTGCACGACTTTCTTGAATAAAAGGTTGACTTGAATGATAGTATTTTGGAGCACTATATACAGACTGTTTTTGATAGTTATTTTCATCTGGTAAATCGCGGTTTAATGGGCGTGTTAATCCACGTAAATCGCTTTCAAGAGCTACCGTATTCTCTTGCAAGTTTGCGCCCCAATGTTGTAGTCTAACTTGAGCGTCTTCAAAAAAAGGTAGTTCTTCTCCTGGACCAGGTGTATTTAACATATATCTACCAGCAAAGCTACTTTCGTCAATTTGTTTTTTAATTCTGTGTGGGTCATCATGAAATCTCGTAAAGGACATTGTATAATGGTTAGTTATTATATAACTGGAAAAAATACTCAGTTAAAAAATAAATATAAACATTGATGTATTTACAATATATTACCAAGTTCTCAATCATGCCTAAAATATGTCTAAATATGATTGTAAAAAACGAGAGTAAAATTATCAAACGGTTATTGGAGACAGTATTACCTTTAATTGATACATATTGTATATGTGATACTGGTAGTACCGACAATACGATTGATACAATCCGGACGTTCTTTGATAATGTAAATATGACAGGAAAAATAGTAA
>Ga0115557_1001350_pt1 | contig 16950 bp, 9 predicted proteins | sample COGITO_mtgs_1104_FD_87280 | JGI IMG/M metagenome (GOLD analysis project Ga0115557, IMG submission 87280) | Pelagic marine microbial communities from North Sea - COGITO_mtgs_110421 | ecosystem: Environmental > Aquatic > Marine > Epipelagic | place: Germany:Helgoland, sampling site Kabeltonne...
TGCTCGAACGCCTCCCTCCCCCCCCACCTGGTCTCCCTCTTCACCTCCGGCCTCTCCCAGCTCCGTCTGGGGTCGAACCTCTCGGAGAAGGCCCTCCTCCAGCTCTGCGCCCAGACGAAGTCCATCCTCGCGGAGGAGAGCAACGTGGTGAACGTTTCCCCCCCCGTGGTGGTCGTGGGGGACCTGCACGGGCAGTTTTACGACCTGCTGAAGCTGTTTGAGACGGGGGGGCTGCCGAATGACGGGACCAACTACGTTTTTATGGGCGATTTCGTCGACCGGGGGTACCACTCCGTCGAGACTCTGACCATGCTCCTGCTCTGCAAATGTCTATGGCCTGAGCGGGTGACTCTCCTCAGGGGCAACCACGAGTCGAGGCAAATAACCCAAGTGTACGGCTTCTACGACGAGTGCCTGAAGAAGTTTGGGAACGCGAATCCCTGGCGGTACTGCACCGAAGTGTTCGACTGCTTCTCCCTGTCGGCGATGGTCGGGGGTTCGATCTTCTGCGTCCACGGCGGCCTTTCCCCGGAGCTGAGGACCGTCGACCAGATACGGTCCATCGACCGCCTTCAGGAGGTGCCCCACGAGGGGGGTTTCTGCGACTTGATGTGGAGCGACCCGGAGGACATAAGCGAGGCGTGGCAGATCTCGCCCAGGGGCGCGGGGTATTTGTTCGGGAGCACCGTCACCTCCGAGTTCAACCAGGTGAACGGCCTGGACCTCATCGCCAGGGCCCACCAGTTGGTCATGGAGGGGAACAAGTTCATGTTCCCGGAGCAGAATTTGGTGACCGTTTGGAGCGCGCCGAATTACTGCTACCGCTGCGGTAATCAGGCGTCGATAATGGTGGTCGATGAGAATATGGGACGCGACTTTAGATTCTTCAAGGAAAGTGAGCACTCGATGCACGGACCCGCCGGAGAGGAACGGGGGAAGATTGTCCCCTACTTCTTGTAGCTCGTTCGTTCGTTCGTTCGTTCGTTCGTTCGTTCGTTCGTTCGTTCGTTCGTTCGTTCGTGCGCTTTGCAATGTTATTTTTATGTAATGGGGTCGCTATGATATAAAAGAATTAAAAAAGGAAATGTGTTTTGGCGTGTTGTTGCCACAAGAAGAAAACAGAAACCCCAAACCCCCAAACAACCTTTCTCATAACCTGGGTAACGTTTTTTTTATTTCACTACTTTTCAAGATCATGGCAGAAGCATCCCGTCCCAACTACGCGTACAATAGAGGGCCATTAAAGCCTCTGTCTCTGTCAAATCTAAGATACTCTCATCCAACACGCAAACGTCCTCTCCTAGCTTCGCTCTCAACTCCTCGCAAATGCCGTAGCAAAACACGAACGCCCCCGGGCCGAAATTCCTCCTGTACTTCTCGGAAGTTTTCGGTATCTTCCCGCAGGCGCTCTTGCCGTCGGTCGGGATCGTGCCGCAGCCGTAGAAGTGCTTCGCTTCGATCCAGTTGATTATCTTCGTATCCCCGGTGGAGGGGTCAAGCACATTGAGAGGAGGAGACAGGAGAAAGTCGGGTGTTCCCCCTTTCCCAACCTTGTAACCGTACTGTGGATTCCCCCCCCCCCGTCCCGTTGACACCATCTCTGCCTTCCACTCCTCGCGCTGTTCTTCCTCCCTTTTATAGCTGATATTGTGCTCGTCTAAGTACTTCGCAATGGAATTCTCGAACGCCGTCGCAGCGGCGAGTTTCTCTTTGGAATTGCCCAGATTGAGCTTGTCTTCCCCCAGGAATTTGTTCCAGTGCTTCATGACGTGCCTGCGGAGGCTGAGCGCCGTGAAGAGGGAGATGCCGTTTTTGTCGCAAGCCTGCTGTACTTTCTTCAGGCGCCAACTAGGCTGAAAGCAGAATGAGCCAAGCTCCCGCTTGTGCCGTAGCAAAATCGGCAGCAGCTTCTGTTCAAGCTCCAGACTCAGTGGGCGAGTGAGGTTCCAAAGTATTGGCGGCTGCTGTTTTTGCTGTTGATGTTGATGTTGATGTTGATGTTGATGTTGATGTTGATGTTGATGTTGATGTTGATGTTGATGTTGATGTTGTGCCCTTCTAACCTCCCAAACGTCAATGTCTTCCGCCACTACTCGCCCCTCTCCCCTGAGATCCCTCCAATTCACATCTTTCACCGTCAAACCATGTTGCCCACAGATTTTTCGAAACTCATCCCTTGGGTCGAACTCGTGCCATACCCTGTGCTCGTATCCAATTAAGCAAACGCCTGCAGGTCCAGGGATGAGCAATTCGTCTATTGCTTGAACTAGCGGTGCAATAGGATACAACTTTGGCAATATACAATCAGCTACGAGCACAGTGTCGAATCGATTCCTCCCAAGAGTCCCTGAACCCCACCAGTACTCCGCAACAGACCAGTTCTCATTTCGGGTTAAGTTCTCTTTCACATTCTCCTCTGTTAGATTGAGCACCTTGCCAATGTCTGTAAAGGTGACGTACCGCGCTCCGAGGCGAGAGGCGACGATACCGGACAGGCCGGTCCCCGTCCCGAGGTCACAGACAGTCTTGTTCTCAATGACATTGTCAGCAGCACTCCTCTCGTCAAATTCGTCTCCACCAACTGCACCCTTGCCCCCCCCGTATACGTGGCACATGTACCAGCTCAACACGTGGCATGCATTCCACACGACCCCCCCCGTCCCAGTTCCATCCTGCTCTCCACATTGCACTTGACGGACGCTAATGTCCATGGGACCACAAGAGAAAGGGTAACGTTCAGAATGGTTGTGGAGCTGGCGCCAGGAGAGCTCAGACACTTTTGACGCCACACGGGATGATGCTGACCGCGAGACCGTCCGCGCACCCAGTGACTGAAATGCTTGTGCGATGGGGTGCTTCTTCTTCTCCGCCGCCCGGGAAGAAGGCTCTTCTAACATTTTGTCGTAGTAGGGTCCCTACACCCACTGGCAAACAGTTGTGTTAACCGACAATTTTCACACGCGCAATGAGAAGGGCGATTTCTCGACAGATTTGGTTTCAATAATCAATAGAGCGGGGGGTGTATTATTTTGGGAGGGGTTGGCAAAACGTTGCCGAAAAGAGGAGAATTTGGTGAGCGAGAGTAGGGTAGATCTCAGCTTTTCGGATTCGATGAGAGTCAATGAGCGTAGGGATAGTTCTCGTAAGCTTTTGAACGAACTTTGTGGTCGATTTTTTACTATAAGCTAATCAGAAGGGAAATATAAGCCAATAACAAAACGCGTGGGTCATGGAATCATCTTTTTTTCTAGGCTTTGTGATTTAATTCGCATTCGGGTAATTACTAGCACCTATACACACCACTATCATGAGTAGGGTATTTCACCGCCGACGTAACAGTAAATCATTCGACAGTTTGGTAAGATATAAAATACTCATCGCATCATTGTGGTCAGTTTTGGGTGCCTCCATCGGTGTCATTTGTGTAATCACATCACTAACACACCAAATCAGGATTCTGCTGCTATCATAGACCCGACTCATGTAGACTGGGGTACCTCTGGCCACCTGACTGAAGATTACAAAGACAAACTCGTTCAGTTTCAGGTTTGGATCGAGGAAGAGACGAATAAGCAGTTGGTTTCCTCTCTCGGAGCCGACAAGCCTGCAGTGCGTGACACTGTTCACACCTTCCCTGATTCGGAGTCGTTCTCATCTGGGTGCCTCCGTTGGCTCCGCGCTAGGAAATTCAACCTGCCTGCAACGAAGAAGATGGTCCTTCAATCTCGGATGTTGCGATGCTCCGAGCTAGGGTGCGATAGGGCCTTTAAGTCGTACGGGGAGGTGTCTGGAGAGGAGGCTGATGACGGCTACGACGACTTGGACACGTACCTCACCATCGATAATCCCCAGGAGCAGTTTGATGTTCACCCAGATTCGCCTCACGTCAATCACTACTGGGAGGGTGGGGGTTGGTTCGACCCAAAAGGTGATGCCGCTAAAAGTGACACTGGCACTGACACTGTTAAGGATGGTGCTGAAGATGGGAAACAGGGAGACGACTCCTGGTCGCTTGCTCCTCCTTTGAGTGTATTCCTCAATTGCTATCCTCAGGGTTACTTTGGGTTGTCAAGAAGCAAAGGGCTCGAGGAAGGCGTCCCGCTCTGGATTTGTAAGGTCGGAAAGATACGCACAAAGGAGCTTGGATGTTTCACGAGCATGAGGACGGTTCTGCAGTATCACTGGTATGCAATGGCGAGCCAATTCAAAAACGCCCTGGCCTCCACCAACCGGCAGAAGAACTCGGCCTGCATGGTTCTCCTCGACCTCACCCATCTGACACTCCTCGACTGTACCAACAAGCACTCCCTTGCCATCGTGAAGACTCAGTCGGCCATTGACGGACTGTGCTTCCCGGAGACCATGCAGAAGACCCTCATCAAGGATGCCCCTGGATTCTTCAAGATGACCTGGAAGATTGTCAAGGGATTCGTGGACGGTAGGACAGCTGCCAAGATCGAGTTCGTTTCGGGTAAGAAGGGGCTGGAGAGGATCCGATCACTCATGGATCCCTCCACGCTACCCAGCGACTACGGTGGGAATTCTCACACCCGGTCAACATCGGCAGTACTCTCTGGTGTCGAAGGACCCGAGTCAGGCGATTCTCGTGCCGATCCTCGTGCCGATCCTCGTGCCGATCCTCGTGCCGATCCTCGTGCCGATCCTCGTGCCGATCCTCGTGCCGATCCTCCTCGTGAACCCATGGACGAGCAGGGGAGCGAGCAATGTATCACCGACCTTGTAACTATCGGAGGAAAGAGGTCGTCTTCTTGCATTGGCTATACTAACCCTGTGGAAATTAATGAGGAGGGGAAATTCTTGGTGATCACTGTGCACACAATGGTGCACTCCTTTACGGCACGGTTCACAGCCGTGAGGCTCCAGACACAAGCCAATGTGACTGGTTCGAAGCATAGGAGAACCGGGTCGAGAGAAGAGGATTGGGAGGAGGTCCCTGGAATTTCCCCAATCGACGTTGTCAACACCAACCCCAAGGCAAAAGACGATGGTAACGAGACAGAGACAAGTCCGGAGAACAATCCCGTCTACAATGAACCTATTGGGAAAGGTTTTGGAATTTTTAAGGGAGAGAAGGGCTGGAGGTGAGACCGCTTGATTAGCATCACTCTCTCGTCTCTCGTCTCGTAAATCGTCTCATCGCCTGAATCGAGAATGAAAAAGGTTTAACTGGTACTGCTGGTAACTGGAACTGGACTCTAACAAATTATACTTCCTGCTCCCCTCCTCCTTTCTCTCGCAGTTACAAAGTGAAATGCACGATCGGCAAAGCTTGGAGCGGCCATGAGTACCTTGTGGTGACCCGTGTACATAACTCAGACTCACCGTTTCTGCCAAAGCTAAACAACGGTTTTCCCAAAGATGATATCAAAGATGATGACACAAAGAAAGAGAACGATCGGTAGTGCGGTCACCATCAAGGACTGAAGGAACAAATTAGGAGATCAAATCCAAAATCTTGGACAAATCAAAAGAAGCTTTACTTTCAAAAACATGGTTTGGTTTTTTTTTTGACACGCACACATATAATTATTTACTTTTTGGTTCAATGTAGAAGAGTCCATGTCTTTTTTTTCCCTCGTATCGCTTGCAATTTTCAATTCCCAGGAGTAATTGCTTGGATAGGTTTCTTTTTTGTGGACAATTTGCATCCTAATCAAGACAACTTGGTGGATTGTATCTGACCCCTCCCTTTGTTGGAGTCTCCTTACCTTCGATCGCTAGACCAAAGCCTTGTAACTCTTATCATTGGCTCAATTAATCTAAAAGGGCTTGGTTAGTTTCTTCCACTTGTTGAATTTAATGAAATAGCTTGTCTTGACAAGTTTACCTAATTTCATGAGGGGCTGATGGGCGGCCCTGAGTAGACTGTTGATATAGAACATCCTGTCGTCAAGCTTGTTCCTCTTTTCGAACATTTCGACGTAGTTGATGTTAATGACATACCAGCCGAGCTTGTTTAGTAGTACTTCCTTGTACTTGCGAAAGCCATTTGGTAAAACTTCAAAGTTCCTCCCTTTCTTACTGCTGTAGTCATCGTAGGTGATTCTCTCCACATAGGATTCGGGACCGTTAAACTCGACGGCAACCTTTCGTTTCTCGGCAGCGGTGACGATGTCGATGCTCATATAGCTGTGTCCGTAACATCCCTGGTCGACTAGGTCAAGCCAAGGGCTCTTCATAGCCTCGTGTTCTATGTCCATCTCAGTCAAAACCGAAGAAATCGATTTCTCAAATTCGCCCGTTGGCTTGCCAAACTCATCGGAATTGCAGGATTTGATCATAAGATTCATGAACTGCTCGTTCGGGGCTCGTAGCTGTATACTAACCGGCAAAGTACCACTTTTAAAGTTGACCTGGGTCCACACATAAAAGTCGAAAACTTGACTGAGGCTTTCTACAGTGAAGTTATAAAACTCTTCGCAACAGCGAGTCCACAACTTCACCAGCATCTCTCCTCCCTCGACCAAATGATCGGACGAACTGTACGCCCAAAGAATTTTCGCAATTTCGTCGCTCTTTGAGTTAGTGATGAGTTTGGTGGCACATTTGGAAGCTGCCGTTTTCTCAAAAACATTTTTCTTGAAGTGACCGTTTTTAGCGAAAGCCCAGACCATGTTGACCACACCGGAGTAATCACCCTCTTCAAGAACTTTGTCGAGATTTTTTTCCACCGCGGCAAACACTTCGGCCCCCTCGTATCCATTCTTGGCCATGGCCCAAACAACGTTGCACAAGATTTTCGCTGTCCCTTTCTCGGATATAAGGTCTGCCTTGGTGTTGATGAGGTAGAACAGTTCACTGTCCTTGTACCCGTTTTCGGCGAATGCCCAGAGTACATTCGCCATGGACTGAACATTGTCGGAAGCGACCAGGCGGTCTTTTTCCGCTGAGATGGCGCTGAACAGCTTGGTACTTTTGCGCTTCAGCCTGGCAAAACTCCAGACCGCCATCGCAATTTCCTGAACCTTCCCACGATTGGCGATTGTCTCACTTTGACGCTCAACTGCGTCTAGAAGGTTGAAAGGGATAAACCGCATACTCGCCATAGCCCAAAGCGTCATTACTATGTGAGAAACGTCTCCATGTTTCGCCAGCTTTTCCCACTCCCCACTGATCGATGTGAGCAGGTCAAAATCTAAGTACTCGAGTCTCGCGCACGCCCAGGCGACGTAGAAAATGTCTAGGGGTTCCCCTTCCTTCACAATTCGATCACGTTGTTGAACAATGCCTTTAAAAAACATAAGATGCTTGCCTTGCTTGTGCCGCGCCTTTCCCAGCGAGTGACAGAGGGATGCGATACTCCTAACATCGAACCAATAGGGGTTGTCGGTGAATTTGTCCATGGCGAACTCGAATATTTCCTTGTGAACTGGATTCTCGCGTTCTTGTCCCTTGGACAGCGCGAATATGCCAACAAAATTGGACAGGTGGATGTGATTAAGGTCTTTCCTAGTCTTCAGATTAGGCCAGAGCTTACAAGCGCCCTCAATGTCCTCATTCCGTTTCAGTTCGGTAATGTGTTGGTTGAGCTGCCGATCGTCCATGCCATCGCTGCCAGTTTTATCTGCAATACTACCATCGTCCATAGCATCGGCATTCTCTAGGTTTGGGGGGAGAGGTATGCCCTTTTTCACCCTCTCCAACTCCATTTGTCGGTATCTTGCTCTACCCTTGTCCCTTTCCATAACTTCTCTTGCCCTAGCCGCTTTTTGGTCGACTTCCCCTGTGCCGGGATCCAGGGGAATTCGATCATGTCCAAACCCTAAGGTCTCTTGCGTCGCTTTTAGGCCATTTTTAATGGGCCTTGCATTTTTCTCGTCCAGCTTCATTATTTGTTGATGTCCTGTGTGGACGTGCGATTGGTGTGGACCTTGGAGCGGATCGGACCCCGGGGCAGTCAAACCTTTCCAGCCTATATTTCTAAGCTTGGACTGTCCCAGCTGGTCAAGTCTGGCATACCTTGCCTGGGGCTGGTAGCTGTCCTGGTTGCTACTACCCCTGCTATACTGGCTTGATGCTAACTGCTGGTTCTGAAGGGCGATCACTTGCTGTTGGTATTGGCTGGCAGATATACTTTGGTTTGGATCTGGCAGGGTCAGCGGAGCTACTGCCGGAGCTACTGACGGAGCTACTGGCGGAGCCACAAAGTATGGAGGAGGTTGAGTGTAAGGCGGAGAGATGGTCTCAGAAGGAAACGTATTAGCCGCATTAACGGCGGTGGGAAGATAGCCAGGGGGTAGACCAAAAGCAGTAGCTGGGGAAGAAACACTATGAGGCGGTGGATGCTGATGATGAAAGCTTGCAGGTGGTGGTGGGTAGCTTGCGTAAGTGGCACCAGGTGGGGGGGGGGCGTAGTTTGGAGGCGCAGTGAAGACAACATGCTCTAAGGGAGCGGTCTGGGGGAGCTGCGATGCAGTTCCGGGTTGTTGATAGTCAGGATAACCGCGACTCCTACTGTTACTGTCCTGATAACCTTCTTGATCTTGCCTGTGCTTAGATCTGTCCTCCGCCATTTCCTGGGATCTCGATCTGCAATAGATTGGGTTTTGTTTTCGTGTTTCAGGGTCAGTATAGTGCGTGCAGAACTGTGTGTTATCGCACAAAAACCAAGCAAGAGCAGTATCAAAGATATCAACAAACCCACCGAGATTCCCCCCTCATGCCAGTTGCATGCTCCCGACGGAAACGTTCCACATCGAGCGGCGCAACTCCAGGCTCCGCCTTGTTACCATTAGCTGGCGCGTCCCCATTCCCCGTGCTCATCTTAACAAGACAGGTAAAGATGAAGAAAGATGAAGAGCTTACTCAACCCTTTATGGAAACAAGTTATTCTGGGGCTCTTTAGGTGAATAGATCAGGTAAAAGAAGTACACGATGGTTTTTGTTGGGAAGTACGTCGGATGCGTGCTTTTTATTCACCAAATATAGCTCTCTGTGCACAGTCTTGGGGCTTCTATTCTTGTGGCTGCGTCAGTCTCGGGGCCCGGGAGCCCGGGATTTCCGCAAGGGGCCGGCTTAATTTATAAGACCCCAAAGCAAGCTCATCTCAAGAATCGATAGCAACGAAAACGCATAGCTGTGAGGCTGGAGGTATTCTCTTGTAGAAAGTGGCGCCGTCTCACAGAATCAACCCCCTCTAACCCATCCTTAAGCAGATGTGGTTCTGCCCTTGCTGTGGCTGCCTTCTGAAGGTAGAGATTAACAACTCGCTTGGGACCACCCATTTTTGTTGCGCAACGTGTAGCTATAGCACAGTCGTCACTGAGAAAGTATCGAAGAAGTTACAGCTAACGAAGAAGTATGTAGAGGATGTTGTTGGTGGTGAAGATGCAATGAAACATGCCGACAGAACCAAGGAGACATGTCCCAAGTGCAAGTTCGACAGCGCATTGTTCAGAATGCAGCAGACAAGAAGCGCAGACGAGCCGATGACCAGATTCTACACATGTGAGCGGTGCAAGCACATGTGGCGCGAAGAGTAAATTAAATAATTTATAGGTGATGACTGTAGTTAGAATAATGGACTTTGCCGTTGCCACAATTGGGTCTCGTCGCCGGCAATTAAGTGAGAGGTTATGTTGCATCTGCATCGCGTAAAGTTCCGGGTGTTTTTTTCTTTTTACTTGGTTTTTCTGGTCACATTCCGCCCCCACCACCAGCTCCTCCTAAGCTCCCCATCATGTTTGCCATCATGTTTGGATCATTCATCATGTTCTGTGCAAAGGCCATCATTTCAGGGTTCTGCATTGCCTGCTGTGCGATATTCATCATGGCGGGGTTGTTCATCATGGATGCAATCGGGTTGGCACCAAGCGGGTTGGCACCATCCCCCGCGCCACCAGAAGCCCCCATAGCCTGCTGTGCCATCCTCATCATGGCAGGATTATTCATCATAGAGGCAAGCGGGTTCCCGGCAGCGCCGCTATTGCTGCTGTTGTTATTCGACACGCTATCGGGACTGAAGGTAGGAAGACTGGAAGAAGTGGCGTCTTCGGCGCTCTCTGCTTTCAACTTCGCGTTTGCCTTCTTGAGAAAGTCCTTGCTGTTGCTGTTGTTTGGGTCGAGTTTGAGGCTCTCCTCGTAAGCTTCTATGCACCCCTCATAATCCTCCAAATAGTACCTCGCCAGTCCAAGCCTTGCGTGGGCCTTACTGTAGTCAGGTTTGAGGTCTATTGCTCTCAAGCAATCACTCTCAGCCGAGGCGTATGAGTTAAGATAGGTTGACGCAGCAGCGCGATTGCTGTAGAATATGTGAGATGAAGGTCCCTTTGGGCATAGTTTCAAGGCAGTCGTGTACGATTCCACGGCCTTCTTGTAATTTTTGTTACTCATGTGTCCATTTCCATCCACCTTGGCAGCATCAGCCTTCTTAATTGTGGCAGCGTCGTAGCTCTCTGTTTTCTTCTTCGTTTCGTCCATCGATGATGATGTGGCAGTGCTCTCCTCAGATTTTGGAGTCTCCATTTTCTCGCCCTCCTTCGCAGCGGCCTCGGCGACTAGCTTACTGCGAAACTTTTTCACAATTTTCCTGTACCTATCCTCATACTCCTGTGTGCCCTCCTTCGCACCCCCAAAGAATCCCTTGTCCTCCACTGCCTTGACAAACTGGTGGAATAGGGTCATCTGTAGCATGTCGCTCTCAGCCTCCCCGCGGGTGCGAGCCTTCGCACTTGCTGCACCCTTAGTAACCAGCAGGGGGAGAGTGAGTTTCTCTTCACCAAGGCCCTGCAGGTTGTAATAGTCGTTCTCAGCAACGTCTGCCTGCGCACCCAGAGCGGTACGCAAGCTGCTCACACTCGTGCGCAGGGCATCGATGTCACTAATAGCTGAGAGGAGACAAGGAGGGGGGGAGGATGAAGCCTCCAAATCAGCGAGCAATTTCGAGAGGTGTTGAAGGCAAAGGTTGGCGTTAATTACGTCAATGGACGCCATTTTATTAGCAGTTGAAGGTTTCGGACAAAAATGTTACGGTATTCAAAGTTAAAGGCTCAGAAGAACGAATCCTGTGTCTATCATTCCACCTCAATTTATCTTGCGTTCATTTTCGGAAGTCATTCTATAAAGTCGGTTTTATCAAAGGTTGTGGCAATCCTTCCACCTACTGAATTAGTGACGGCGGCAGATCGGTTAATTTTTCTGAGTCCTTGAAACAACCATCCTGTGGCTCAAATCGCCTACATTTCACCCTCTTTTCTTCCCCTCCATTATAGCCCTAACCCAGAAGCAACGCGTACCTCGCCGATAGCAAGATCGCTCTAGATTGTACCCGCGACAACAATGGTGAATATTCGTGCAGCAACCATTCAAGACCTCACCTCCATGCAGGAGACCAATCTATGGTGCCTCCCTGAAAACTACCAGATGAAATATTATTTCTACCACGCCCTCTCCTGGTCGCAATTGATATGGGTTGCGGAGGACTCGACGGGCAAAATTGTCGGGTACGTACTTGCCAAGCTGGATGATGAAGATGCTTCTTCCACCAATCCAGTACACGGCCACATCACTTCCCTGGCTGTTCTACGGACACACCGAAAACGTGGCATAGCAACTCGGCTAATGCTCAACTCCCAGAGAGAGATGAAAGAGTTATTCGGGGCAGAATACGTCAGTTTGCATGTCAGGAAGAGTAACCGTGCAGCATTCCACCTTTACAATGAAACACTGAAATATGAAGTTCATGATATTGAGAAGGGATACTATGCAGACGGTGAGGATGCGTACGATATGAGATGTAGTTTTACCAAGGAGCAGATGATGGGAATGAATGATGATAGTGATGGAGAGGATGAGGATAGTGGGGCAGACGTGGCCCCGATCGTCGGGATGACAGAAAAGTTAACTTTGAAAGAATGATGTTTGTTTTTTGCCGCTTTCTGTCTTTCGCTAGCCAAAAACATTAGAGACACAAATTATATTTTACACTTTATTTTCCCGCATGAGCATTCAGTCGTAGTGGTGGTTGTGGTGGTAGTCTCCGCCGCCGTCGATGCCGCTGCCCCTCATCGCAGCTTCATACATAGTTGCATCCCAGCGAAAATGAAGAAAATCACATTGAAGACCGGTACAATTGGTCCCAGGGAGACCATCCTTCCGACGAAACTATAAACGCTGCAGACCACCACCAACACAATAATCAGCCCCCAAGGCACTTTTCGAATATCTCCTGTCATGTCTTCGATGGCCTCTTCCTTGCTCTTCTCCTCCCGCTCGATTTCTCTCCTGGCCATTTCCTTAATGTTGTCGGGAAATTTGATCTCTTTTCCAGTTAGCAGTCCCACGTCAATGGATAGCGTTTCGACAGGGTTTAGTAAAGAAGCTGACTTCCTGTCGAGTTCTTTTTGCTTGACCATTTCGTAGATAGACGGGATCGCGCTGGGGCAAACTTCGCGGAGTGCCTCAAATGGCAGCTGAGAAACATGAGAGCCTGATTCTGCGCCTTCACTCTTTACTGCTGCGGTGACCTCTCCGAAGCTATTCATATTCCTTGTGATGACACCAACTGCGTCATTGCGTAATCTCGGGCATTCGAATCTCGTCCCAACGTCCAATACGCTCATACTGTTCTCGGGAGTCACAATGATTGTGCTTGAGCAGATATTTTTCATCTCCTTAAGCTGGTACCTGTCTGCCGCCATGAGGTCTTCAAGTAGCGCGTCTGAGTTGCCGTCGGCTAAATTTCCGCTGTAGATATACAGTAGCAGCCTCAAGAGGCCTACATAGGTATCTGGGACCACGATCTCGGTGACGTTCCTATGCCGCCGCCGGGATTTACTGCCACTACTCCTGCTACTGCCTCTGCTGCCTTCGTCGTCTCCGTCATCCTCACCAGCGTCCAAGGCCCCGCTGGTCCTAAACATCGCATTGAAGTACGTGCTCCTTGCCGTCAGAAAAGCACGATGAGCATAGATGCCCCTGCCATCTTGGGAGATGAACTTTATGTCTGCGAACTCGCTTTCGCCAAGCGCGCCTGAGAAATCCAAGCTTAGGGTGGATGGCGGCACTTGGATATTGTTGTAGCCATCATCGACGAATTGTTGACGTCTGCGCAGAAGCTGCTGCTTCTTCCGCGAACTTTTACTGCCGTCTTCGTCGCCGTCGTCGCCGTCGTCGTCGTCGTCGTCGCCACCGTCGTCGTCATCCTCGATTAAGCCGGCCCTGGCGATAAAGGTCGCGACCTTGCACAGCGCCACTAAACGCTTCAACTCGAATTTCTCTGCGCTCTTGAGCAAATCGTATACGAGAGTTTGCGTCGGATCGAGCTTGTCAATAACATCATCGGTATAGAGATATTGCACCATGCACCGGCAGACGTCGTATCGAAGATCTGGCAACATCAACTCCATTATCTTTCCCTTTTCGGTCCCACGCTCCATTCCCTCTTCGTATATCATGTCCCTAAGAACGGGGCACCGCCTCGCAAGGACAACCTTGTGCGCAAAGATTCGACGTCCACTGACAAGTAGCAAGCAATCGGCTGTCGCACCTTGTGACATTAAATCACCGGAGTTGCTAAAGATGCTCGAGGCAGCCATACTACCCAATTCATCTGCGGTCGAAACGCTCGCGCTATCAATATCTTCGCCCGCGTCTCCGTCTCCGTCTCCGTCAACGTCAACGTCAACGTCGCTATCTTCTTCCCTATCTCGTCGCTCCTCCAAAACTCGCTTGGTGGCCTCTCCTGCTTTCAACAGCTTCCTCCCCAACGTGAATCCAATACGTTCCCCCCCGCCAATACACAAGGTGTGCTGACCCCCGCAGCTGATTTGCCTCCAAATTTTGCCTGAGATTGATTTCATCCATGTTGTGCAAGGCTCTCGAGGGACACAGACAGGCTCCACAACATCCGTGAGATTTTTCTTCGATTTGATTTGCTCGGGAGACAAAAGGATGTTTGGTTTCTCTTGCACGGCCGCAATTCCTCCCCCCCAGACGTACATACCACCGGTGCTGGTCAAACACGCGCCGTGAGCGTCGCCCAATTCCACCTTGATTACTTTCAAGTTTTTGAGTGCCTGAACCTCCCTTGGCTTGGTCCACAACGGAATTGCGAGGGTGGCCTCCGCGCGACTGACGCTGGCGGCTTTCTTCGCCATAACCGACAATTCCTTCCCGCCCCTAATGTCGCTTACTGAGGGGTTGTAGGTACGTTGATTCAACCTCATCGCCTTGATCCCAGCCGTATCAAACGGAGTGAGGGCGGCAGGACTGCACTCACCGTGGCCCAAACACGCGCCGTGCCCACCTCCTCCCCAAGTAAAGAGGTTTCCGCCTCGGGTTATTGTCGCGGAGTGCAGGCCACCCGCCGCGACCTCCACCGCGTAGCTATCCTCTTTTTTGTTATCCCTATCTTCTTCTTCACCTTCACCTTGCAAAAAGCCGACAAAAGGCGGCACAATCCTAGGCACCATGACGTCGTCCCAAATGGACTCCAGCCCCCAGTGTTTTTTTCCCTTGAATCTGGCGTCCATCTCCTCCTTTCTCCCCCTAGCTATTTTGTCTGGGTGGCGCGAAAAGACTCCACATTGTCCGGCGTCGTTTTGCCCCCAAGCAAAAACCTTCCCATTTGCAGTCGCACACAGGCAATGGCTATCTCCTGCTGATATTTTCGTAACTTCTTCACCATCGAGTGCAGTAATTCGCCTGGGCCTCCCCTGAAATCTCGGCACTTTTTTTCTCGTATTCCCGTGCATGTACGTGGTCTCGATCATTTTAGGAGGCTTGCCAAGCCCCAACCTTCCGCCCGTCCAGCTCCCCCAGCTGTAAAGCGCAGTCCGAGGGTTTAAGGTTGAATCGAGCCGCGGTAAATGTGCAAGTGCAACTGTAAACCCACCCCCACAGCTCACACTCTTTACTCTCCTTCCGCTGAACGCCGCTACAACTTTTGGCGTCATCTGGGGTCCACCCGCATTGCTCTTGGCGTTGTCATTATCTGCGTTGGCGTTGTTTGCCGCATCCTCCAAACTTTCCCTTGCCCCAATATGTCCGCAAAATGCTCCTTTCCCCCATGTGTATAATTTTCCGTCCTCACAAATGGCCGCACTGTGGCTTCCTGTGACACAGCTCCCGGCGCTTATGCTCTTAAGGGAGATGACGTCGCCCTCTGAGTTCGCTTCGTTCTCTGCGAACCACTCTACCAGGACGAGGGACTCGGCATTCCTGAGATTTCCGAGCCCGAGCTGACCATCGGAATTGTCTCCACAGGCGTAAAGGGCGCCGAGCGATGTGAGAGCTAGGGTGTGGGTAGCGGAGGTTGATATGAGAGAAATTTGCTCGATGGAGGAGAGGCTTCTGGTCATAGGGGAGGTGATAGGAATGCTTTGGGGCTGAAGGAAAAAGGAGGGACTATCTTTCGCGTTTTGTGCAGGGGTGTCGAGCTGGTTGTTAGGGACGCCAAGGCTGTTGTACTCGTTGCTGCCCCACCCAAAAATCTCCGTGACAATTCCAGATTCGAGGAGCCGCTGATTTCGGTGTTCCGCAATCGCCACAGAGAGCGGTTTAGTAAAGGTTGAATATGTTGTTTGCGGCAGCTCATGCTGTTGCTGTTGGTTTTGATTTTCTCCCGCATCACCATCATCATCGTTTGTCCCGTCGCCGTTGTCTGCGTCATTTCTCAAGCTCCAAAGCTCCATGTCGGCGAAGACAACTTGTTCTTCCTCCTCTCTGCCACCGCCGCCGCCGCCACCATTTGCGCTACCAGTCAAAAAGTCGATCTCTACGTATCCCTGCTGTTTCTCTCCGGTCACGTCTGAAATTGGCTCATTAATTTCTTCTCTGTCTTCCCCGTCGACAAAGCCGAAGTCAAATTCTATCCCGTCACGCTTCCTTATCTCCTCAATGTCCAAGGGCAGACCCTGAACGAATGTGCACTTAACCTCAGCAATGAGTGCGCCGATTTCCTCATTGTCGTCGTCGCTGTTGCCGCTCTTTTCGCAAATGGATACCAAGCATTCACTCTCAACGGCGATACCAATCCCGTAGTACCGCTCTCCCCATTTCCTCACCCCAACATGGCTTCTCACCAATCTGAACTTCCTCTTTTCCCGAGTCCTGTAGGTGAAAGAGTCCCCGAATATCGATTTCATTACAGATAGGCACATGCGATCGGATACAGACACGCCAAACGCAGACGCGAGTCGAAGAGCGTGGATTGAAGAGAGACGGCATGATGATCGGGGGAGGAGAGGATCTAAGTCCATCAGAAGGGAATTGAAGTGGGAAAGGATGATCGTTGTCTCATTACTGTTTGGGTCATCGTCGCCGCCGTCGAGGTCGTCGCCCTCGTCGTTCTCGTCTTCCAGCTTAATGTCTATGTCGTCGTCATTCACATGAACATCACCTTCCACTTCCACACCACAAACTACCATCACAAGCTTGCGGTTGCTGATCGCTTCCTTGATCTTGTCCATCGCTGGCAATGGTGTCGTAGTGGGCAGCGAATTGGTAGGATCTTCTTCCACGAATGATAAAGGGACGACCATGTTAGGCGCCTTACCGTCGGAGTCGGTGGCGGAAGTTGTCGCTGGAAGAAGAGTTTGGAGGTGCTTCGTTGTCAATTGGATGACTGACTGGGGGGAGGCAGAGGAGGCTGTTGTTTTCAGGGAAGAAAGGGTCGCTCCGGAGTCAATTATTACTCGGTTGGTGTTCGGAGGGTAAATGTGATAAGTAGAGGGGTCGAGCCAATGTGTGGTCGCATCAAAGAAGGTGGAGGGCCTTGAGGCGGCACCATTTTTGAAAGTTATTTTATCTGGGTCGCTTTCCGTAGAAAGGTGGGAAAGTATTAAGTCGAGCTTCTTTCGACCATCGGCAATCTGCGATAACGAGTTAGTCATCTTGAGAGGGGGGGGGGGGGTTGTTTTGGGAGGTTTTTTTTTTGCAGGCCCGCCCAAAAAAAAAAACTCGAAAAAATTTCCCGTTCACAGGGGGGAA
>Ga0115557_1001353_pt1 | contig 16940 bp, 7 predicted proteins | sample COGITO_mtgs_1104_FD_87280 | JGI IMG/M metagenome (GOLD analysis project Ga0115557, IMG submission 87280) | Pelagic marine microbial communities from North Sea - COGITO_mtgs_110421 | ecosystem: Environmental > Aquatic > Marine > Epipelagic | place: Germany:Helgoland, sampling site Kabeltonne...
AAGGATGGGACACCAGGAGGATTTGTTTGCGTCCAAGAGTCGATTGGTGCTTCTCAATTCCTTCGCCGTCATCCTCTCTTGCCAGTGGTACAGCTGTCTTCATCGGTAGCCGGCGAGCAAGCGGAAGAAGAGGATGGTGGAAAGGGATCGGCTGGCTTCGCTGGAGGTCCGAGACGAGAGTGTGATGGGAAAAATCCTATATCCGATCGTGGGCGCAGTGAAGAAGATTCAAGGCAGTTATTTCTTCGGTTTCTTCGAATCCCTTGACGAGACGGACTCATCCAAGGCGAAAGGATCGGCGCTCCAAACGCCTTGGTTTTTAAAGCCGTACCTAACGTTTCCCATTGCTTTCGCTGTGGTAGGAGCAGCATTTGCCTTCGTTGTGGCAAATGGCGGTGTGTACCAGAGGGGGGTCGAGACAGAGTTTTTGGACGAGAATAGTAGCTCAGGCGGAAACATTGAAATCATGAGACCCTCGCTCAAGCAGTCAGAGACATTGGAAGATTCTGCAGGTAGTGCGGATAAGGTCTCGGATCAAGGTCTGAACCAAGATCCGAGAGATTCTGCCTGGTTTGAGTAGTTTCCAACAAATAAAAATTGACCGAGTAGCCTTCTGTTAACGCATCTATCTGCTTATTATTTTGTAAGATCCGATACCACACTCCCCCCCTCTCCTCTACCAGCGTCTTCTTTGTCAATGTCTCTACCACCCATCATACCGATGACTTCCTTTTGCCTCCTCCTCTGGCCTCTTTCCCTCCTTAACCTGTCCCTCTTCATTTTACTAACGTGATCATCCTCGGCGTTATACAAACTTCCCTTCGGTAAGAACTTGATACGGTGATTCACAATCACTGCACAATAATGTTTGAAGTTGACCATTCCCGTATCCTCAGGGTCAGCTTCCCTAATTAGTCTGGCAAGCTCACTATTATCTAATTTCTCCGCTTCGCTTCCCAAGGTTTTTATCAAATCGTGAACGGTGATCATATCACCGAGGTCTTGCCCTCTCTTCCGGGCATCGCTGCTCTTCTGAATCATTCTGAAGGCCGCTGTCAGGTCTTTTAGAGAATCATAGCTGATTGCATTGCCTTGTTCTGTATAAACCATGTCCCCACCACACTTGGGCTCCAGATTGGTTCCTCCCAATGCGTGCCAGTTGCTGATTATTTTTAGCGCATCGGCATTCTTTATCATGAATTTATGGGCTTTATTCTGCTTCAAACTCATGGCCGCTCTTGCCCCGCTTCCAACTGTTCCACCTGGTTGGTCATGAATGAAAGTCCCGGCCGCGTACTTCCCATTGAATCCGGGCCTAAACTGCTTGCTCCCGCTTTGCTTTTGCGTCCCAAAGGTATTTCCACCCCTTCCTTTGGAATCATTGTACTGAGCTGGGAATGACTTATCCTGCTTGCACTGATTTAGAGGAACCCTTTCCTCCCCGAACCAGTGGTCACCGAGCCTGTGAGCATTAGCCCGAGGCGGAGGAGCCCGATTTATCCCAACCTGTGCCCCAGTCATGCTGTCGATGGCAGTAATGTGTCGATGATGACGTTTACTTCTGTTGTGAGTCGTCGCACTGCGAGGCCGTTGTTTCTTGTGGATAGGAGAGGAGGAGGACGATATGGCCAGGTACCGACCACCAGTTTGAATTTGTTTGCGGGAGATGGTGGCGATATTGTTGCTACAATTCCGAGAGCGACGTTGCGCAGAGCTTGCACTCTTAGGTCGCTCGCGCTCGCGCTCTCGTCGAATCGGCTTCGTTTTGCTAACAAATTTCTGGGGAAAGCTACCATCGCTGAAATGTTGTCTGGGGCCTCGGCTGTTACTGTTCCCCCCCGCAGAGTTGGGACGTTTCTGCATTATTCGGTCGTAACTTCCGTACTTGGGGAGATCAGTCGTCCACTTTCCCGGTCTCCAATATTCTTCGCTTCGCAAACCCGAAGAAGATGCGCTTTTTGGTCTCTTGGACGATCGCCGCATTTCCTTTGCTGTTGTGGTCAGATGCTCAGTCCTGTTTGTCATCCGCCTGTCCCTCCGTGTTACAGCCTGAATCACTTCTCCTGCACTGAAGCCACCGTTCGTGCTTTTCTTTTTATCATTATTGATTTGAGATATATCTACTTGCGGTTTCGTCAAGTGCGTGTCCGGTTCATTGAAGAACTTTACCAGGGGGTTGCTTTCATCTTTCTGTTCCCTACCTCTATAAACGTCTCTTTCTCTACTTTTGTGAGGTATGTATTCTTGACGATCCCTTCCCACATTCTCTGGCCAGAGAGCATTCTCCCTAAATCCCTCATCATTCATCGCTCTGCTTTTCACAGGAGGATGACTCCGAACGTTGGTATATTTTGAGTGCATACTGTGGTTTTCCTCAACTGTTTTGTCGTAAGCTTCTTTCCCAGTCTCCACCTTGTTTTTGCTATACAACACTCTCACTTTGTCTCCTAATGGCTTCTCCTCATCGTATTTAACGTTCTGAAGGGGTTTACCTTTTTGGTGGTCTTCACTCACTACTCCCCCAATATCTTCGACCATCAATCCCGCTAGCTGACGCTCGACTTTTTTCATGAGTTTGTTCTCTTCCTTGCTATTGATCCAAACTGTGCTACCGGTAATAGTGTAGGTACTACTGTCAAGTAGACTCATCAAAACTCGCCTACATCTCGGATGGTGTTCAGTGCAATTACGCGCTATCGTGAAGCAATCATCCCCCTTTTCATTGCAGTGCGTTGGATTCGCTCCGCTCGACATTAAGAAGGCAACGCATCGGAGCGCGTCAGATAACGATACAGCGGGTGGTTTCCCGAATGAAATCTGCGTTGCAGCATCGCCAGTTGCCTTGCAACTGTAGCCCAGTGCAGTATACCCGTAGCGATTCTCTGCATTGACGTTCTTTCCCTTATTCTGGAGCAAGTGTTTCAGAGTCTCGATATCAGCATTTTGCGCTGCCTTGAAGAGACTGGGAGTCGGCGAGAATTTTGTCGTCACAGTTCCCTTTTGAATGGCATTGATCCACTGCCTTCGCGTTTTGTCGGACAAACAATTGAAGGAAATGCTCCTCTTGCTCCCGAACATATCGCATGTTGTTACCTCAAATGGGCAAGTGCAGTTGAATTTCTTTATGAATGCTGTGCTCAAATTCTCATTTATGACGGTCGTCTTGTCAGTCAAGGGAAGCGCAACACTAGGTTTCTCCTCTTCTACATAGGTATTGTCCTCGTGCTCAAATTTTAGTTCCCCCTTCCCCTCGTAGTCAGTGTGGTCATTTTTTACGAAAGTAGCAGGCTCAGGTCTCTGGGAGCTTTGGTAACACTTTATCCACCCCCTCTCGATGACAACCCACCTCTCTTTCCACAGAGCGCTGAAACCCCCATCACCCCGTTGGAGCTTAAGAATTGGGCCGCTAAACAACTTTCTCCCGCTCATACGTGAACCTGGAGTTGGTTCGCTTGAGGGGAGGTTGCTTATGCTCTTTGGACCCTCCTCAAACACAAGGGACGGGTTTTCTTCCTTGGCTCGGCGCTCTGCTGCTTCTGTGCGCCGATCTTCCTCCACTTCTACTCCCTTTCGGAGTGCCTGCGTCACCTCATCGATAATTTTTGGCTCAATGCCAGCAAGTTTGAGAGTATGAGTGGCCCTTTGGAAGTCATTGAGAGCAATTTTCACAGTTTCCAGAGGAACTTCGCCGGCAGTTGGGTCCGTAACGAAAGGATTGGGAGTTGTTGGCAGTTTCTTTGGGAGTTCATCGACCGTCACTTCCATTTGCCGACAGTTTGTGAGATTTCTTTGTGATTTCTTCGGCGTGAGTACTGTCCGAGGGGAGGTGGAGGGGAGTTTAGTATTTTTTTGCAAGAAATTTATTATTTTGCGACTCTATAAACAAGTTTCCGAGTAGTGACAGTTAATTTAGCAATAATAAGCTATTGGTTCCGGTCCTCTTCTTTATCTGTACCTGAAACAACAACAACAGCAAAAAGTTCGGGGAAAACCTTTATATAATTGTATACTTCCCGAGCTTGCGTCTACTGCACACCTACACGTTTTTGGCGCGCACACACAACCTTTTGGCCCATCTAAATCCTTGAACGACTCTCAGATTGTTTCTTGAAACACCTCTCTGCAGCCCACAACACCCTTGACCTAACATGGCTGCAAATATCAAGGATAAGATCCTCTCTCTCATCAACGATGATCGCAAGCAATTTTCTGTCCCTGAGCTTGAACTTGATTCAGTTGCATCAGAAATTGCGGACACTCATGCCTCAGACATGGCCTCTAACTCCTTCACCTCCAACTGGTCTCTCTCGGGTGTGAAGCCCTACCAACGGTATTACAACTCTGGCTCCGGAATTACGTCGCACGTGACTGAGTTGGTGTTCGGAAAGGATGTCTCCGGAGATGAAAAGTTTAACTATCTGGATGAGAGCTTTTGTCTTGAGTTGGTGAATGAGGCCAGGGCTGAATTTGCAACGAGGGAGAGCCCTGCAGTCAACAACGCGGATCACACTCACGTTGCTGTGGGTGTATGCGCCACAAAGACTTCCTTCCGCTACGTGGAGGTTTACATCGACCGTTACGTTGAGCTCCTTGATGCACTCCCCGACGAAATTGTCGGAAGTGAGGTGAATGTCACTGGGAAAGTGTTGAGTCCAAAATACGGTCCCTTTTGCTGCATTGTCTACCAAGAAGCGCACGAGGAAGATATCGGAGCTGACGTCATTGGGCAACAATATGCGACTCCCTGCCCGGATTACACATCAAACAAATCTCTAGTAGTTTGGCCTTGGCAGATTTCCTTCAATGAGGAAACTTTGGAATTCACTGTCCCAATATCCTTCCCAACAATTCCACAGGATGGGCGTTATTACATTCAGGTATTTGTGAAGAATGACCCGTCTCGAATCCCTTACGAAGACGAGGTAGAAGGCATCGAGATACCCCCTGCAGGTTCCATTTGCTCTACCACCATCTGCCTCCCTGTGAATTCTCCTGTCCTGGACAGCACCATGAAGTCGGAAGAGCTTGACGTCGGTACTATAGAGGAGCGACAGGCTAAAGCGATGGCTTTCTCTGCTTCCTCAAAACCCGACCCGATGCCTATCACTGATGTGGAGGTCATCAGTGGGGTTGGACTCCTTGTTCCTGATGCGGCTTACGAGCAACACTTATTTTTGCCCGTTGAGAGGCAGGAGAACGGAACCATCAGCAATCTGAGCCTTTCTTTCGCTAGGTATGGAGCGGGAGACGCCGAAGAAAAGGGGGGCGACGATGGCGAGGGAACCGCAGGTTCCATGGGAATCACCCAGATTGAATTTGTGAATGAACAGGTGGCTCCTGACGGTTTCAGCATCGTCGGCGACAATTTGAATGATTTTGGTGGTGAGGCGGACGACGGAGAGGAGAAAAAACAGAGTGCACCTCCTTGCTACCTTTGTGTTAAGCGCTCATCATTAGGCGGAGAAAATGCTCCACCACTTGTTGTGGACCTTGCCGTTGTCTACGGCACGGAGGGATTTGAAATGGGAGGTGGGTTCGTTACAAGAGCGTTCCCACAGAGCGTCAGAGAGACATACGGAGGAGAAATGTTTATCTGCTACAAGGTCGAGGGGAAGGGAAGGGAGGCCCATGAATCGCACCAGGTTGCTGCAGCCATGAGCGCGAACGAGAAGTTGCAGCTCGCTGATGACGGTTCTGCGGGAAGCGTAGGCAGCGAGGTAGACGAATTTGTGACGGAGATAGATACCGATCTCACCAGGGACGAAATTCTGAGCTTAGAGAGGCAAAAGGAGGCCGAGATGAGTCTAGCGCGGGACCAGTCTTTTCAGGAGGAGGAAAAGAGGATGAGATTGGAGCAGCTGACCAATCTCGAGGATGGAGTCGAGGACCTCGAGCAACAAAGAACCGAGCTGACGAAGGAACACGCAGAGCTCCAAAAGCGACTTGCAGCTGTGCTCACTGCCATGAAACGGCGCGATGACACGGAGCGGAGTAGCGAAAAGGAGGCCATCCCCGCCCACGAGATGGAGAAGCAGTACAACGACGTTCTCACGAGCATCGTCGAGGGTGAAGAGAAGCTCAACTCCCAGAAGAGTGAGTATGACAAGGTGGCGATTGACTTGCAGACTAGGCTGGACGAGAAAGAGTACAAAGCCAATGAGATTAGTCGCAGCTTTAGGGAGTTCAAGAGGGAAATCATGATCAACAGCGAAAACAGCAGGACAGGAAAGCCGATGTCAGTGAAGGTTGTTGATCAGTTCGAGGTTAGCGAATTGAAAAAAGACGAAGAAGCTGAGAGGGTCCGACTCAAGAACATCAATCTACGTATGAGTCTGAAGAAGCTCGAGGCCAAGCTCCGTGCCAAGGAGCAACTTGCAGAGGGTCTTCACCTGATCGACTTTGAGCAGCTCAAGATCGAGAACCAAACACTGAACGAAAAGATTGAAGAGAGGAACGAGGAGTTGCATAAACTGAGGAAAAAGAACACCACCACAGTCCAGGTGCTCACCCACATCAAGGAAAAGCTTCAGGCTGTTACCAAGGACAACGGTGTTGTGAGGGGAAAGCTGGCGGATTTAGATGCACAGCTCAACATCGCACGAGACAAATCCACCAAGCTCAAGGCTGCTAGGGAAAGTGTCAGGGCGGAGAATGCTTTGCTAAAGCAGAAACAGGGCTTTGCCAACAGTGATTTGCTCGTGGTTGACTATGAAACCAGGAAGGAAAAGATGGAGGAAATGATGGCGAGAATGACAGAATTGAAAGAGCGGCACGCGCTCTTGGTAGCCACCACGAAGGATTTCCAGGTGGAATAACGAGGGTGATGTTTGCATATACACAAACCGTATATATAATAGGGAGCTTTAAAACTAATTGTGCATCTAATTGTTTTTGCTGGGCAAAATATTTACAGTTTTTTTCTTCTTTTTTCTAGCGTTTTTTTGTGTGGTTTTGTGCGTTTTTTACAGCACAATTTCCATTGTTCCATTAATGTATCAAATGTTGGTTCATCACGGTTTACTCGAGTTGCGACGACTCCATATAATTCATTCATTCTCAGTATTGAGATTTAAAGTCAATTCACAGCTATCTGAGGCGGCTTCTCCATAAACGTAAAAGTTGGTTCGAATGAGGTCTGGAGTAACTTCACCTCTTCTACCGTCTTTTTTGCCTCCGGAACAAATACCCGATGAGATAAACAAGCTGCAGGCAAAGAACTAACGGGAGAACCGTATCGCTCAGGGTTTTTTCCCTTCTTTTTCCCCTTGTTCTTCTTCTTTGGATTCGTTGTTGGAGGTTTTTTGTTCTTTTTTGGTGGAGAGCGTTTTTTCTTTTTGCAGATAGCTGCTACTTGGGGTTGTAGTGTTTCACTTTTTTTCTCATCGCCTTTCTCTGTTGCAGGGGAGGAGGGGGGAATAGTAGAGTTGGCCGAATCAGAATTTCTATTAATGCTGCTAGAATCTGTGATATTTTTTTCTTCTTCGGGTTCGTCACAAGTATCTTCTGAGATATTCTCAACGACTACCCAGTCGTCTAGTTGATTTACTGTGTCTGTGGGTGTGCATTACGAATAAGAATTTCAAACAGGGAGGACGGGAATTGACGATATGTATTAGTCAGTGAATAAAGAAAAAAATCGTTCTTTTTCTTGAGAGGCTCCTTTGTCCTCGAAGCGTCTTCTCATCGAAAAAAACAAATCGTAGAAAAACTAACCTGTCATTTTTGCTCAGAATTCTGAATTCTGCGACCCAAGTTTGAATCCCAAGAATCCCCCAAAAATCCCTTTGGTACAGAAGAATCTGGAATATCCCTTTTCATTTGGTAAAGAAAAAATATTCATTATTCAACCTCTCGCTAAAAGTCTTTACCGTTAGTTCGTTAATTTCTACCATCTGGCCATTGCAATTTTTTTCACTAAACACTTCAAAGAAGCCCAACCTTGGCCCCCTTCTTACGCCCACTTAGCCAGAAGTCTTCGAGATTCTGGATGTGGTTATCATATGTTGTTTGGGGAGGCGAGGGCGGACTCGGCGGATTATTACTCTTTTCCGAGGAATTCTCCACGACAGCAATTGGGCTAGGTTCGCGGCTTCTTCTCCGGGCATAAGGTTCTGAATTGGGATGCGTCAATGGAGGGGGCAAAGCCTTCTTTGAGGACCTCCGTTTTGTGGATGTCGCTTTCGGTTGGTCGCCATCGTTTTTCTCTTCACAAGAATCGATATTCTGGAAGTGCATATCTTCGGAGCCGTCTAGCGCTTCTACAAGTATGTTATCCGCATTATTTTCGTCACGATTTCTGCTGCTTGCTCTACTACTGGTCCTACTGCTGGTCCTACTACCAGTCTTACTTTCTCTCCGACTGTTCTCGTTGCTACTACTCCCGAAATTCTCGATTGCCTGAGGAATCATCGTATGGTCTGGAATCTTTGCTTCCATCGCCGCCAGCTCCACGACATGTTTGGTCTTCATCTTGCTGAGTTCCTTTTTCAACTTTGTGAACTCCCCCTCTTTCTCCCTTAGTGTTAATTCAAGATTGTTCGCCCTACTTTCTTCCTCCTCTCTTTTCTTCTTCTCATTAAAATACTTTTCTCCCTCAAGATTGAGCTCTTCCGCAAGAATATTGACTTTTATCTCTGACTTGGCAAGCTTATGCTCCGTGGCACTCAAAAGGTCCTCGATCTCTTGTTCGGTCTTGGTCTTTTCCTTCACAGGGGTAACGCTTATTACGCCCGGGCTGGAAGTTACGGCGAGGGAAGATTCCGCAAGAATTTCCTTGTACCTATCATTCTCCTCTCGCTCGACTTCCAAATCATCCTTTAGTGAGTCGTGCTCCTCTTGCATTCTCTCAATGATCTTCATGTGATCCTTTAGGTCAGCCCTCGTATCCTCCAGCTGCTCCCGTAGCTTTTTCTCCTCTTTCTCCGCTTCATCTAATCGCTCTTGAAACCCTGTGTTGTCCCCCTCGAGTATTTCCACCATCTGGAAGAGATCCAAGGCCTGCTCCTTCAAAGATTGGTTCTCAGACTCTAGCTCTTCAAGACCGAGGACAAGGTCGTGGATGTCAGACGCAGTAAAATCCGTGGGATCATAGCTGTCCGCTGGCATTTGAACACAAAAAGGACGATGACAACGACGATGACGACGACGGGGGCCAACCAAGTGTGATGAGGAGAGGTAACTTTCTTTCTCTGGAGGGTGCAAGGAAGTGGGGAAACACTGGTTTTCAAAAGGAGAAGGGAAGCCAATAAAATGGCGGTCAAGCGAGATAAAAGGTGTTGTTTCTGTGTCAATAGATATATTGGTAAGAAGAAAGATTTTAACTAGCAACTTCTCCACAAAATGGTTGACTTTGGGCAAGTTGACTTCTCCTTCTTCCCTTTCTCTAGCCCTATCCATGAAAAACAGAACATCCTTAAAACTGACCAAAAGAGTCGAGGGAGCAAATCATCCTCACGAAAGGCCATTCGCATACGAACAAAAATGCTAACAGATAAAGTATAAATATATCTTCTTTTTACGTTCTTCTGTTTATATTCTTCACACACAAGCCCGAATGACACCATCATCACATCCCATCAGTAACATTTGCCGCATAGGGAGCAACTGCAAACTCTGGATGCACAATTTTCGCTTGCTCGCCTTTTCGCCCTTATGATCTACGAAGTTACGGGCTTTGACGTTGTAGTCAGGTGTGTTTGCCGCAGGAAGGGCGGCTGCGGCCGCCTTGTGCCCACTGACAGCATAAAGAACCAGGGATGACTTGCCACTTTCCTTGGTAAAAGTTTTCAGTTTGACGGAGTTTCTATTGATCCCCGGGCCTCGGTTGGGTAGTCCCGATACGACGCTGATTTTTTTCGGGTCCCCGCCACCTCTCAGATCCCACGCCACGGCTCTTAGATCTTTCCCCACTGTCAAGACTTGATAGCGGTTGATAGGGTCAATTTTGAAAACTGCCCCATCATGCGCTTTCCACTTTTTCAAAACCCTTCCGACCCTGGTATCGAGACAATATACGTATCCTCCGTTGCTACCAACGCAAATCCACTCCCCATCCCCGTTGAATGTCAACGAGGAAAGGCTGTTGTCCAAGATGCTGTCATTGTCATTATTGTAGCTGCTTTCATTGTTGCCGTCGTCAACGGCCCAGTTAGCGAAAATGTTCAGTGTGAAGTCGCGGACGTGACGCTTGCAGAATCTTTGGGGGATATACGTCCCCACCGCGCTGCAGTTCTCGCAGTGTGTCCGGCACATCACGCTACTAGGAACTGTCAGTAAACTCCTCTCCTTATTGATATTGACATTCTCTCGAAGGTCGAGATGAACGAGCCTGCTCCTCGAGAGCGCCAGCATTTCTAGACCTGCTTTATTCTCATCGTTAAGGTCGTTTCCACCCACAACAGAGGCTTGGGGTAGGCAAAAGAACTCCAAAAACGGGTCGCTATCCTGCATTTCAGCCGAAGCTGAGCCCTGTAGACCTCCTCCAAAGAACGCACTCCCATCGTTGATGTCGACTCCTCCCAAGCTTAATCCCAGCCCTAAGGCCATGCGATTGCCAGGATACCCGTCACGATTCCCCTCCCCGTCTCGACCGGTCCCAGACCCCAAGTTTTCAGACCCCCCACCAAACATGATCCCTCCTAAACTACGATCCCTCCTCTTCAAGAACGCCAACTCGACATTCTTTTCCACATCAAAGACATGCATATTGCCATCGCAAGCGATACCCATATTACCTTTGTCACTGATTGCTACCTGGTTAATTATCACGCCCCTTCTTTTGTTCGTCTGCGAGAAGCAGCTCCTCACAACTGGAGGATGTTGCTTCAGATCCCAAATCAAAATCTCACCATCCCTCCCCCCCGAGCAAAGGATGCTCTCCCCCGCATCGACAGCCATGCTTCTAATGCTACTCGTGCCTCGCTGTTCTTCGCCGACCTCGTTCTTATAGCTCGCATCAAGCTTGCTCAACAAAACCATGTGGGTGGCCCAAGGCGCCCCAACCGCCGGCGCTAACCCGCTGGCGACATTGTTGCTCCCTATCAGCCACGTTCTGTCGATTCTGCGCCTCTCCTCCGTGTCTTCGTTCTTGTAACTTGCCTGCTTTTTGCTACTGAAAGTAGTGGAATTGATTTGGGTGTGGTGGTGAGAATGAGATGACGGAAGAGAGGATTGAAACGAGCTGGAAGGCGGAGGGGATGTTACTTCTTTTTCGGGCTGAGAGGGCTTTTTACCGCTCTCTCCGTCATTGTTAATGTTGTTGTTGTTGTTGCTGTTGTTGTTGTTGTTGTTGTTGCCACCGTCATTATTCACATCTTCGTCGTCATCATTTTCGTCGCTGTCACTGTCCTCCAGTACCATCCTCACGCTGCTGACCTTGCGTTCTCGGTTGCCGACAAATCTATCTCGATTTTTCGTCACATCCATCATGATCATTCCGTCGCCGTTCGGAGCCCCATCATTGAAGTACTCCTCCATAACCAGCTCGTTCATGCTACTGTTCAGCGGAGCGCTGCTCTTGCGCGCGGAAGTAGAATTCGAATCTTCTAGGTTGGCAGTGGGAGAGGAGCTAGCATTATCAGATTTATTCATCTGCAGCAGCTCATTGATGTCAGCGCCAAGCCCAAGAGGGTCTTCCAGTAGCTTTCCGTCACTCATCCTACTCTCGGCTTTGCTGGTGGTGGCGATGTAGCTCTCGTTGACGCTAAGCTCGAGACTTTCCCCAAGATCTAGCTTCACCTGGGGGAGCAAATTCTCGCTGAAACGCTCCTCGCGACTCTCCCGCTCTTCATTTTCGTCCCGCAGCTTCTTCACGCGCTTGCGAATCCACCCGATGCCCTTCTCCCACGTGTCTCCAAACAGCTTGTTGTTATTGATGTCGTCATTCTCCACGTCGAATTTGTTCAACGGTTTCACAGCATCAGCGTCGCCATTCTTTGTGTTTGTTACAACGATCCACTTTACAAGACCATGGGCGGCAGCACAGTTGGCTTCGATGTGTTCTTGGCCGCAGACATTCAAGATCGTATCGTAAAGATTCATTGCAACGCCCATTCCAGTCAGGGAGAGAACATTGTTGAAGATTACCTCGATCTGCTCTTTGTTATTATCAGGGGCCCTCAATAGTTCTTCCTGACGAGCAAGCTCATCTTCATAAATCTCCTTCAGGTGAGCAAAGAAGGCGTCCACAGCAGGCACGATGATATCGACAACGTGCTCCCGACTAATGCTAACACAAATCGTACATAACATCCCGCCAGCGTGCTCCAGAGCGTGGTGGGTCGCGTTTTTATAGATTTCCGACGCGGCGGAAGTAGAACTATCCAAAGAAGCGGGAGCAGACGCGGGACCTTTGATCAGAGAGAGTAGCACTAGAATGAGCTGATGGGCTGGGAGCGGAGGATTCTTAAGGTAATGGTAGTGGATCATGTCCGGCGATAGCAGCTGTAGGCAGCCGTGAAGAGAAAAAACAGCCTCAACAAGAGCGTTCACAGCGACAGCTTTTTCCAAATCATTATCGGGATCGCGATCTTGACACCTATTGATATTGACATTGACATTGACATTGTCATTGTCATTGTCATTATCATTGTCATTATCATTGTCATTGTCATTATCATTGTCATTATCATTGTCAATGTCGTCGTCATCAGGAAATATCTTTGGCTGCAGAGAAATAAGCTGCTCATTGAACATCCGTTCACAGACGACGGGGCCAATAGCCTCTTCAGCAATACTCGGAAGTATAGCAGAAAGGGCCTGAGCGACAAACATTTTAGAAACATCAGTTATTCCACCGTTCTGGTGATTCTTGACGTCACCAATCATGGAAACCAAAGCTGGAACAATATAACGGACCGTTAGGGCAGGGCCAAATTCCTCCGGCTGGGAGAAAGATACGAGCGCCACGACGACGGCTTTTCTAACATCATCCTTGTTCTCCACGTTGCGGTTGCCTCCTCCATGACGCAGCACCTGGAGCAAAATAGGGAGGATATGGGAGACGAAAGATTCTACCCTCGTATTATTATACAGTTGTGTGAGAAATGGCGAAAGCAGCAGAAGTTGAAGCAGACGCGGCCCGTAATCGCTCTCTATTTCCAACAGGCTATCGAGAAAAGTGACTATCTTAGGAATCAGGATGTTAGAGGCCAACGTTCGCCCGAGCTTCTTCGCCAAAGCGTCCAGGAACTTAGGGAGCGTGAGAATGAGAGGTGGTGTATTGTTGTTGTTGTTGTTGTTATTGTTGTTGTTGTTGTTGTTGTTGTCGTCGTCGTCGTCGTCGTCGGTGCTAACGTGACGCTCTAAGTACTCCTCGTGCTGCTCAAAGTGGTGAGAGCTCTCCAGGGGCTGTAGGAGCGTCGGGAGCATAAGCGCGATCGCAGAAGTAGGAAGGGAGGATATTGATTCCGGGGAAAGTGAAATAATTTTCTTCGTCAGAAGAAAGCCCTCATCCGCATTAGCCGTTGAGGTCGTCTTCAGACTTTCCATTATCGCATAGCATCGCTGCAAACTCGCCGGGAAGAGGTCGCGAAATTTCGACGAGAGAATGTTCTCTATCGGGGGGCCGTCATAGTCTGGATGAGTCGATTCGAGCACCATGTCCGGAGGTGTCGGAAGCAGCTCCTTAACGGAATGTATTTCACCAGATTTCAGACTATCGATGGCGCGCTGAACGGTGGGCGGGGGCTGAATATTTCCACTGGAATAAATTTCCTCAGCAATAACGCCGACGCAGGCGAGATCGATAGTGACGTAATCTCGGTGTTCATAATTTGATTCAAGGTTGGCTTGTGGGGTAGGATAGCGCCCAATAAGGGACGGGTGAGCCATCCTCGCAAATTCGCCAGCACTGGTGAATTCCTCAAGGTCCCGGACATTGTTTTTGATGTTTACAAATTCGGAGAACGGAAGCTTAATATCTGGGAGTAATTTGTTCATAGAGTATTTTCCAGAGTCTTTGCTGGTTGTCGATGACGCGAGATCGGCGGCACGGAACTCTATGTGTTCACTATCGTCTCTATCGGACTCTGACAAAGTGTCTACGTAAGATAGCGTCCGAAGATACCGGTTTGACGAGTTTTGCAGAGAAGTAATGCTCCTTGTTTCAAGAGTTTTGCTCTTTTGACGGCGCTTGACGTAAATTGGTTCGCCGCCGAACACGCACTGTCGCCGAGGGTGCTTCTTGTGGAAGAGCTGGACAAAGCCAGTTTTGTTGTGGTTAGTGTCATTATTGCCGCTGCTACCAGTGCTATTGTTAGCGGTGTTGTTGGTGGCGGTGGTGAACATGTGATTACCAGTAACATTGTCTTCACTTTCCGCTTCCCTCATTATTTGCTGTTCTCTCGCCACGCCCCAGCAGGTGAGATTGAGAGGAACATTCTTCTCCCGGATAGCAGACTTTCCAGAAAGACACTCCCCAAAATTCAAATCGATCCATAGGTGAAGCATGGAAGAAACCACGCTACCCTCGAGCAGGCGGCGGTGATATCGTATCAAGTCGCTGTAAGAGTCGCACCACTGCGGGAGAGCGATGTCATTCAGGCCGAGTGACCTGTGCTGACTAATAAAAACCCTCTCGTCCGAAAAATACTCCGGAATGCACTCCTCGGGAGTCCACTCGTAGATTCTCTCCAGGTCGCCCATATAATGCTCTGGGACAAACTCCTTCCGACCTGTCGCCGATATGAGCGTATTGATTGGAGTGGTTCTTGAAAGATACATGAAATAAGTCAAGTCCGAGAGTGGTTCCACAACGTGGTGAGGGGGAAGCGAGTGGCGGTAAGAGATATCGCACTGTTGATCCCCCTTGCTAAGTCGAAACTTTGTCTTGCTCAAGTTTCTCCACGGGCCATTGAGGCAGTTTGGGTCTTCTATCTCTGACTGGAAGTTCGTTACCCAGGGAAAGATCGGGTGCGAATATGGGTCGGAAGGGGTTCGACCGCAGGCATCATTGATCAACATCAGGTACGCGTAGTTCGTTATGGTTCCGTTCAGCCATTGAGTCGTAATTGGCGTAGAGGCACCTGGATAAGGAATGATGGTCGACGGTGGTTGTACTTGTGGGGGCTGCAATGAGGGAGGACAAGACGGAGGCGAGGGGAGGAGGGAGCTGCGACGACTTCTGAAGACGCTTGACGTCCTCCTTCGAGCGAGTAAGTCGAGCGAATTTTCGCTCCTTTCTGAATCTGAATCTGATTCTGAACTTGAACCTGGACATGTATCGAGATTGAAATAGGGCATGGGAGAATCACCATCGTAGGCTTGTTGTGCTGTTGTTATCTTCGCCGTCATCGTAGTAGTAGGTGTAGTTGTTGTGGTCTCTTCGTATCGAGTGACAACAACACCACCGCCCCTAACCTCCAACCACCCCTCAAAATCCACAAAAACACCTCGCGCCCCTTCACCTCCAAAACCGCCAAAATCAAATCCCCTGTCATGGACAAACTCCACAGCTTTCAGAAGCTGAAGGAGGAGAAAACGGGAGCGAAGGTCATGGGAGGAGGGCGATTTCGTAAGAGCGTTTCTTTCAGACGTCTTCAAGGAAGGCAGCGGCGCGGGAAACAGCGGTTTAGACAAGAAGGAAGTCCTGAGCAAGGAGTGCAAAGACTTTCCTCTCGGAGGGTTATACACGGCGTGAAAACCACCACCACCTTTTCTCAAAACGACACAATGCAACTCAGGAAGCGAAGGGTGCAAAGGCAGAAGGGGGGAATTTCCAGGAGGAGAGCTGCAAAACGAGAGGTCTCCCCCATCTGTTGTACTGTATAATTTACAAACGGCCGTCTTTATCGAGCTCTCTGTTGCTTCTTTCGCTTTTTCATTGAAGTCAGACACAAGGAGACAATCCCTCGAGGAAGATGCACTGTGCACCAATGTTTTATGTAATGGCCCGTTCTTCTCCACAGGAAAATAATAGTCGAAGCCCAGCGATCTACAAAGCTCGCCCACGTCGCTATGGGGCGTCGTGTGGGTTGTCGTGGTGGTGGTGGGTGTCGTTCCGGTTGTCATGGGAGAGATTATTTCTACTTTTTAGCTTTTCGGTGTAGACAGTCAACGGCTTCTCGACAAGATACGCTTGCACAGTTGATTTGCGCGGTTGAGACGGTGCAGTCAAAGGGTACGTGGCCGAAGAGGTGGCTTTAGAACTGATTTCAGAAGCGTCAACGAAGGCGCCCCTTTTTCCTGGCGAAATGAGAAGGCTACGACTAAATTTGCGCGTTCGCACGTGTGTACAAAAATATAGGTTGCTCTTAGAATGCCATAAGAGCCTCCAAGATAAATCAGACGCTGCTCTTGGGGTGTTCCACACGAAAACCCAAACTTTTTTGGGCACCACAGTAATTTCTCTATCACCTGGTACAAAGCAACATTGGAAACCCCATCATTCGTGAGAGAAAAACGCTCCGTACTACACCTGGTGATCGATTTTAATACAGCGAATGTATAGTAACATGTCCAATCGACACACTGGATCAACTTTTGGAGGAGGAATGAGCTCTAGTGATGCCAACCAGGATATCATGGAAAGCCAGAATAACGAACGCATTTCGCAACTTTCTGACCAGGTATCTTTGCTGAAAAACCTAACGATCGACATTGGGAATGAAGTTTCCAGCCAGAATAATATGTTGGATGATATGGGCACGAGTTTTGGGAATACAGGGGACTTGATGGGGAAGAGCATGAAGCGGTTAGGAACAATGTTACAGAAGACGAGCAGCAAGCATCTTTGCTGGATTGTTGGGTTTGTGTTTTTTGTCATGATGTTTTTATGGTGGATGATGACAAGCAAGAATTGAGCCGACAGCAAGCAGGCAAAAGCAGGCAAGCGTCAAGCAGGCAAGCAGGCAAGCAGGCAAGCAGGCAAGCAGGCAAGCAGGCAAGCAGGCAAGCAGGCAAGCAGGCAAGCAGGCAAGCAGGCAAGCAGGCAAGCAGGCAAG
>Ga0115557_1001362_pt1 | contig 16890 bp, 18 predicted proteins | sample COGITO_mtgs_1104_FD_87280 | JGI IMG/M metagenome (GOLD analysis project Ga0115557, IMG submission 87280) | Pelagic marine microbial communities from North Sea - COGITO_mtgs_110421 | ecosystem: Environmental > Aquatic > Marine > Epipelagic | place: Germany:Helgoland, sampling site Kabeltonne...
CGTTCAAAATGGGTATGACCTTGGTCTTCGCATTCCTGCATTACATGAAGAATGCCTGCATCAATTCGGGGCGGCCCATTACTAGCTAGTCCAAGGTTCAGGGCAATACGGTCTGCGGTTTTGAAACCAATCCCTTTTACCTCCCTGATAATCCGATAGGGGTCTGTTTCTAGAAGGTTTTTGGCTTCGTTCCCGTATTTTCTGACCAGCCTAAGGCAGAGAGCATCAGTTACTCCGTAAGTTTGCAAAAACATCATTACTTCGCGGACTGCTTTTTGTTCTTCCCATGCCTGTTTGATACTTTTGGCCCTCATATTGCCAATTCCTTCGATTTCTCGAAGTCGTGCAGATTCCTCAGAGATTATGCGCAAAGTATCAGCTCCGAAATGATCGACGATTTTTTGGGCATAGGTTTTGCCAATTCCATGAATTAATCCACTGGCCAGGTATTTTCTGATTCCATAGGCGGATGCAGGTAATTTACTTTCAAATTTATCGAAGGAAAATTGCTTGCCATGTTTGGGGTGCATCTTCCATGAACCGGAAAGAACCAAGGTTTCTCCGCATTGTACCTTGGGAGCCTTACCAACTACGGCAATTTCATCCTTCCCCTCACTCCCTTTTAATTTCCCGATAAGGAACCCGTTTTCCTCATTATAAAAAGTGATGCGTTCGAGAACGCCCTCTACAGAACTCTTTGCACTTTCACTATTTTTTTTATTCATACCCATGCCCAAATCAAGATGTACTGATGAATGGGGATCGATAGAAGTTAATAATTTACAAAAAAACTAGTAATTGAGTAGGGTCAAAAGCCAATGCCAGTCTCGATTCCGATTTGATGAAAACTTTGGTAGTCGATGCGGTCAGCAGCAGACCTACCGTCGAGTTCATAATAAACTGAGGATTGCCAGAATTCATTCCATCTAAATTCAAGCCCGATGAGGAAAGAATAGTGGAAAGCGAGATCGGACTGAGAATAATTTTCTGACTCGATTTCATAATGAGTGATCGAGGTACCTATACTTGCCTGAGTCTTAAGAGCTAAAAGCTCAGAAAAACTCCAGTCCTGTCCCAAGGTAAACCCAAGGTTAACTAGTCGATTGTCGCCCTTCTCCGTATTACCTGCCAAGGATTCAGTATCGAAGAATTTCCCCTCAATGAATGCACCAATGTATGATTCGTCTTCAAACATTCTGTTATATTCAATCCCGATTTCAAAACCGTTCCCAAATTCCAAGTTGTGATTGCCGGATTCTGAGAATGTGCTGTCATTAGGAATGGATAATCCGATGTAGAAATTAAATCTATTTTTGGGGAGCGATGGGACTTTAATATCCTGAGGACTTGAGTCTTCTGGGAGAGAGTAAGTCCTTGAGTAAACGGATGGATCAGTTTCCAAGTCGACAGTTGGTAACTCTTCAAGGCTTTGTTCGGGCTGGGGTTCGGGGGAAGTTTGGTAGGCAGGAGCAGTGTTTTGGGTAAGCTCAAGTCTTTGAAGTAACTCATCAATTCGACTTTCTAATCGATTGAATGTTTTTGAAGTCTCTGTTTCTTCTGATGATCGATTAGTTATGGGGGGCGGTAAGGGAGGGAAGTCAACAGAGGGTAGTTCCTCCTTCATGATTGGCGTGACCGGAGGTGAGGGGGGCGTAGTTTTGGAGTTCTCCACCTTATTCAACCTTTCCAACATTTGATCAATTCGATTCTCTAAATGATCCAAGTCAGTTGCAGACAAGGAGAATGCAAAGATAAAAAGCAGGGGAACTAGGTAAATAATGGACAGTTTCATGATTTTGATCCCCCTTTAGCCAAATTTATTGATGTACGCGGTTATAAGCACTCACCAGGGCGAGTAAACCACTCTTTTCAATACTTGCATGAATACCGCAACCGTAAGCCACTCGACCAACTTTGGTTTGTAATTGAATAAAGGCGGCTGATTCAGTGGCGGACCCACCACCGATTGAATGTTGGCGGTAGTCGGTAAGTTTAAAATCTTTCAAGCCAGCTTCATCAAGTGCATGAACAAAGGCATTAATCGGACCGTTACCCCTTCCGGAAATATTTTGAATTTCATTATTTATTTTAACCGTTGCGGAACAGGTGATTTCATCTGCTGAAACTTTATTGGTTTCATAAGAGATCAGGCTTAAAGGATTTTGTTTTTCCAGGAACTCGCTTTTAAAAGTTTCGTAAATTTCTTCTGCAGCTAATTCACGTGATTCGGAATCAGCTTTCCCGCTCATAACAAGACCAACTTCTGGGTGCATTGGTTTAGGCAGTTCGAGGCCAAATTCCCGCGAAAGTACATAGGCAACACCACCTTTCCCACTCTGACTGTTTATGCGGATGATGGCTTCGTATGAACGTCCAATATCACTAGGGTCAATAGTCAGGTAGGGAACTCGCCAATGGGATTGTTCTGGATCTTTGGCTTTGCCCCGTGCATCCATGCCTTTCTTGATTGCATCCTGATGTGATCCTGAAAAGGCGGTAAATACAAGGTCTCCCCCATAGGGGTGGCGGTCATGTACATTCATGCCCGTGGTTTGTTCGTAAACCTCACGGATGTGCTCAATGTCATCGAAGCAAAGGTTGGGATGTAGTCCCTGGCTGTACATATTTAATGCAACTGTAACGATATCTAAGTTCCCTGTACGTTCACCATTTCCAAATAGTGTGCCCTCAACACGATCTGCTCCAGCAAGTAAACCAAGTTCGGTTGCCGCTGTTCCTGTGCCTCGATCATTATGGGTATGCAAACTGATAATTGCCTTTTCGCGTTCGCTAAGATTTCTGCAAAACCATTCAATTTGGTCGGCATGAACATTTGGGGTGAAAAGTTCGACGGTGGCTGGTAAATTTAAAATGATTGGATTCTCAACGGTTGGTTCCCAGGCTTCCATTACAGCTTCGCAGACTTCAAGGGCGTAATCCTCTTCGGTGTCAGAGAAGCTTTCCGGTGAGTATTCCAATTGAACTTCGGTATCGGGAAGTTCAGGAAGCAGTTTTTTAATTAAACAGACACCTTCGACTGCGATTTGTTTAATTTGTTCTTTGGACATCCCGAAAGTGACTTCTCGTTGCAGGGGAGATGTGGAGTTGTAAACATGGATGATTGCCTTCTCGGCACCTCTAAGACTATCAAAGCTTTTTCGAATCAGGTGCTCCCTTGCTTGAGTTAAGACTTGTAGGGCAACACCGTTAGGTACAAGTTTTTCGTCAATTAACTTGCGGGCAAAATCGAACTCCGTTTGAGCCGCTGATGGAAACCCGATTTCGATCTGCTCAAATCCGACTTGGCAAAGGAGCTTAAAGAGCTCGAGTTTCTCCTTAACGCCCATGGGGATGGGCAGGGCTTGATTTCCGTCCCTTAAATCAACACTACACCACTGCGGTGCACGTTCAATTACACGATTTGGCCATCGCCGATCTGGTAGATCGATGACTCCCCATGGCTTGTATTTGGTGATCGGGCTTTTTTGCATAGCGAATCTCTCAACCTTATTGATTTTGATGCCCTTTGGAAAGTGTTAATCCAAAGTGATAGATCGTGGTTGTATGAAATCGACATTTCTTTAGGTTGAAGCGTTAGATATGATGGATGAGTTTACAGGAATTAAATGTTTATCCGGAAAGGTGATTGTGCTGGGCGTATCCGGATCAATTGCTGCTTACAAGGCTGCAGATTTAACCAGTGAATTACGTAAGGCTGGTGCGGAAATCTTTATTGCCATGACTGAGTCGGCCACTCGCTTTATCACGCCCTTGACACTTGGTACCCTTTCACGGAATCCGGTTGCATCTTCGTTGTGGAATGAAGACGCAAGCTGGCAGCCTGGACACATTGAGCTTGCGGACCAGGCGGATCTTTTTTTGGTGGCACCTGCCACTGCAAACCAATTAGCCAATTATGCTCACGGGCAGTGCCCAGATTTGCTTGCCTCCATTTACCTAGCCACTAGGGCACCCGTGTTAATTGCTCCAGCCATGAATGGAAAAATGTACGAGCATTCTGCGACTATGCAAAACCACAAGGTGTTATCTGATCGTGGTGTGACCTTTATTGAACCAGTGACGGGTGAATTGGCATGTGGGTATGAGGGAGTGGGGAAATTGGCCGCCATCTCAGATATTCTTTCTGCGGTGTCTAAGCTACTTACATAATTTTAGGCATAAAAAAAGCCCTCCCGGTAAAGGAGGGCTCAATAAAGATTAAAGATTTCAGGCGCCGATTATGCAGCGTTTGGTAATTCCTGTAGGCTAGATTGTTTTCGTTTCACTTTTTTCAACCTCGATCTTCGCCTTAAGCCACGGTCCAACTTTTCGACAAGATCGTCGATTGATTTGAAGATGTTATCTGAGGCTGAAGAAATAGTAATGGTTGTTCCTTTGAGTTCCAAATGACCTTTGGCTACAAACTCATTCTCATGAGATGAAGATTTGGAGGATCTTTCCAATTCGATGCGCGCCCTGATGATTTTCTCTTCGTGTTTGAAGATTTTGTCCATTTTAGTAGAAACCACTTCCTTGTGGGCGCCAGTAAGGGAGAGATGAAGTCCGGATAGGATCAGATTGTTCTTCATATATGCGTTTATATTTTTTGGTTATAATCTTGCGCAGAATTGCACAGGTCTAAACTCTACAAAACCACAAGATATTCAATATCTCCAATTTTATTTCACTTTTTTTCCTTCGCTTACTTTCCAACCTCATGAATGAAACCATTTCCCAAGATGCTCCCATGGCCTGTATGGATGATTTTTCCTCATGGATCCTGTATGAAGATGAAAATATTCTTGTTTTGGATAAACCGGGATGGCTTGTTTGTCACCCCTCGAAGAATGGCCCCTGGTCAAGCCTCGTGGGAGCAGCTAAGGAATACCTGCAGTTGGATACAGTTCATCTTGCCAGCCGACTTGATCGTGAGACAAGCGGAGTCGTATTATTGGCAAAGCACAAAAAGGCGGCCAGTTATTGGCAGAAAGGAATTGAATTTAAAAAGGTCCGAAGGAATTACTTGGCAATCTTAGAGGGCGAATTACCTGCAGGAAATACCGTATCCACTTTTTTGGGCAAAGATCCCGATAGTGAAATCTATGTGAAGCAGCGGGTGACTGATAATAGTCGGAAGGCAAAGTCTGCTGAGACAATATTTACTCCCATATGTAGTAAAAATGGATATACCTTTTGTTCAGTTGCTACCCTTACTGGTCGAAAGCACCAAATCCGAATCCATGCACAATGGATCGATCATTGTTTGGTCGGAGAAAAATTATACGGAAGGGATGAAAGAATCTATTTGGAGTTTTGCAAAAGTGGCTGGCAACAAGAGTGGGCAAATATTTTAGGTATGTCACGGCAGGCTTTACATGGGAGGCATTTGAGGGATATGGAAACGGGTGTGTGTTTTTCTGCACCTTTGCCCGAAGACTTCCTCCTCTTTTTAGAATCAGAAATGAAACTTTCAATTCAGGAGATTGAGGAATGTGTATCCGTGTCTGATGAATTAAACTTTAAAGATAATGGGTAGATTTAAGTTGTCCTTATTTGTACAGGTTTGCAAAATTAACCACCTATGCCTGAAACCCCAACCCCTGCATCACCCCTAGAAGCTCTTAAGGCTGGTTTTCGTCGTGCATGTGTTCGTCGCTTAGTTGGTGATGAGAGCGGGGCAATTGAAGTACTCAGGGATGATATTCCTAGTTTGGTGGTAAACTGGGCGAAGAGCACTTCCTTAGAGCCATCAGAGAAGAAGGCAAAATTAAAGGAAATGTTTGATGACGAATCTGGGCGGGCTGATGAATTGGCGGTCGCTTTTGATCTATTCGCTGGTCGTTTCGAGTCCAGAGTTGCAGGTTTAGTCAGGAATGAAGTGGGTTCATTAAGAGATCAACTTTCAGTAGCAGTTCAAAAGCTCAGTGATGCCCTCGGTCGGGTAGAGCAACTTTCAAGTAAATTAAGTAATTCAACTCGACTGGATTGTGCAGATTCCTTTGGTCTCGATACGCCAAAGCCTCTTATCGAGAACCCAGTAGACATTCCAGGTCAAGAATCTCACTTAGTCGAGGAACTGTTACCGGAAAAGAGTGACATTGATATCGAGAGTGATGATATTCCCGAAGAAGTAAGCCCTGCTGAAGTTGCCAAAGTTATTCCAATTACAGGCGGACAACCCTCCTTATCAAATGATGTATTTGTTGAGGATGAAACTCCACAGAGTTTGGATCCTCCTTCTGGGACGGGTTTGAGGTTTGACGAAATCGAAGAAATGATTGATGAGATTCTATCGTATGAATCAAAATAATCTTTGAAAATTTTCTTTTGCGAATGAGTGATTCTGAAACAGTGGAGAGTACATCGGGGGCAGGGCCCACTGATGATACAGGGGCTAGGAGTAAAAAGAGGTTACCGCTCGGATTGGACCTTGGCACCTTAGAGTCTTGTATTCTGAGTAAACTTAGTAAGCCTGGCTCGGAGGCACATCATGGTGTATTCGTCCCCACGGTAGTTGGGTACCCCGAAGAGGGAATTTTAGCCGGAATATTACCCGGGAACTCGACCATGCTTCACGGCAATGATGCTTTGTCCAACCAACTTCACTTGCGCTTGGTTCATCCACTTAGTGATGGAGTGATTCAAGACCTCGAGGCAAGCAAATCGTTCCTAGGTTATTTACGGGATCAGGTTGATCCGGAGCGGACATCTGAAGCACTTTGTGTTATCGGAATACCTGCAGTTGCTGATGAAGAAGCAAAGAGTAATTTAGAGGTAGCAGCAAAATCCGCTTTTGATGGGGTATTACTCATTCCCGAGCCTTTTCTTGCGGCTTTAGGGATGCGTGATGAAGCACGCCTCCAGGATTCGGACTACAGGGACCCTGTAAGTAACTCTCTCTTTATTGATATTGGGGCAGGCACAACCGACTTTTGTATCATTCAGGGTTATTTCCCCAAACCTCAGGACCTATTAAGTATTCCATTCGGCGGAAATGAGGTGGATGTCATTCTGGATCAATTGGTTCGCGAAGCCTATCCCGAAGTAAACCTGCCGATTTCCATGATTCGTGGTTTCAAGGAAGAATTTTCTTACTCAGGAGAACTCGAGTCTGGTGCAAGAGTAAAAGTCCCTGTTGAGGGAAAACCTAGAAAAATTGAAATCGGAAAACAGGTGGGTGAGGCATGCAACCGTTTGGTTAATGAAATTGCGGAGTCCTTGAAACAGGTAATCTCATCCGCTTCGCCTCAATCTGTTTTTTCCCTCCTGCAAAACATTATCCTTACTGGTGGAGGTAGCCGAATTAGAAATATCGACCAGGAGCTCCAACAAAGATTGGTGGACGATGGTTATGAGAACCCTGAGGTTCGTCTGTCTGATAAGGATTATTCACCTTTGGTTTCAATTGGTGCACTGAAAGTGGCCAAGGCGGCAAGAGAGGATCAGTGGATTCGCTGATCAGTTTAAAAAACCAATTAAAAGATACCGTTGAGGCTTTGGTTTAAACGCCCTGAAGCTTCGTTTATTGACGTGATCAGTTCATCTGGGTCGTCATGACCTTCTGTTAACATTTCCCAACCCTCAAGTTTTTGGTATGACCCGCTTTCTGGTTTCTTACATTTATTTAGTCCAGTGAATCCAAGTTCAGAAACAATTGCCTGAGACACCTGGATGGCTGCTGCTAACTTCGGACTTTCCTTCGATTGCTTGGGTTGATCGTGCCAATGAATGGCATCTACAATCTCGTCTGAAATATGATGATTCCATAGATAGTAGGCACCAATCTTGGCGTGTCCCCATCCAATCTTGGCGTTTTCCCCATCAATTATTTCATCTGTGGAATCATATTTCTTCAGGTAAATCTTTTTAAATAATTCAGGGAAGGTGATCGCCAATATAAGTATCCCTAAGTTATGGAGCAACCCCGCAACATAATCGGCTTCCTCTTCATAGCTTATATCAAGAACGGACAGGAGTTCGCGAGTTAGGATGGCCGTACCAATGCTATGCTTCCAAAATTCTTCCCATGGAAAGGAAGGAGCGTTTTTACCAAGTTCCAAAATTTCTTCAATAACTGGAGTGGCGAACAGTAATTCACGGATACGATTAAGGCCAAGAAAAATAGATGCCTCCTCGACCCCACTAATTCTCTTGTTGTCCTTGCTGCCAAAAAAAATCGAGTTAACCAAGTCCAGTACTCTTGTGGTAAGGGATGGATCCAGTCGGATGACTTCAGCAATTTGGGCAAGAAAACTATCTTCTGACTCAAGTAAAGATCGAAGCGTATCGTTAATGCTCCTAAGTGATGCAAGCTTGGGGCATTGATTGATCCTCTCAATCAGCAGAAAGTCAGATGGAGGATGCATTGAGATTTGCTTTTCGGGCTAAATTGATGCCCAGCTAAAATTAGCCAATGAGCATGACCGAGTTTTCACGGCCAGGGTTAATATTTTGACCTGAAGAGATTGAGTTAGCCAGAAACTGGTTAGCGTTAGCGCAAGTGGCGGATTCAGGACGCAGGGTCATGAAGTCGCCCGTGGAGGACAGTACCCTGACTGAACCATCGGAAAGTTTGTCCAACGATATTTTATTACCCGAATTTCGGGACAAGAAATCTTGGAGTTCTGGAGAATTCGTTATTTCGACTCGAAGAGTGTCTAAACCTTTGGGAGAAAGCGAACTACCTTGGAGATCCTTGAGATTTGACTCAAAAGAGGAAGACTTTGAGTTTTCTACACTTGGAGGGTTAGAGGGAAGTATTTTCTGCAAAATATTACCACCAATGTTAACTAAGCCGGTTGCAATTATTGGATCCATGCATGAACTGTAGCAAATCCCTTGCCAAGTTTGGCTAGATGATTTTCCTCAAGCAGTTCCTAAGAATCATTTCTTCTGCGATTTGGATGGCATTTAGAGCAGCACCTTTCCATAGCTGGTCTCCTGTAACCCATAAGGCTAATCCATTATCAGCTGCATGATCAACCCGCAGTCGGCCGACATGACAGTTTTCCTTTTCAGAAGAATAGATGGGCATCGGGTAGAGCATATCTTCAGGATTATCAACAAACTCAAGTCCATTGAAGTTACTAAGAGCCTGCTTGGCATCCGGGAGGTTTACACTGTCACTAAATTCTGCATTTATTGATATCGAGTGGGCACGGTATACGGGCACCCGAACACAGGTGCAGGAAACTCTTAGGCTTGGAAGGGAAAGAATCTTCCTTGATTCATTTCGCATTTTGAGTTCCTCCTTGGTGTAACCATCCTCCCTGAACTGATCAACATGGGGGATTAAATTAAATGCTATAGGATGTGGAAAGGCAGATGGTTGGGCATTGGGTGGTGGTGCTCCAGTAACCATTTCTGTAACTTCCTGATCCAGGGAGATCGGGCCCATGGCACCGGCTCCAGATACTGCTTGGTAGGTAGATGCATAGAACTTTTTGAGACCAAATCTTTTGTGTAAGGGATAGATTGCCATCAAGGTAATTGCACTTGAACAATTGGGGTTAGCTACAATGCCTTGGTGAGTATCCAGATCCTGGGGGTTGATTTCGGGCACAACAAGAGGAACAGATGGATCCATTCGAAAGGCCGAGCTATTATCAATCGCCACGCAACCCCGCTTCACTGCTTCATGTGCAAACTTTACAGAATTTTCCGAGCCGGCACTAAAGATCGCAATGTCTAAATCCTTAAATGAGTCCGGTGTAGTCTCTTGGATTTTATGTGTCTGCCCAAGTGCCTCTAATTCGTTTCCCGCAGATCGGGATGAAGCAAGCAATCTTAATTCGCTTGCAGGGAACTCTCTTTTCTCAAGAAGCTTGATAATTTCTTGGCCAACCGCTCCGGTTGCACCTACGATACCAATACGATATTTTTTCAATGAATGTAATTTTAAAGGATGAGTACTTGAAGGTTGTTGAACAACTGAAGATTGAGGAAACGCAGGACTTGCTAATCGTTTCTGTTAAACAGCAAAGGTTGTATCATCAAAAAGAAGGTAAGTCTGTCAAAACATATGTGGCTTCAACTTCTTTAAAAGCTCCAAGTTGCAAAGAGGATTCTCTAGGAACCCCTTGGGGTTTGCATGAGGTATGTGAAGTGATTGGGGTGGGGCAACCACTTGGTATGGTCTTCCAGGGGCGAAAGCCCACCGGGTTACATTATTGGGATTGCGAAGAAGACATGCAGCAAAAAAACTTGATTACCTCCCGCATCTTGAGACTGACCGGATTGCAGGAAGGGCTTAATCGTGGCGGAGACCAGGACACTTTTAAAAGATTTGTTTACCTCCATGGAACCAATCATGAAGACCGCTTAGGTAGACCGGCCAGCTCGGGCTGCATTCAACTTGGCAATCAAGAAGTTATTGATTTGGCTAATCAAGTTAGCTCAGGCAGCCATCTTTTCATATCCCTAAATTAAAGCTTTTTAAGAGCTGATATTTTGTCAGCTTGATTTTATTTTCTTAATAGCGGCTTTGAGGAAATTTTCTGGCTCAGCTTTAATTTGTTGTAAAACTCTTAGTTGTATCAGTTCTTTTGTAAATTGATACTCAGGCGTACACGACAGCCTGGAGTCATTTTCATTTAATCTTTCCTTAACAAGCATCTGCGTCGAGTATTCAACTGTTGAATCCACGGTCACAGATTCTTGGATGCGGGTAATTGCATTGTGGATTAAATCGATTAAGTCATTATCGGTAGTATCATCATGTACGATCACCTCGAAGGGTTTAGAGGTACGGGCAGACAAAAGGTCTTCTAAGTGGGCGGTTGAACATTCCGCACGCTCTCCTGGAATAACTAAAACGCAAGCTGCCTTGTGATGACCTTGCCTGAGGAAGTCGTGGAAAGATTTACACCTAAGTACAGGATTATCGAAGCTTCTATCAATATTTGGTAAAAATTTCGGGTCTACAGATAAAAAAACGATCGATATTTCTGTTTTTGGATTGGAGATTGAGGCATGATCTAACAAATTAGGTAGATCAAGCTCACCAACTCTTTGTGATAGGGTAGGGAACTCCTTTGTAGAAGCATTCATGATGGTAGGGGTTAGGGTTATTTACCTCTTACCCAAGTAAGTAAGTACGGTCAACCTTCCCTTTTTCGTTTTCATTACCATCATTCACTCTTATTTAACAGATGTCGAACTAGTGATTCAAAGTCTGAATGAACCGACTGTGGCTGAAGGATGGATAATTCATTTAATGAATGAGTTCCTGTAGCGACCAGGTGGCAGTCCAGGTCGGCATTTTGAGCAGTATTAAAGTCGTACGGAGAATCTCCGACATAAATAGTTTCTTGAGAGCCATAGCCAATTCTATCCAACGCCAAGCGAGTAAGTTCTGGGTTTGGCTTTTTCCACTTTGTGTCATTTGCGCCAATGGTGAATCTTAAGAATTTGGAAATCCCTAAGTAATCGCATACAGCACGCGCATGCGGGCCATATTTATTAGTTAAGACGGCGGATTGAATGCCGGATTGAGTTAGTAGCTTTAATCCATCTTTAACATAGGGTAGTAAAACAAGTCCTTCGAACATTTCCTTTTCAAAAATTGGCCGCAATATGGAAACGGCCTCTTCCGCACGCTCAGTCCCGATTAGTTTCGCCATAGTTGTATCAGATGCACCTCCAACGGCTCTTTTTACTTCATTGAAAGAGGGCGGAGGGAACCCCATCTTTACCAAGGTTTTTGAGAAGGCTTTATGAATGGCCAAGAATTGATCAATTAAAGTACCATCGAGGTCAAAGAGGATTGCCCGTATCTTCATTTTAGCTAGCGTTGTGAGTATGCATAGTAGGTCAGCGTTAGATTTATATGGTTTTCTTTGGCTAAAAATTGCAAATAAATGAGCCTGAAACCAAAAGACATACGCTTTACCGATGAAGGTAATTATGTCCACTGCAATCTATTGGGGGATTGGTTGTTAGTTGTTGGGTCAGGGGAAGCCTACACAGTCTGGGGGAACTTCTGGGAGATTTCAGCACAATCCATTTCCTTATGTAAGTTTACCCTGTCCCCGTCCTCAAGTTGGGATTCTTCCTTATTATTGTTCTTACTTAGAGTAAAAACTGAACTGCTAAAGAAAGGCGTAGATGCAGATTTTTCAGCTTTGCCTGAAAAGGTAAAAAAGTTACTAAGCTTTGCAGAAGATCGGATAGCCATCGCAGCCCCTCTCACACCCGAGGTTATTAATGGCTCTAATTTATGGGCGGATCAACTAGTTCAATCTTTTATTCAAGTATCAACTTTTTGGGGAAAATGGTTACTTGCCGTTGGTAAATTATTTCTGGGAAGATCTTTTATGAGGTTTGGTGATTTAATCCACACCTGCAGGGATTGCGGAGCCTCAGCACTTCCAATCGTCACCCTGATCGCTTTTTTAACCGGGTTAACCATGGCTTTCGTTGGTAGCGTGCAATTAGAGAAATTTAATGCCACCATATATGTTGCTGACCTTGTTTCCTTGGCCATGGTGAGGGAGATGGGTGCTTTAATGGTTGCGATCGTTATGGCGGGTAGGACGGGAGCCGCCTTTGCGGCAGAACTTGGTTCGATGAAAATAAGAGAAGAGATTGACTCTCTACGAACTTTCGGGATTCCTGCGATCGAATTTTTAGTTCTGCCGAGAACACTCGCGCTTCTTTTGATGACCCCACTGCTTACCTTGTATGCTGATATTGTAGGTATCCTGGGTGGACTTACGGTTGGTTCGCAGGTGATGGATTTTTCTGCCCTTCATTACTTTGAGCAGACCCAATCCGCGTTAACCAACATGTGGGAAATTTACTCTGGTTTATTTAAAAGTGTAGCTTTTGGTTTAATCATTGGGTTAGTAGGATGCTACAAGGGGTTATTTACCGGTAATAATTCGGCATCTCTTGGTAAATCAGTCACCTCTTCGGTTGTAGTATCAATTACATTAATTGTGGTTTGTGATGCTGTATTCGAAATTTGTTTTAGTTTACTCGGATACCGATGAAGCCCGATGCTACTAAACAACCCGTGATTGAGGTTAGGGACTTAGGTCTTAGTTATGGAAACCGCACTGTCTTGGAAGGAGTGTCTTTTGATGTCACGAAAGGTAGTTGCTTAACAGTTATGGGGGCTAGCGGTTGCGGTAAGAGTACCTTACTCAAAGGGATGACTGGATTACTGAAGCCAGTCAATGGGCAGGTAATGTTTGATGGGGTTTCAATGTGGGGTCATGGGCAACTTCCTCATGATACGGTCTTGAGTAAATTTGGAGTTTTATTTCAAGGTGGTGCTCTGTGGAGTTCAATGAATCTTCTCGAAAACATCTCCTTACCATTGGAGACTTTTTCGCGGCTGAATAAGCAGGAAATTGAAAGTATGGCTTCTTATAAGCTTAGCCTTGTTGGTCTCTCTGGATGCGAGTTCTTATACCCTTCCGAGTTAAGTGGTGGCATGCAAAAAAGAGCAGGCCTTGCTCGTGCATTAGCAATGGACCCAGAGATACTCTTTCTCGATGAACCCTCTGCAGGGTTAGATCCGATTAACTCCAGTCAGTTGGACGAATTAATACTTGAGCTCAAGGATTCTTTGGGGATTACCTTTGTGGTAGTCACCCATGAGTTGGATAGTATATTTTCGATTTCAGATCACTCTATTTTCTTGAGTAATCAATCAAAAACCATACTCGATCAAGGCAAGCCGGTCGGATTACTTGAGGGAAGTAGGCTTGAAGAGGTTCGTAATTTCTTAGGCCGTAGTTCAAGAAGGTTGAGTAAACAAAGTGGTTGAGTCTTGGATTGCGGTTTAATGATTCTTCAAGATAGAATAATATAGTTTTATGAAAATTGCCGCAAATAGCACCCTGGTTGGCGCCTTTACCCTTGGTGGTATAATGATTTTTGCAGGCTTCCTTTTTTTCACTGGAGGTTTATCAAGTTGGAGGGGTAATAATGAGCGTTTTGTTGTCGTTTTTAACGAGAACGTTTTCGGTTTAAACGAGGGCGGAAAAGTTACCTTTAATGGTGTGAAAATAGGCAGGGTTGAGCGGTTTTTCATCGGGGATGCTTTAAAAGATGGACCAGTCCCAGTAATGATTGAAGTTAATCGTAAACTTGTAGATCGGCACAGGGTAAGCCTGGGGAATGAGGTTTTTGATGAGGATGGTTCTTTCAAACCTGATATACTACCCTTATTGGTTGGCCAATTGGTACAGGAAAGTTTTGTTACTGGAATTTTATACATCAACTTAACCACTGACTTCCACCATGTTGATACTAATGGTAGTTTAAGCACCATGTACGGTCATCCTTTGATTCGTAGTAAGGGTTCGATTTTTGCTGAACTTAGTGAAAGCATAAACCTTGAGAAATTAAGCAAGCAAGTAAGCGAGTTTTTAGAAGCAGGAACCGCTCAATTGCAAAATTTAAAAGCAGGGGAATTGAGGAAGTCATTTCTATCTCTCGTTGAAAATTCCAATCTTTTTCTTGATGATTTCTCTAAGAAGGTACTACCGCTTGGTAAGAATTTGGGAGATACTTCGGAGCAGGTTAGGGAGAGTTTTAAGAAATTAGATATCGTGAACCAACGAATGCAAGAAGTCATGGCACCTGATTCTGATTTGCGCTTTGGTGCAGTGAATGCCCTTCATGATCTATCAGAAATGTCCAAATCATTAAAAAGCTTGGCAGATTTGCTTGAGCGTAACCCGCAAGCCCTCATACGTGGTAAGGTTGTTACAGAGGATTAACATGAAGACACCTTATATACTTATAATTCTGACTGTTCTTGCTCTCGCAAGTTGCATCATGCCGGAGTCGAACCATGTGGAGCCTGACTTCTATCTTTTATCCAATACAGTCCTAGACCAAAACCAGTCGAAGATTAATGAAGATCATTCTTTTTACCTTAGGGAAATAGAGTTGCCTGAATATTTAAAAGATTCTCGCTTGGTGGTTCGTCCGACTTCACACACAATTAAATTCAGGGAGGTTGATAGATGGGGCGAACCCCTGGAAGATGGGATTGCTAGAGTTTTAGCGATGAACCTACAGGACCAATTTAATGACTCAAGGTACTCAGTTTTTCCCAATCGAAGGAAAGATGGTTTGCGTTGGGATTTAGCTGTCTCATTTTCATCTTTTGAGAGAATCGCAAACAGTCGTGTCTCCGTAGCAGCCAAGTGGTCGGCTAGGGCTGGTAGTGGTGCGACTGTTTCAGATGTTTTTTTCTTTGAATTTGCTCTTCCTTTACCGGGAAACGAGTCTGACGAATTAAAAGCCTATAATTTAGCATTGTACAGTTTGTCGAAAAATATCCTTGAAGAACTTTCGACAAATTGAGTCACTTTCATATGTGGTCTCTTATCTTTAGTGTAGTAATCATCATCCTTTCCTTCTTACTTTTAAGTAGAGTGAAAGCCTTCGTTAAACTAAAACGCATGCAACGACTGGATCTTGAGATTGAGAATGATTTAATCCAGGAATTCCCCGAAGCTTTTGATCTCGCTAAAGAACAATCTGGTGAATTCGTCGATTGGCTTGAAGAATTGCAATCCGAAGATGTCATCACCAAAACAAAAAAGGTATAAATAAGTTTAGTTTTTCCATTAATGTGCGTGTAATTAAACAATTATGATCTCAACGAAATTTTTTCTACCTATAATTCACTGCTTACTGTTCGTATCGTCTTCATTTGCAAATTGGCCAAATTGGAGAGGACCGAACTTTGACGGTTCTGCCACAGGGGATTTTAAGTACCCTACGGTTTTCTCCCCTCAGTTAGCTGTTCGCTGGTCTCATGATTTGGAGGGCCCCTCCGCATCGACACCTGTGGTAATGAATGATCGGGTATTTCTGTCTGGTACTCGCCTTGCAATTGAAGGTGTGAGTGCTCCAGATTTACTCGCTATGTGTATTGACCGTAAATCCGGTAATGCATTATGGATAAAATCTGCTGGTAGTGGTTACCAACCCGGGGATAAGGATGGAAATCTCTTGCAACTTGACTCACGATCCAATTATTCGAGCCCATCTCCAGTAGCTTCATCAACTGAGGTTGTTTTTTTCTATGGCAATGGTGATTTGGTTTGCTTTAGCCATGATGGCGACCTTAGGTGGCGGCGTAATTTACAGGCTGACCTAGGAGACTTTTGTTTCCAATGGACATTTTCTGCAAGTCCCACCCTTTATAACGGTCGCATCTTTATTCCGGTCCTTCAGCGTGATGAACAAGTCCACGGGCGTGGTAATGAAAATGCGGAATCGTTCATCTTATGCCTAAGTTTAAAGACTGGTAAAACAATCTGGCGGCATGTTCGGTCAACTCCGGCAAAGAAAGAATCCCGGGAGGCTTTTTCTACAATCATACCTTACAATGATAGCCTCTTGGTAGCTGGGGGAGATTTCCTAACATCTCATAACCCCCAAAATGGAAGTGAACTTTGGCGCTGGGGAACCTGGAATAATGGACATAAGCAAGAATGGTGGCGCCTTGTACCATCGCCGGTTGCGGGTGATGGCAGGGTGTTGATATGTGCCCCTAAGAAAGCTCCAGTTTTTGCTGTAAGTGTTCCTAGTGAAAAGAGTAAAGTAAGGTTGCTGTGGGATTCCACCAACAGTAAAGAAGTGACATCTGATGTTCCGACTCCTCTATATTTTAAAGGTTTCTTTTATGTTCTTAGTGATTTGCGTCAAAATATTTCAAAATTAGATCCTGAAAATGGAAAAGTTATATGGACCCTCAAATTGCCAGGTAAATACAAGTGGCGTGCATCTCCAACCGCTGCTGATGGAAAGATTTACTTGATGAATCACAATGCAGAGACACTTGTCATTTCTTCTGAAAGCGGACAGATTTTACATGCCGTAAAAATGGGCGACGAATACGATGATCAAACACGTTCTTCA
>Ga0115557_1001365_pt1 | contig 16862 bp, 8 predicted proteins | sample COGITO_mtgs_1104_FD_87280 | JGI IMG/M metagenome (GOLD analysis project Ga0115557, IMG submission 87280) | Pelagic marine microbial communities from North Sea - COGITO_mtgs_110421 | ecosystem: Environmental > Aquatic > Marine > Epipelagic | place: Germany:Helgoland, sampling site Kabeltonne...
ATCAGGGACGACGAAGTCGTTAAAAAAAGTATTCGTCTGGGGATGCGGCGAGGACTACCAGCTCGGCGTGAAACAGGCGAAACGAGCGCTGGATTTTTTCATCCATCAACCGACGGAGCTCGTGTTCCCGTTCAGTCAAAGTTGCCAAACTTCGCCTTTGCACTCTGATGCGAGCGATCGCGAGAAGGACGACGAGGAGGAGGAAAAAGGTGAAGAAGATTTTGAGGAGATCGAACGGTTAATCGCCGGGTCGAGGAATTCGTGCGTATTGACGAAAAGCAAAGAGCTTTACAGTTGGGGGTGGAACAGCCACGACACTTTAGGCCTAGGGGGCGAGAGAGCGAACGACGTAAACGAGGAGAAGTCAGATGTCAAGAAGAATAACAAAGAGTTCGTGAAAACACCGACGAAAGCGACGTATTTCGCGCACGATACGACGGAAGAGTTGGAACAGTTGCACATTAAAGACGAGTTCGTGGCGTCGGAAATTGTGCGCGTCGCGCTCGGCGGATGGCACGCTTTGGCCATCGACCAGTTTGGGAGAGTACACGCGTGGGGCGGAAACGAGTACGGACAGTGCGCCACGGAGAAGAAAAAGATAGAGGAGAATTTTGAGGTGGAAACAATTGCCGCGACGACGACGACGAGAGATACCACAACCGCCGCCATTGCGAGGGACGAGGAGAGGAAAAGAGGCGTGGTGATTGACGACAGAGGTTTCGCGAACACGTCTATTTCGACGCCGATTACGATTCCTTTGGATTGGAAGAGCCCGAAGACGTTGATTAAAGCGAAACGAGTGGCGTGCGGCGGAATGTCCTCGTTTGCGGTGACCGTCGATGGTGACGTCTACTCGTGGGGATGTCCCGTCGGTGGCGTCGGTCCAAACACGTACCATCCAAAGAAAGTAGAAAACTTACGAGACTGTTGTGAAATCGCGGCGGGGAGTTTCCACGTGTTAGCTTTAGCGAAAGACGGGACGGTGTATTCGTGGGGACACGGGGAATACGGACAGTTGGGGCACCAGAAAACCGGGAACGAGGCAACGCCGAGAGCGATCGAAACTTTGAACAGAAAAGGAGTGGTGAAAATAAGAGCCGGCGGGTGGCACTCGGCGTGTATAACCGCCGGGGGGCAATTACTCACGTGGGGAAGAGGAGAGTACGCGCGACTCGGTATGGGCGACGACGACTGCGCGGATAAAATCACGCCAACCGAGGTGAAGTTTCCATCACCCACCGACGCGGACGACGACGACGACGACGAAAGCAAACATCATCAAAGATACAAAATCGTCGACGCCTCTCTCGGCGGTTCGCACACCATCGCGTTAACCTCTCAAGGCCAACTCCTCTCCTGGGGCCGCAACTCCTTAGGCCGTCTCGGCCGCGTCGTCAACGGTCCACACTCCGGCATCCCGGGTGAGGTAAAATTCCCGCCCTTACCAAACGAACGAAAGTGGATATGCGTCAAGCTCAGCTGCGGCGGAAGACACAACATGGCTTTATGCGTCGAGACGAAAACGAAGGAAGAGCGAGAGCGCGCGCTGAGAGCGTACTTCAATAACGACAATAACATCAGATAGTAATTGTGTAGTAATAGTAATAGTAGTAGTAGTAGGAGCGTCCGAAAAAGGAGTGAATGAACACTATGCCGCGCGTTTACGTATACATCTGCGCGTTCTTAAAAATGGCAACATTTTTGTCCGACCTTTTTCGAGTGAATTTGTGGTTGTCGTTACGTCACTTTTCTTTATCCATTGTAACGCGCAGAACACCAACACTTTTTCTTCGCGAGCGCATCGGTATCATCATCATCGCGAACATCATCATCGAGTCGTCTTCACGTAAGCGTTCGTAAGAATAATAATAATAATGAATCCACCGCGTTCGCAAACGCCCATGTCCGTGGCGACGACAAACGATTCGATCTCCGAAACGAACTATTCCGTTCGCTCGGGGAATAGTTCCAAAAGCGTCCAAGTCTCTTCTCTTTCCGCGGTCGAAACCGGGATCAAAGAAGAACGAGGAGAAAGAACAATAAACGTTTTATCGAACGAGGAACGATCGTGTTTCAGCAAAATCGCGAACGGTTCGAACAGGTTCCTCTCCAAAAAGTTCCGCGCGTTTGGGTTTCGAATCGGTTCCTATCCGTTCCGAGTGATTGGTTTGAGCGTCTTTTTGGCGTTGATTTGCGCGAGCGGCGTGCACAAACTGACCAACGAAAGCAGGTCGGAAAAGTTGTGGGTCCCCGGAGATACGCGAGCGCAAGACGATCGGATTTTTGTGGACGATAACTACGGAGGCGACGCGCGGTTTGGAAGCGTGGTTCTGAAACCGAAAACTGGGACGAACGCGTTTACGCCGGAGACTTTAGACGCGTTGCACGCGTTTCGATCGAAGATTGAAGAGGAGGCGTTCGTGGTATACGACGGGAAGAACATCACGTGGGGAGGGGATTATTGGATCGTGGATGAAAACGATGACACCGAGGATGCGGCTGGAATGAAGTATTCAAAGACCGATAAGGAGGAGTGGCAGTGTTATCGGTACTCGAAGAGTTGCGCCATGAGTTCTGTTTTGGGGGTGTTTGATAACAACAAGGACAACTGGAACACGCAAGAGAAAATCAACGCAAAATTGACCTCGGATGTTCTCAAGGACGTGGAGAATTGCCCCACCGATAACGGGAAGAAACACCACGCTAAGAACGAGTGCAATCCTCCTGAACGCGGCGGCCCGGACATTTACTTGAACCAAACGAGCGGTCATCCAACTTTGACGAGCGAAGGGCATTACACCGCCACTTCGTTGACGTTGCAGTTTCTCATGAAGAATTTCGATGTCGTCAAAGATGGCGAAAAAGAGGACAAGAGAGGCGACGCGTTTGAGGAAAAAGTATTGGAGATTATTCGCGATGTGGAGGTAAATTACGCCTCGACGGTATCTGTAGAATACGCGGTCACACGTTCATTCGGGGATGAGTTTGGGGCCGCGATTACCGGCGACATCACGAAATTGCAAATCGCGTTCATTTTGATTTTAGGCTACGCAACGCTCATGTTGAGTAAAGGTGGGGAAGGGTGCGTCGGTTCTCGAGTATTCGTTTCTGGAATGGGGGTCGTATCCATCGGATTGGCCATCGCTTCCAGTTACGGTTTGTGTTCTTACTTTGGGCTCTTCTATTCGCCGTTGATGAACGTGTTGCCGTTTCTGTTATTGGGCATAGGGGTGGACGATATGTTCGTTTTGGTCAACGCGTACGATAACACGAACCCATACTTATCCATCGCGGAAAGATTAGGAAATGCCATGTCAACGGCGGGCATGAGTATTACCGTTACCTCGTTCACGGATATATTCGCCTTCTTAATCGGCTCGACGACGAGTTTGCCGGCGTTGAGAAACTTTTGTTTCTACGCGGCGCTTGGTATTTTCTTCGATTATTTGTACCAGTTGACGTTTTTCGCAGCGTTCTTAGCCATCGACGAACGCCGCCGAATGCTAAAGAAAGGGGACTGCTTTTGCTGCCCAACCTGCGACGAAGGCGCGACGTGCTGCGTTCCGTGCTGCAAGCCAGCGGCGGGGGCACCGGTCGTCGTCGTCGTCAACGGCGTGCAACAGGAACAAGTTGGGCCAGAACGCATGACGAAAAGAGTCATGGGCGCCCTCGCAGACTTTCTCGCGAAGAAAAGCGTCAAAGCAGCCGTGCTCGTCGTATTTGCCGGCATCGCCGCTGGTGGTATTCTCGGCGTCTCTAAAATCAAAGTCGAAGCTGACGTGATGGATTTCTTGCCTCCCGGCTACCTGAAAGATTGGGTATCCACCTTTGACGACGAATTTTCTCGAGGACAAGGTATCGAGCTATACACGATGACTGAGTTTGATTACGCCACCGACTATGACACTACTTCCGTGTTGAAGCAAGCGGCAGCGGCGTTCAAGGCGAACCCGTACGTCCAAGATGAATCGGTCGAGACTTGGATGGATGCGTTTGATGTGTACCTCACGATGTGCAATTTCCCCCCATCCGAGGATTGGAAACCGAAAAACTGCGTCGACGATTCTGCAAACACGTTCAACGACAAACTGTACAAGTTTATCACGACTCCATCCAGTCCAGGTGGGTACGCATACGGATCCGACGTAAAATTTGACACCACCACCAATCCTCCGACGATTATCGCCACGCGCGTGCGCGCCACGCAAGTCGAAGGCCAAGACACCGCGGCGACCATCAAGGCCATGGACTCTATCCGCTCCTCCATCGACTCCATTCCCGGCAACGAAAAAGGTTATATTTTTGCGTACAACGAAGACTTCTTGAACGTGGAACAATACAAATCCATCGACAAAGAAGCCATCCGAAATGTCTCTTTAACCTTACTCGTCTGTTTCATCGTCATCGCGTTGCTCATCGTCGACCCGCTCACGGTGTCTTGCGTCTTCATCAACCTCCTCTTAATCGTCATCAATATCCTCGGATACATGCAAGCGTGGGGATTAAACATCGATTCCGTCACCGTCATCATGCTCGTCATCGCGCTCGGTTTAGCCGTCGATTACAGCGCCCACATCGGCCGAAACTTTTTGGAAAAGCACGGCCTTCCAAACGACCGCATGAGATTGACATTACGAGACATGGGCGTCGCCGTCTTCCACGGCGCCATGAGTACCATGGTTGCCGTGTTAGTCTTGGGTTCTTCGGACTCGTACGTCTTCACGACTTTCTTCAAGCAACTGTTCTTGTGCATTTCCTTAGGTTTGGCGCACGGGTTAATCTTGTTGCCGGTCTGTTTGTCTTTGTGCAATCCGAACCCGTACGACGACTTGGAAGACGACTATTAGTTTGCGTGTGTGCGCGTGAGAAAGAGAGAGAGGGAGGAATTCATAGAGAGAGGGAGAACTTATTTATTCTTTTGTACATATACTACTACCGGTCACCATCCGCTCCCGTTCATATATTCACCACTTCAAGTGTCTGTCCTTTGGAAATTTTTCTCACGTTTTGCCACAAAACAAAAAGAACATCATGGGGGAGACGACGACCGCGAAAACGACTAAGAAAAATGAAATCGTGTGTTGTTGTCTCGGCGACGCGGTGACTGATTTCATCGTCATGATGGACGATACCGATCATCTCTCGTCCTCTCTGTCGAACTTGGGCGGGTGCGAAGTCGTCGATTCGAGGGAAGATTTCGAAGCGATGATGACAAAGGAAACGTCCGATGTAAAAGAGACAAAGTTTGGCGGAAGCGCGGCGAACGTGGCCAGAGGCATCGGGAATTTAACGACACAGTATAATAAAGACCAAAATGTTGATCTTAAAGTGTTCTTTGCCGGAACAATCGCGGATGATGCGGAAGGGAACGCGTATCTGAAAGACTTGGAAAAGAACAGAGTCAGAGCGGAGAAAAATGCCACTGTTCGAGTGCTTTCGAGCGCTTCCGAAAGTTCCGCAAAATGTTTAAGTTTTGTGAACAAAACGAACGGCCAACGGACGATGCGGACGTATTTAGGCGCGAGTAAGTGTAAACCGGACGTGGACAAGGTTTTGGAGGTTTTTAAGAGGAGAAAAGAGGAAGAGGAAAAGAGCGCGAGCGCGACGACGAGACTGTTGCACTGCGAAGGATACGCGCTGTACGATCCAAAGTTCTTGACGAGTTTGATTACCAAAGCAAAAAATTTGTACGAAACAGACGGGACGAAGGTGTTGGTATCGATCGATTTAGCCTCGTTTGAGGTGGTTCGGAATAGTCGAGAAACTTTGTTGACTCTGTTGGAACGAAATCCAGGCGTCGTGGACGTGCTTTTTTGTAACGAGGACGAGGCAAAAGCGTTGGTCGAGATCATTCCAGAGTTGTTCCTGGAGGAGCAGCAGCAAACGACGAGAAAAAACGACGAGAACAACAACGAAGGAGAAGAAATCGAAGCTATGGTTGCCAGAACCATCGCGAAGAAAATAAACGGCACGTGTGTCGTCACGCAAGGCAAGCGAGGCTGTCGCTGCTACTCCGCCGACGACGACGAAGAAAAAGAAGAAGAAGAAAAAGAAGTGCACCACGTCCCGGCGCCTGCCCTGAAAACCGTCGTCGATACCACTGGCGCCGGCGACACCTTCACCGCCGGCTTCTTATTCTCCTACTTACTCTCCACGACGACGAAAACGAAAACGAAAATCACGAAAAGAAATAAAGAAGAAAAAAACGACATCCTACTCAAAGCCGCGCGACTCGGATGCGAAGCCGCCTCAAAAATGTGCGCCGCGGTCGGGTGTGAACTCGACGACCACCAATGGGAAGAGATACTAATTCGTGCTGCTCAATGATACTAATAATAATAACAACAACAACGACAACGACAACCCAGATGATAATAGAATAGAAAAAATACAGAGAATAGAACTTTACGCGAGTAGAAATAGAGCCTTTTAACATTATTTTAGTAGAGCCGCTCATGCGATGCCGCCAATTCATCATCGGAGAACACGCACAAATTGACAAAAGGAAAAGCGCCCGCCCAAATACCCGTTCCAAATAGACTTTTTTGCGCGTCCTTATTACCGTTCAATTTTTATTCATCTTTTCATCTGTGTAAATGTCAATCGATTTTGGTCTCACTTTTTTTCCTTCACAAAAAAAATCAGACAATTAAAAAAAAGATCTGATGACGACAACACCTTTGATGCGAACGAAGAGGAGAAGACCTCGAAGTTCACTTCTCCTTTTCCTTTTCCTTTTCGTGCTCTTTATTGCTGCGCTGTTGTTCTTTGATGACGAGACGCGCGTTTTTTCGTGCGTTGAAGCGGCAAACGAAGGAGGAGAGGAAGACATTTTGGAACCGGAGTGGCCGTTTTTACCTAATTCGAACGAGGACACCACAGACGGAGAATCATCGGATCTCTCGAAAGAGACGACGGAAAAGACACAACAGACGCCAAACTTTATATCCGCGGAACTCTTCCGCGCGTTACCGGCGCACATCACCCGGAATAAAGTCCGATCGTCGGCGCTTTTAGAGACTCTGGGGAAAATGAGCAAAAACAGTGCAAACAAGAAGAACAAGAAGAAGAACGACAACAACAACAACAACAACAACATAAGAGGAGAAGGCGAAGGCGAAGAAAACGAAGAGGAAGAAGATGCTTTGCGACGCGTGGACAACTGTAGGGAGATTTTAGAGAGGGAGGATTCTTTCTTCTCGGATGCCGCCGCGCGGGGCGGGAGCGGCGACAGCGGCGGCGGCGAGGGGAAGACGATGGTGAAGACGAAGAGAGATGCGATCGACGCGTTGATTGATATGGTGAAAGAAAATCCAAAGAGGAAAGAGGCGTGGAGAGAGTTGGGTTTGGCGATGCAGTTAGGGAGAGGTTCGGCGGACTCGGCGTTGACGAGAGCTTTGTCGGAAAGGAGGAGCGATGATGGTGAAGAAGAAAAAGACGAGGAGAAAGAGAAGAAGATGAAAGAGAAGAAGAAGAAAAAGAAGAAGAACGGCGAGAACGTGATGATGATGATGAATGGGAATGAATGGAAACGAATCGACGCGGAAAAGAAAGCGGTATATTTTTTACAGCGCGCGGCGGATTTAGGCGACGCGGAGGCGCACTTTGAGTTGGCGTTTTTGTACAGCACCGGATTAGGCGGCGTTGTGGAGAAGGACGAGCGGTTGGCGATGACGCACCATTATTTCGCGGCGAGAGGCGGTGACGTGCGATCGCATTTAGCTTTAGGGCATCGACACGCGAAGGGAAGGTTCGCACCAAAATCGTGTCAAGCGAGCGTTTTGTATTACCATCCGGCGAGTTTGAAGACGGTAGAACCGGTGATTGCGCCGGTGATGGGCGAGAACGGGCAGAAAGGATTCGATAATTTTCGGTTGAGTCGAGACATGAAGTCGCCAAAGAAGCTGAAAAGGCAGAAAGACGTGGTGACGTATTACCAGTACGCCGCGGATTTAGGGAACTCGGAAGCGCAGAACGCGGTGGGACACGCGTATATGGTAGGCACGAAAGGTTTGGACGTGAACTACGACGTCGCGGTGAAATATTTAGATTTAGCCGCCGCGCAAGGCAACGCAGAGGCGATGAGTTCGTTAGGTCACGCGTACGCGAACGGGTTAGGCGTGACGCAAAATAACGAAACCGCTTTGAAATGGTTCAAAGAGGCGAAAAAGTTGGGTTCTCCGCACGCGAGTTACGGATTAGCGTACATGTACTTGAGCGGTTTCGGAGTGGAAAAAAACGCGCAAGAGGCGGTGAAGGAGCTTTTGAAAGCGGCGGAGAGAGGGAGCATGGAGGCACAGTTTCATTTAGGCGCTTTGCACGTGAGAGGAGTAGCGCCGTTAGCGAGAGATTACACGAAAGCGAACACGTATTTCGGTTTAGCCGCGGCGCAAGGGCACTCGTTAGCTTCTTATAACTTGGCGATGATGCAATTGGGAGGTTTAGGCGCCCCGATTGCGTGCGCGTCGGCGTTGGATAAGTTGAAACTGTTAGCGGAACGCTCCTCGACGGTTATAAACGTGATGGAGAACGCGAGAGAACATTTCGTGAGAAGAAACTATAAAGAATCCTTGTACGCGTACGCGAAAGCGTCGGAAATGGGCGTCGAGTTAGCGCAAGCGAACGCGGCGTATATTTTAGAGAGGAACTTTGGCGGCGTGCAAAACCACTTATCGAAAGAAGAAAGGAAACGGTTTTCGCTGTATTTTCACGAACTCGCCGCGGATCAAGGGAACGTCTTATCGTTACTCACGATTGGCGACGCACATTACGCCGGGTGGATTTCTTCTTCCATTTCATCAGAAAAAGACGACGATTCCGAGGAGACGTTGATGGTAACCGACGAAGACGGAAACGTGCTCGTTCCTTCCAATGCGAACTCAGATTCCAACTACGAAAAAGCCGCGCAAGTCTACCGACGAGCCGCTGGTTTACGAAGCGCAGCTGCTATGTTCAATCTCGGGAGAATGCACGAAGTTGGACGAGGCGTCGCGAAAGATTACCACTTGGCCAAACGCTTTTACGATTCCACTTTATCGGCGGAGCCAGATGCTAAGTTTATAGTCAAATTCGCGCTTTGGGGGTTACGATTTCGAGAGTGGGTGGACGAGAAAGATTGGAAGAATAAAGACTACAGAACGATAGTTTCTGATATCTTTCGCGAACTCTTGTTGCTCAGACCTGGAATTTTCAACTCGAATATTATGAGCGTCGGCGAGGACGAACCGAAACCGGCGAAGATTGTCATATCGACTGAGAAAACGAATCCCCCTCCGTCCTCTGCTGCGAGTGGTAGTGCAACCGAGCACAGCGTCAAAGAAACGAATAAAGTAATCGAGTGGGGAAAGAAGAACTCGGACGTGATGTTGGTCATCGCGTTAGGTATTTTCTTGGTGATTACTTTAGGCGTGCGATCGATTTTAGCGGCGAGACATCACCATCACCGCGACTAGTTTTAGAAGTGGTGCATATATCTTACATACATAAATACTGTACAATACTATACATCATTACAACAAGTGTTTCCTTAGCGTATTTTTGACATCTCCATCCTTCACAATCGTCCCGTGACACGGTACGATGGTATCGAAATCGAGCCGCTCCACGTCCTCGACTCGCGCTCTCAACTTCTTCTTTTTCTCCTCTCCGAAACACAACACGTTCTTGTAAATGGGCAAATAAATAACATCCATGAGAAACTTCCACCCTTTCTCTTTGAACGTGTACAACTTTTCATCCATTCCTTCGCCGTCCGGATAATTCCAATACACATCCGTCACCATCAAACATTTACTTTCTTTGTGCGCAAACGACACCTCGTTGAAAAACGGCTTCGAGAAGAGACTCTCGCAATCCCAATGCACCATCTCAAACTCGTTCAACCATTCGTCCTTCCACTCTTCTTTTACATCTCCCAGATCCTTATCGTACGGAATCTCTCCTCGTTTCTTTTCTTTCAACCCGGGACATCCCCACAGCGTTGCGTTCGGATACGCTCCTTTCCACATTTTCGCGTATTTCAGGTGCTCGTAATTCGGAGAGACGATATGTTTCACCTCTCCGAGCTTCTCGATCTCCTTCTTCGTCTCCTCGTCTAAATCGATCGGCGAGTGCACCCACAACTCGCCGTTTTGCAGTTTCACCACTGCCATTCGTCCGCCGACGTCGATGGTGTTCCATAAAAATTGTCGTTCGCACGCGTAGAGTTTGTTTTTGACGAGCTCTTTGACGATGATGTTTTCCCCGTCTCGCGTCTGCGGATGGTTGGACCAACAGGTTTTGAACGCGTTCTTGTTCTCGTCCTCGCGCTTCTCTTCCAAACTCGAAGACGAGAAGAAGATGCGCAAAAAACGCCGCGTTTTCCTTTTTGGCGTTTTAGTTGTTCTGGGGGTCGCGACGACGGAGATGCGTTTTGGTGACGTGCTCGCGCGCATCGCATTCGCGTCTCTCTTTTGTGACGAACACGTTTCCCCACAACGAAAGAACAAATCTCTGCGCGTGTACTAACACACCATACTTTAAAAGAATAAGAAGAACGACAAAAACATGTCCGCACTCTTCGACTTGAACTCGTTCATCACCACCCTCTTATTCTTCATCTGCGCGTGCACGTACGTGAAACTCAAAGCGCCGTATTTACTCGAACGAGAGACCACCGGCGAGAACAAAGGAAAAGGAGGCGGGTTGGTGAAATCTGTGTTCTGGAAAGCAGCGAGAGTGGGAGAGCGGTTATCGCCGTACGTGTCGATCGGGTGCCTGATCATGGCGTGGAGGACGTTTTTTTACGCGTAGTGTTGTGCGCGTGATGACGAAACAGCATCACCTGATGAAAGAGATTGCGCTGGCGATGAAAGCGAAGGACTTTGCGAGGGCGGTCCAACTGTACGAAGACGACGAGAAAGACGATACATACGAGGTTCACGTGTACGCCGGGAAGAGTTACTTCGAACTCAAACAACACGCGAAGAGTCGAGAGTGTTACGTCAAGGCTGCTCGAATCGACTCGGAGAGAGAGCAAGCGCACAAAGGGATCGTGGAGGTTGGATTTGATGGCGACGACGACGACGTGAAATTCGTTGAGGAAGAGGTCATTCCGTCGGTTACGTTTTTACTCCAAAAAGCGTCCGAAACAGAGGACGTGGAGAAGCAAAAGCAGTACTTGGGAAAGTTGGGCGACGGGTACGCGAGGTGCGGGGAACATTTGTATTTGGAAGCGGCCAAGGCGTATCGAGATTTAGATGATTTGATGTTGAAAGAGAACGACGCTTCTTCGGTAGGCGGCGCGGCAGCTGCGTGTAGCATTAAAGCGGCGAAATGCGCGGTGCTGTTTACGGAAGGAAAAGCGAAGTTGAGCGCGAGCAAAGCCGTCGCCGATGCGAAATCTAAAATGATCGTCTCGAGAAAAGACGAGATTCGGATTGCTAAGGAGGCGTCGATCGAGTGTTTTGCGAGTCTGGCGATAGAGACGATTCCGTTTTTGGACGGGTACTTTCGTACGAAAGCAAAGCCGAAGAAAGGAGACGACAAAGTAGAAACGAGCAGCGACGATGTGAAAGATATCGAAAAGTTTGCCATAAAGCTCGCGCGCGCTCGATTGGACTGTGGCGCCAAAAATGTTGAAGAAAATGGTAAGAAGGATGCGTTGAAATTCGCAGACGCGATGTTGCATGATTTCATGAGCAGCAAAAGTTCTGAGAGTGTGGTCGTCGATGAAACAAACGTTTTGGCGCTCGCTTTAGACGTCGTCGCTTTTACGGGGGAATACCTTGGCGACGAAGAGGAAGGTTGGAACGATGATTCGTCATCAGAAGAATCTCCCCTCGAAACCGCGATAAAAGAATACGTAAAAGACGCAGACGTCGAAAATCCGCTTTGGGTGTTGTTCACGGCGTGGACTGCAAATCGAAATCACAGTCGAGGGTCGTTCCATCGTTCGTGTCTTGGGAACGATCTCGAGTGTCACCATGAAGGGACGAGAGTTGAATTAGGCTCGAGGGATGCAAAGATGGACAAAGAGGTATACAGATTGTTTGACGCTATGGAACGCTCCATCGATGCGGACGGCGAGAGCGATGAAGTTCTATCTTCGACTTCGTATTCCACTTTACAACTCGCCATGGTTTCGATGCTCTTGGCAGAGTCTCGTGCGTATCTCGGCGACGCTTTAGGCGCGCTCGACGTTGCTGGACGCGATGCGGTTTGCTCGGTTTTGGGATTAGCAAAAACGCAAAAAAGAGCACAATTACTACTCGCTGAATCACACGCCAAGCTTGGGCGACCGTTTGATTACGACGCGATCGTTAAAGCATCGCCGGCGAGAGGTTGTCGCATTCGCGCGTATTATATTGCCATTACGAGCGTTGCCCGGGATGCCAAGGCGCAAAAACTGAAATGGTTACGAAGCGCGTACGAAGCAGCGCCTCGGAGTCCAAGGTGTGCGTTTGAGTTTGCGTGGGCATCCGGAAACGTCGATGCGTGCGAACAGATTGTTTATTCATGGATAGATGCGCACGAAGGAGCGGAGCTACCCGCGGATGTCACCGCGCGTTGGGCATCGCGTAGAGCGTCTTTGGCCACCTCAGAGGAGCAACTCGACATTTTATGCTCGCGCGACGATCGATCGATTTTTACTTTAGCGGCTAAAGCGGCAAAAGCAAGTAGCGGTGCAAATCCATTCCGTGCACTCGCGTTTAGCGCTCTCTCTCTGTGTGTGGATGCATCCGGCGACACCGCTCGCGCCTCGAAATTGCGCGAAAAAGCTTTAGCGTTGGATCCGAGCGACGAGATTTCAGGACCAATTGAAACGAACTCCTCTTCTCCTGAAAGATGTCGAGAAGTCTGTGAAAACGCCATAAAGTGGAATCCAAACTGTATATGGGCATCTGAACGACTTGCGAGCGATAGGGATCCACACGTGGCGCTTTCGGCGTTGAAAATTCTGATTCGCACGAAACGCGAGAGTGTCGCGATGTGGACGAATATGGGCGATTGTTATCGAAAGTTGGATAGAAAGTCAGCGGCGGTCGATGCGTTGGAAAAAGCTGTTACGTTGTATAAGCAACGAGACCCGGTTGCCGATGCGAGTCTTAGAGACGCTTTATACGCCGCGACAGTTGCAGGTAACATTTCGTTACAGCTCGGAAATCTCGAGCGCGCGGAGTTGTCGTACAAAATCGCGCACGACATTTTCCTCAACGCTTCTTCCACGGGTAGCAGCGATAAAGGAGGTGTTCTCGTTCCAATCCTAATTGGACTTGCGAGATGTTTCGTGTTGGACGCGTCGGGATCAGCCATGCGCGGCGCGACGGCAAGATGTGAGCAAAGTGCGAAAGAGTGTGTCGCGTACGGCGAGAAAGCGCTCGTCGCGATCAACAATGACGCAGCGGTTTTAGCGACATCATCAAATACAAAGAAGTATGCCGTCGTCGAACGCGTCGTTCGAACGCTTTTAGGCGAAGCGCACTTATTGATGAACAATTTCGACTCAGCCGCGAGTGAATTCAAAAAGTGTGTGGAACTTTTCCCGGAGCTTGCGTCGACGCGAGAAAATCTCGCTCGGGCGTTGTTGTTGTTCGCTTCTTCTTTACCACGAGGTGACGATGATGCTACTTCGAAAGCAAAATCGGCGTGCATCGATTACGCGAGCGCGGAAGGCTCCGATTTCTCCGCCGCCTGGCGCGCACTCGCTAAGATTCCTCGAGGGAAAGATGAAGAAGACGACGCTTCGTATTTTGGTCGCGTCGAAACGTGTCTGTCCCGCGCGGTATCTTTAGGCGTCTCGCAGAACAAAGCGACTGTCTGGGCATCTCTCGCGCAGTTATACAAAACTGCCGCAGATGCTCGACGACAAAAAAGTAGTGGTGCGGAAGATATCATCGAAGAACTCGAACGCGCCGCCGCGACGTGTCTCGATAAAGCCCGCACTCTGAATCCGCACGAAGGTGTCGCGTGGATTCACACTGGCGAAGAGATTTTGAGCAAAAGCGTTTTTGGCGAAGACGAAGGAAATAGTAGTGTTTATTACGAGAAAGCCGCGAAAGCGTTCGATGTCGCCACAAAGTGTGCGTTTGAAGACGCAGAGCACGCGCGCATCGCCGACGCCAAGTTTTCGGCGACGGCGGCAGTTGCCGTCCTTTCGGAAGATATTCACAACACACACAGATACGAGAATATCGCAGCCGCAATTCGAGCGGCGAGAGCGCGAACGAACGATCCGGTCGCACACTGGTCGCTCGCGATGGTGTGCGAACGAAGAGGATTGATTGATATGGCAAAAGAGGCGTTTGAAAACGCATTGGACGGTGTTCTTAATGGTGATACTTCGACTCTAGATTTCACGTTCGGTTACGGCGAGAGCGACGAGTGTCGAAACGCAATAACTGATGCCTGCAAGGAAGGTTTAGAGCGTCTGGAAAAGAGGCGAGCAATGACGAGTGCCGCGCAAAATGATCTCAATGATGGAGCTTGCGCGACGTACGCGTCGCTCAAGCGACGTTTGCAAAACGCCATTCGCGAAGACCCTTCTAACGTCCACGCGAGAGTGCATCTCGCGCAGTTACTGTTAGCACGAGAAGAAGATGATGACGACGAAACTTTTCTCGCTTTGAACGTGGTATCCGAACCGAGAGCACCTTTTCTTAACAACGCGGGAGGTAAAGGTGATTTCCGAGAACAAAGTTCCGTCGCACGAAGCGTCGCGTGGTCTTGCATCGCCAACTCTCCAGCATACGTGTATCCCGTAAAAAGTGATGATATTGAAAGCGATAAAACAAGATCAGAAGTTCTTTTTCGTCGCGCAAATCGCATGGCTGCCATTGCTACGGTTCTAAACCCGGGTGACGCGCGAAACCACGATGTCCTTCAGACGTGCTTGAATCGCCTTCAGTTGCGTCCTCGAGCGAGCGGTCGAGTATCGTCTTTCAACCTCGATGACGAAAAGATGCTTCGCGATTTGTCGAAAATGGCAGAATCTGATCCAAAGAGCAATGCAGAAACTATTGCTTCTGCCAGACTCGCGTTGGCGGCAAAACTCGCGCAGTCCGAGGAAAAAGAGAAACGCAAAGAGGCAAAGAAACACGCGACTCGCGTAAGTCAAACGAATAGCAAAACAGAATTAGACGAACAAGAACGAGAAATTAACAACATTAAAATTAGCGAACGATTAGTGCGAGCGAGCGAATGTTTCCTCGCTGGCAGCGAATTATAGATTTAATAATACAGAGTTCTATCATCTAACTATTAGAAAATCTTCGCACTCGTCCAATTCTCCTCCCAAAAGTTCACCATTCCTTCATCTTCGATTTCGTCTAATGAGCTATTCTTCGCATCTCTATCTTCTAATTGATACTTCTTCTTCGTAAGAGGCGGAGGAGGACGCGTGGCGGGTACTTTTCTTCTCCCTTTCGCGGTGGTAGAAGAAGAAGAAGAAGAAGAAGAAGAAGAAGAAGAGAATATCTCATCCAACCGATCTCTGGTCACCCCGGCTTCCAGTCGATTCAACGCTTCCGTACCGTTCTCGTTCCCGTCCCAACCTTCCAACAAAGATATCAACGCGTCGCACAACTCTTCGCTCGTATCGAATGTCAATCCATTCACACCTTCCTGAACTAATTCGTCCCGCAAACACTCGTATCTTCTCGCTAAAACTGGAATACCCACGCCAAACATGTCTACGATTTTCATCGGCAAATCGAGTTTCGAAGAGCTTTGGTGCAAGCACAAACCTACGTCGGACATGGACAAGCGTTCCGGGTACTCGTGGATAGGTAACCACGCGTACGAAAAACTGACGTGTTTCAATTTCGCCTCTTTCGCTCTCGTCTCAAACGATTCTCGCAAATCTCCTCTGCCTGTGATCAAAATGTTCAAATGCGGCAGTCGTTGTTTCGTCTTCTTCTTTTTCTTCGTCGCCGTTCGGCTCGCTTCTTTCGCCTTCTCGTCGTACAACACCGCCGCGTGTAACAAAACGTCAAAGTCTTCGTCCGGCGTCCATGAGGTGCTCGAGACAACATTCACAACATCGCTCGTCTTTTTCCGGAATCCTTTTTTCTTTTCTCTCGTGGCGTTGGTGTTTAATCGTAAAAATTGCTCCCCCGGCGCGTCCTTCACCACGGAAATGTGTCTCGCGTCCACGCTCCACTCGCGAATTAAAAAATCCTTCATCTTCTCCGTCACCGTCAAATGATGATCGAAATACCTCAAAAAGTACTTCTCGTACGCCTTCATAACTCTCACCAACACATCTTTCCCTCCTCGTTTCCTTTGCATGCTGAAAATCGAGTACCCGAGATTGTGCCAATCAATAGTAAACTTTCCTCCCATCACCCGTTTCGCCACCGCGCACGCGAGAAACGTCGGCAAACACGGTGGATTTTGCACCAGCACATTTGTCACTTTCACTTTCCCAGTTTCAAAGAACAAACACAAGAGCACTTGTAAAAACTGCAAGAGGACTCTCAGCGCGAAATATACGATCGATGGCACGAATGGCATCTTAGTCTTCTTCACTCGTAAAAAGTTCAATCGAGAGATACCTACGAACCGAAATCCATCATTTTCTCTCAACGTTTCCTTCATCATCGATCCATTCTTGTACGCGATCGCGGTGACTTCGTATCCTTTGTTCAGTAAGGAACTCGCGTGATTTTGCATCCTCGGCGAGTGCCCGAAATCGCCCAAAACGAGAACGACCGCGTGTTGTCTTTGTTTCTTCGCCTCATCTTCATTAATTTCCCCTAAAAAAACGCCTAAAACCAATTCTTTGTTTTCTTCTTTCGCGCGTTTTTGCACCACGTTATTCGTAGTATCAATATCGAGAGAAGACGGAGACGGAGGTTTCCTCTGTTTCTTCATCAGCGGTGGAT
>Ga0115557_1001369_pt1 | contig 16840 bp, 15 predicted proteins | sample COGITO_mtgs_1104_FD_87280 | JGI IMG/M metagenome (GOLD analysis project Ga0115557, IMG submission 87280) | Pelagic marine microbial communities from North Sea - COGITO_mtgs_110421 | ecosystem: Environmental > Aquatic > Marine > Epipelagic | place: Germany:Helgoland, sampling site Kabeltonne...
CAATGGTGATGTTCTCTTTGAGTCGAACGCCATCGCTCGTTACATTGCCAAGACTAGGAGGGACACTGAGCTTTCTGGCGTCACTTTTGTTGACCAGGCAAAGGTTGACAGTTGGGTTGATTTCGGAGCCCATGAGGTTGAATGTGAGTTTTGTTTGGCCTATAAATTAGCTATTTCTTGTGACTTGTGACTTGTGACTTGCGATGTGCGACGTGCGATGCAATCAATTGCGTGCAAACATTGTAATAATTTCCGCCAACTCACACAACTCGCTTCTTCTAATTTTCCCCACGACTAATCCCCTTCAGTGCCTGCCTCCATGTGGTACTACCCTGTTGTTGGTTACATGCCCTTCAACCTTGCCGCCTACGAGAAGGCTAAGAAAGACCTTGCCGCCTCCTTGAAAATTCTCAATGATCACCTCATGGACAAGACTTACCTTGTCGGTGATGCGATTACTCTTGCTGATATTTGCGTCGTCTCCGCCCTTTTGTACCCCATGAAACTTGTCTGCGACAAGGCCTACTTGAAGCCCTTCGGAAATGTTGTTCGCTGGTTCCAGACTTGCGTCAACCAGCCTAACTTCAAGAGCGTCATCGGAGAGACTGTGATGTGCAAGGAGGAGCTCACTGCTGAGGGCGCCCCCAAGAAGGCTGCCCCCAAGAAGGAGGAGAAGAAGAAGAAGGGAGGTGATAAGAAGGAGAAGAGTGCTGACGTCCCCCCCCCTGCCCCCGCCAAAAAGGCTGAACACCCCCTCAAGGTTTTGGACCGTGAGGCTCCCTCGCCCATGATTGGTGACGTCTGGAAGAAGGCTTACAGTAATGCCGCGACCTACGAGGCTGGCATGGCTGCTTTCTGGGAGATGTATGACCAGGAGGGATGGAGTCTCTGGCACCAGACTTACAAGTTCAACGAGGAGAATAAGAGAACGTTCATGACCTCCAATGCTGTCGGGGGATTCCAGCAGAGGTCTGACGAGATCAGGAAGTGGGCTTTTGGTGTTATGGATGTCGTTGGAACCGAGGAAACCACCCTAGAGATTGTAGGCATGTGGCTCTTCCGTGGACAGACTGCTGACCACATGATCCAAGCTAACGACGACGCCAACTGGTACAACTGGGAGAAGCTCTGTGGGGGTGATGTTGCCCCCACCGATGAGGTCAAGGCCAAGGTTGCTGCTTACTGGTGCAGCGAAGAGGAACTCGAGGGGAAGAAAATTCAGGACTCCAAGGTCTTCAAGTAAATTTTTCTCGGAACTGAAAAATAATGCAAAAAGCAAAGACAATAATAACAGCAGAGAGCCTTTTTTTTAAATTAGCGTTCTCCTTGTCTTGCTCTTCTTCTTCTTGTGCGGTGGGCTTATGCTTTGGGAGTTTTTGTTGATCACTTGTACTTTTTGATTTTCAGCTATTCTCTAAATATTAGACCAATTCACGAAAATTTGTTTGGAATTTTTGGTCCGAATTTTTACTTTCTGGAAAACTTTCATCCAAACACCCAAATTTCACTCTGCTTCACCAAATTTTCAAGAACTTGTCCAACTTACATTATTTTGCGTGTTTTTTTTCATTTTTTCGGATTTCCCTGTCATCTAACAATAAACGTGTGTTGATTGTCTCTTAAACTACGTACCCCTACCCCTATCCCAAGAGAATAGTTGGACATGGTCGTAGCGAGACCTAGCTCAGCCTCTGCTTCATCTCGTCCTCAGCCTTCGATAACTACTTCGGCGACATCTACACCCTCGTCCGTATCTTCTTCCTCTCCTGCACAAGGGAACCCCGTCCAAAATTTCGTCTCTGATGTTGCCTTTCTTCTGTTCATTTTGTTGCGATTTCTCCTGATTCCTTTTGGCTTCATCTGGAAGGCGGTAAATATCTATTTTCTGGCGTGCACAAAGATTTACTTCTATCGTAGCATAAATTCATTTTTCTCCTGCGTGAACGGTAGGGTTTGTAAGTGCATTGATCTGAGGTATATCGATTACAGATTTCCTCCAACTCCGAAGAGCGTGAATCATACAAACCCAGAGGGCAAGCACTTTGCATGGTTTCGGGCGAATGAACTAGCGAAATCTCGCGGCATCAACCATTCTGTGCTTTTTGCGGACGGAATAACAGCTGATGACCTGGGAAAGGGCGATCTTGGTGATTGCTGGCTTGTTGCTGCAATTGCAGCTCTGTTGGAATTTCCCGGATTGATTCAGAGAATATTTGTGACCAAAGAGATTTCTCCTCTGGGCCGATACACTCTGAGACTTTACGACATTTCGCTTCAGTCTGACGGTGGTGCAGCGAAAGGGAGGTTTGTGAATGTGACAGTTGACGACTTGCTTCCTTGCACGGCTGATGGGGGGTTCCCCTCTCCGCTTTACCTGCAGATGAACTCAGGCGGTGAAATTTGGCCTCACCTTATAGAGAAGGCGCTGGCGAAGTGGGCAGGCAGCTACGAAAAATTGGACGGCGGGTATCCAGCCTGGGCTCTAGCAACACTTACTGGTTGGGGTACTCAGAGTTATGTGAAGTTTGCCAACGAGCATACTTGGACTACTTGCAGCCTTCGCCCTGATCGGTCGGACTCGCGGTGTCCGGGCAAAATCAAGTTTGAGTCCAATGAAGGGGGCTTTGATGACGGGGAGTTTTGGAGTCTACTTAAGGAGTTTTTCGGGAAGAAGTATATCATGTGCTGCTCAAGTGGTCAGGGTAGGGACGATCCAGAGAATGCTGAGGATGGTATAGTCATGGGGCACGCCTACACTATCGTGGGAGTGCATGAGGTAGGCGATCATAAACTTGTTAAGCTGCGAAATCCCTGGGGGAAGTTTGAATGGAAAGGAAAGTGGTCAAACAATGATAGCGCATGGGAAGAGAACAAGGATGTGAAAGCGCAGCTCAAACCTGACTTCGACAATCGCAGTCTTTTTTACATTGACTTGGAGGATTTTACGAAACATTACAGGAAAGTTGACGTTTGTCATAGAGAAATTAGAGTTGATACCGATTTATTCTTGAACGTGGATGAGAATGACGGCTGCGTGGGTCCCTTGAAGAGCTGTGTAAGCGGCTTAGGAAGTTACTTTTGCATGGCAAAAGGGTGTTATTGCGGTGGTCAGATCGAGTTGGAAGAGGAACTGAAGAGAAAATGGTGGAAGAGGAGCATTGCATGCTTAATTGCCGAATTCCATGAGAGAAGACGGCGAAGAGTCGAGGGTGGAGTAGAGAAAAGCGGGGCAACAATTGCGAACGACAGCCAGGTGTGACACTATGATAATGAATCGCTTATAAGATATGAGGGTTCGTTTCGGCGGCTGCAAATTTTTTTTCCTTTATGCACATTCGTTCTATATATTTACTTCTGTGCCGACGAAAGTCAATCAATACGTCTGGCGGCAATGTCGCCGAGTAACCCCATCGACATACCTCCCGCTTTTCCGGCCTTCGGCGGGGCGGGACTCTTTTTAGGTTGGGAAGCGGTTTTTGGTGCGGCTTTCTTCGGCACTGGCACTTGCTGAGGTGCACTCGCTGCGGCAGGAGCCCGCGAAGGAGGTGGAGGCATCCCCCCTCCCCCCCCACCTCCACCTCCACCTCCACCTCCCCCACCATCATCAGCAGCGGCATATTTATCCAGTAGCGAGGGATCGCAGCCAGCCATCTGCATCTTCATTGCCACGGCAGGCTGCGGAATTCCCATCTTCAGCATTTTCAGAAATGGCTTTACCTCCTCCGGTACGTTCGTCGCGGTGGATGCTGGGGCAGGTGCTGGTGCTGGGGGTGGAGATGGAGAATGAGAATGAGATGGAGCCAGGGCATTATTCTTCTTGTCGCTCTCCTCAGTTAGAGCCGCCGCAGCCTCGAACCTACTGCTGCTCTTCGCAATGTTTGCCCCCGTTCCCGCTTTTCGCATGCTTCCCGGTCGCGCCGACATCTTTCTCCTAGCACCAGTCTTCAACGACTTCCTCCTCTCGCTTGAAATGGGCTTTTCATCATCATCGCTATTGTCATTATTGTTGGTGATATTCGCAGCCATGTTCTGGCTAACTTTCAGGAAAGCCTTCAAATCACTGCTACAATGGTGAACTTTTGCGAAATCAGCCAACCGATCGATCGCCAACATCTTCTGCCAATATGCATCCAGCTGCACCCTCCTCCTCTCAATGAAATCAGCCGAAAGCTTTCCAAAAGAGAAATTGTTCTTGCTGGGAAATGTCAGTTTCGCCTTCTCAAGCTGCCATCCAAAATCAGCTCGTAGCGCTTGGTCTAAACTTTCAAACTCGCTGAAGCGCTTCCATACTGACCACCGACGAATGTTGTCTGTCGAGACCTTCTTAGAGTTTGTACGGAGGCTGCATGCCACCTCATACTCGGCAAAAGACGAACTAGTCTCTTTGTTGATCCTCGCTTTTCGGATGACACTAATGAAACTCCTCGCTTTCTGGTCGCTCTCCTCGATTATAACGTTACCAGCCTTCCCCAGTTGTGTCTTCGAGAGTGCTTTGCTGCTGTGCTTGCTCGAGCTCCCACTACAATATTTCCTGACATACATGTCCCTGCTACAGAATGTCAGTTTCTTCTGTAGTATTCCAGGATTACGTAACATTTTCATTACATCGTCAAAACGGTGGTTGTTTAGTACCGTGGAATTCAGCTTGAAGAGCACGTCGCCAAGACGGACACCTCCATCTTTCTGAATCGGGCCAAATTTCCCATTAGGGAGGCGTTCCCATCTCGCAATCATTGCTGCGCTGTCGTTGGGACCACTGAGGCAAAGTCGGATAAATAATGAGAATTAAACGGAGCGGTCGCGATGAATTGTTCGTATCAGTAATTGCCAAGAGTTTTTGCGGGAGTTAATTCGGTCAGAAAGGGCTTGTTTGTGACTTACCTGGAGAGTACACATCCGTAAGGACCGGTGCTTCCAACGTTAACGGTCACTTCGTCGCCCATCGAAGTACTCTTGCCGCTCATCGTCTCGGTCAAGGGTAATGTCTGGAGGACCTGACTCCGGGGATGCTACTATATGGGAGAAGCTGCTGAAGGAGAGAGATCCAAGTGGATTGTGCAATCCGATATTCAACCAGATTGTAGAAGGAAGAGAAGAGAGACACTTATGTTGGTGTCGAGAGCAGTTTAATAGAGCTTAACGCTCTTCAATTCGAGTAGAAAATGATGGGATTGGTGATAATAATTTTTGGGGGAGTGAGAGTACTTGATGAATGAAATGCTAGTAAGTGGTGGGAAGTCCCAATCACGAAAGAAATTGTTGACCCTAACAGAGACAGAGCAGAGCGTAATGTACCATGTGAATAAGCCGCTCCTGCGTGCTCATTCGCGAATCCCCAATGCTTCAAAATATTGTTCTCACTTGACAGATCTATCCTCCTTCCGAGAACCATCACCAATACGGTCGCTCCAACCCTTTCTATCGAGGCCAAAGATGATTTCATTGGGGGGTGGTATGCCCAACCCCAAAACCTTTCCAATCGAATCTATGACATTCAGGCTGAAGAATGGAAGCACAGTAGATGTAAGTCCTGAGGAGACTAAAAAAGCACTTCAATATTCCTCCACCAAAGGTTTACCTCCGCTACATGCGCACCTCACGAACCTTCAGAGCAACGTTCACGATCCTCCCAATCAAACAGACATAATTATCACCAATGGTAGCCAAGATGCTCTCAGCAAGGCATTTGAAATGTTACTCACTCGCAGCTCAACCTTGCTAGTTGAATCTCCCACATACAGCGGTTCACTGGCATTTCTAAAGCCAATGGAGGTTAATTTACTTCCGGTGGCGACGGACGAATATGGACTTATTCCGGATTCCCTGGCCTCCGTACTCGCAACATTTGATGAGGGAGGAAGGCTTGATTTGAAGAAGCCAAAGGTGCTTTACACAATTCCAACAGGTTCAAATCCATCGGGAGGGACATTATCTTTAGATAGGAAGAAAAGGTTGTACGAAATAGCATGCAAGCATGATCTTATAATACTTGAAGACGACCCATATTACTACATTAATTTCGAGGAGGTACGACCCCCTTCTCTTCTGTCGATGGATGTCGAGTCACGTGTCATCAGGTTCGATTCTTTCTCCAAACTTCTTTCAGCCGGAATGAGGGTAGGATTTGCAACAGGTCCTCCCGAACTTATAGAGCGGATGGACTTGCATCATCAAGCTACATTGTTGCATGCTTCAGGGGTGTCTCAGATAATTGTCAGCGCACTATTTGATCACTGGAATGGTATTACTGGGTTTTTGGAGCACTGCGAAAAGGTAACTGACTTTTATAAAGGCCAGCGTGACTGCTTTATAAAGGCCGCAAAAAAGCATCTTGACGGTCTAGTGGAGATGACAGCACCGACGGCAGGGATGTTTGCGTGGATGAAATTGGTGGGTGTTGAGAATAGCGAGGATCTGGTTATGAATAAGGCAGTGTCAGAAAATATTTTGATGGTCCCAGGTGCCAGTTTCTTGCCCTCAGCTGAAAGTGGTAGCGATAATGTGAACACGAAATCGCCATTTGTGCGTTGCAGCTTCAGCACGGCGACTGAGGAAGAAATTGACACTGCTCTGGAGAGATTAGGAAACTTGTTAAGAACCGAGGCTGCCAGGAAGAAATGAACCGCGCGATACTCCAATTCTTAAGAGCAGAGTAAATAATAAGTGAAGCAATTGAAGAAGACATCCATATCTTAGAAAATCAGCCAAGCTATTATTGTAATTAGGAAGAGGTTTCGAACATCGGCGAGAAAGCGCAAATTGAACCTCCAATGAGCCTCTAGTTTTCGGGCAATGAGCGCGCGAGACCGCAGATCCTTGTCATCGTTATGACCACTATTGTTATTGGCATCGATATCCAACTCGAACTTACTATTTAATTGCTGAGACAGAAAAATTGTCAGAGAAACGAGGAAAGACAACTCATAGCTCGCAACAGGAGCAAGCATTGGGTCCTTGAAAGACGATATCTCCAACGGATTGCATTTGCGGAGGCCACGGGATATTTGTTGCTTCCCTACAGGAGAAAGGAAGCCAGGCATTTCCCTATCCTTCTCCGGTACGGAACTGTTGTGGTACTGCGGATTGTTTTTGCTCCTGTTGCCAAAGTGCTTGACATTTTTTAGGAGGGCCTGGCCACTGAATTCGTTGGAAAAGTTCGGGTACATTTCAGCACCCTGAGAGATCACTTTTTTCAGAGTACCGTCGATTATGTTACCAGCGTTACTCCCGTCCACGGAGCTGATCATCCCCATGGTTAGCATATGGAGCAGGTCAGGAGAGCTATGAGTATTCACAGTCTGGATCTTTTGCGAGACAATCTCATCAAAAAGATTCCGGAGGGAAGGAGCAATGCTTTCTATAGTAGAGTCAAAGGGCGGCTGGAAACTGCCAAGAATACTGCAGTGTGTGTCGTAAAGGGGAGAGGTTTTTGAGGAGGCGAGAGTTTGCAGAAGTGCGGGGCTGAAAACGTCCAGAACCCGCTTGATCAGGGAGAGATTCTTGTTGTACGCGCTAAGACTGTAGTCCAGCTCTCGCGCTCGTTTCACGAAGGTTGATAGAAGCGTGACATACATGTGAAAGTTGGAAATCACGTACGGAGCCCAGTCCTGCGTGTACTGGGGCAGCTTATTTTTAGCATTTTGAGAGAGGGAGAGGGGGCTCACCCGACCAGTGGCCACCGACTTGAGATTGTTGGAGAAAGATTTGAATGTATTGGAGGTGTTCGAAGGGGTGGATGAGAAAGAGTTGGACGAAGAAGATGAGGGGGTAGAAGAGGTGACAGTGGCTTCGAAAGCCTTGGTCACTTTCCAAGGCTCCAGGTACAATAGCCACAGGTTGACTGCCACCGCAAATGGAGAGTCACCATACTGCGAGTGCAGCGAAGCATGGGTAAATGCTAATTGCAGGTAACCGAAGAGGGGCTGCTGCACGATCCGCAGCGGAATCGTGAGCGGAAAGTACATCTCTATCGTCTGGGGTGCATGCTGCTGATGGGAGGGAATCTGAGATATCCTCTCCGGGAAAGTTTTTGACAGCTCAAACTGGTTTGGATCCCCACAGAGGTGAGTAATAAAATGGGTAAGAGATTCGGCCTGCGTTGGGGGGGTCGTTTTATAGCTACCAAGGAGAGGCATAAATTGCGCATTCGGCTGATAGGTCTTGGCGCTGGCAGCGTTGGTAGTGGTGAGGTTGCCCCGAGGATACGACTTCGTGATGACCGCATTTTCCTCCAGCCAGAACTCAACAATCAAACGCAGGAAAAACTCAGCCTCCGACTGTATAGATGTCGGGTTGTGGTTTTTTGTTGGTGGAAAGTAGAGCTTCAAATAAGAGCGCAGGAGGCGGTTGTACGTAGAAATCGTTGTACCGTTGAACTTTGTCAAGTTGCTGGGGTGAGGAAAGGAGGGGGGGGGGAATGGTGGTGTGAGATGGTGTGTTTCGCTGGAGGACGTGGACAAATAATGTCATCGCTGCGCTCGCAATTGCTCACCTTCTCATTAAAGCTCCCCCATAGCCTCCTCCATACAAATTCCCCCCAACAGAGTTCCAAAAAATTCCTCCGATGCTCCTCAAGCTCTGCCTCCCTCCGGACAATTCTTGAGCGGACGCAAACCTTACGAAGGTAAAGAAAAAGTATTCAGACATTGACAGAGTCAAGTGAGGGACAGCGGGGGTACTGGGAGTAGGGGGGTTTGCCTTGTCGTTTTTGCCATAGTGAGAGATAGAGTTGGAATTTGAATGCGAGGAGGGGGAAGAAGAGCTTGGTTGGAGAACACTGCCGCTATTGGTGGAATTGTTGCTACTATTGCGACCGTTTCGTGGCGGTAGTAGGCCTTTCTGGTTGGAGAGTGTAGTACTCAGCAACTTGAAATACAGATTCTCGTTCCCCGTCTTTACGCAGACATAATTGTTATTCTGGGACAATAACAGCTGAGTTCGGATGGGAAGGTAGCTTATCGGGAGTGTAAATTTAACCTCATGGGGTTTCACAATGAGCTGAAGAAGTGTCGTCGCATTTTGGGTTGTTTCTGGGGTCAGCAACGTGAAAAGCGATGTTGAATGACTTGGTGGGGGGGATTTCGAGTTTGAGTTCCTGCTGCTAGGGCTGTCGAAGCTACCGCCGTTGTAACCCGTCGACGGATTAGAGGAATTATAGGACGAGCGTGCCACATAGTTCACAGCCAACAAACCCCCATCATCTTTGTAACGCCCCTCTTCACCTTCAGCCAGCCCAAAACAAACCTCAAATATCTTCGGAATAGCCGTGTAAAAACGATTTCGAGTTGACTTTGAAGTCAGCTGTAGCAAATCGTAGTTCAAAAAGCTGGTGATAGTCGCGGTGAGGTGTGGAGTGTCGATAGATGAGATTGGCCGGTATAATTCGTCCTCCATGATTTGGGGGCACGGATCGAAATGAGGAGATACGGCTTCGGTAAGGGCGACGAGAAATCACGAGAGGAGTCAGTACCTTTTTGAGGCTTTGGCTGCTTTTTCGACGGTTTTTTACTTGAACTGAGGAACACTGACCAAGTTTACTTCACAATTTTCGACTTTTCATTTTTTCATTTTTTCTCGCGAAAGAAGAGCGCGTCAGAACAAAAAATTTTACCCTACTAATTTTGTCGCGTCTAAAAGCACATTGCGGGATTAATCCTCACTCCAATCATGTGTATCACGATACGAAATAATGTGACCAAAGAGGGGGCCGACAGAAGAAAACTGGGCGCCACCACCTCGGGACCCAAACAAGTTTGGCGTTCCAGTTTCGACCCGAAGACGATGTCTGAGCAACTTCCAACGAAAGGAGATGTTAAGGTAAGCATTTCATGCGCTTATTTTGTGTTTTTGGTCGAGAAAAACTGTGTGTAGTTGTGCCACCTGTAGAAATTTTTTCTAATCGTCATCGCTGTTTTCAACAACTTGCCACATCATCACCTGAAAAAAAGGCTGTGATCCCTGCGCACTGTTTTGAGCGTTCTGCACTACATGGCTTCGCGTACATCGCTCGAGATACAGCCTATGCTGCTCTGTGCGTGTTCCTTGCCTACTCATTTCTTTCTGTGAATCCACCAGCAAGTTATTTGACATTGGAGGGCCTAAAGTACGTGGTTGGGTGGAATTTGTATGCTTTCTGGATGGGGTGTGTGCTTACAGGCCACTGGGTAATCGCTCATGAGTGTGGACATGGTGCTTTCTCTGACAGTCAGTTCTTGAATGACTGTGTTGGATTTGTGCTCCATCAAGCATTACTGGTTCCATACGATGCTTGGAAATACAGGTGAGCTGCTTTATTGGGCTGTTCTGTACAACAACCAAGTGAATGGGGGCTAACTGAACACGCACACGCACACGCACATGCACACGCACACGCACACGGACACAACAGCCATGCGAAACACCACAGGAGGACGAACCATCTCACTGAGGGGGAATCTCATGTCCCTTCGTTGAAGAGTGAAAATGGTATTGGCGATAATGACACCCGTGATGGCCAGTTTGCTTGGATGCACGAGTACATGGGTGACGGAGTTTTCGCCGCTTTTCAGATAATTGCTCATTTGGTGATTGGCTGGCCCCTGTACCTCCTTGGTCTTGCGTCAACAGGTAGGATCAGTCCATTGGATGGGAAGGAGGCTAATGGTGACGTTTTCGATCATTTCAGGCCCTACTCTCGCATGTTTCCCAAGAAATTGCGTCCTCGGATTGCTATCAATACGGCCATGATTATTGCTACCTTGGGATTTTTGGTCAAGCTCTCATTCACCTACAGTTTCAGGTCCGTCTTTCTCTGGTACTTTGCTCCCTACTTGTGGACCAACGCCTGGCTGGTCTTGTATACTTGGCTTCAGCACACAGACCCGAGCGTTCCTCAGGTGAGTGAGTGTAGGGATAACTTTCATTGTAGGCTGTAGGCAATCTTCTTGGTGAACCTCTGACAACTGCTCACACCACCGATCGACCCCTTTTCAACCTTCTTAGTATGGCGAGGATGAGTGGACCTTCATCAAGGGAGCCCTAACAACCATCGATCGGCCTTACGGGATATTCGACCACTTCCACCACAAAATTGGAAGCACGCACGTCGCGCACCACATGTTCCATGAGATGCCATTTTACCGTGCTGATGAAGCAACAGCCGCAGTGAAGGAGTACTTGGGCCCCCTTTATAACTACGATCCGACGCACTTTGTTCAGGCGATGTGGCGGGTTGCGAGCACGTGTCACTATGTTGATAGTCTCGAGGGTGTGCAGTACTACAAGTCGATCAACGACTTGCCTCCCTCGAAGCCAAAATGTGTGAAGAAGCTGGACTAATACCTGTCTAAGAAGTACGAATGGTACGATTTTGTGTTACGTAAAGTGCGCCAAAAATCTATTTATTGCATTTGTACGATCAAGTTTAGGAAGTTCTTCTGCCGCACACCCTGATGATCGGTGTTTATTCTACCCTTGGGTTGGGTTAACTCGCCTGAATATTGCGCGCCACTGGTCTACCAATTTGCCCTCCTCCAAGCTGTTCACTTTCCTCATCTTGCTGCTGACTTCCTCCAGGTCACCCTTGCTCATAGCATCAAACTTGTCGAAGAATTCTTGCCAGCTGTCGAAGTAGGTAATATGTTCATACTGGTAGAAATCAGCGAGGGGCACCCAATAGTCAAACATTTCTTCCCACTCGTCACTGTTCTTGTCCATATTGTAGCTTCCATTGGGGTCAGGAACGCGCGTATTTTTCTCTTCCCCGCCAATGACTTCATCAAGCCTCTCTGGCCAACCGTAGTGAACCTCCCACATCAGATCGTGCTCTCTGCACCACTTTTTGAGTAATTGCAAAGAAGGGCAGAACATTGGAATGTTCAGACGGTACAGCTCAACCAAATTCATGGTCGATATTTGATAGGGCATGATGATGACAGCTGGGTGGTGGGTCATGTGTAGAGGGTTACTGTCGTCATAAACGTCGCTGATGAGCTTGATCTCGGTATCTTTTGCGCTTTTTGCGTTCTGAATGTCTTTGATGATGGGGTGGTTCTTGGGTTTTCGGAGGTTCAGCTCAAACCTACTCCTATCTAGATTGCTGCGATACGGAACGATCATAACCTCACTTCTTGTTGGGTTATACTCTTTGGGGATAACGCTGTCCCAGCCCTGTGTTGTGTTGGGTTATCAGTAGAGGTCAGCGAGGGGCAACCTACACAAAGCGAGGGCGTGCATCCAGCAAAACTCACCTCCTCACAAAATTTTACTCCTACGTCTTGTCCGCACCAACTCGGCAACAACATTACGTCTTTCACTCCAGTAAAGTATCGAATGTACTCTGCGTCGTATGCATTGTTGGCCGCAATGACGTTCCGGTCATCCTCGGCCAATTTTATCACCGTTGCGATCCACTTCTTCCACTTTTCCCTCCCCTCGTTGATATTCCACCCCGTGCGCACTCTCCAATCGATGCCGCCGTCGTGGCGACCAAATTCCAACCTAGTAGTCGCATGCACGATTATTGGTTTGTTAAACGGTAAGAAAAGCTCACAATTAGCAACAGGGTGGTGGCATATGAACGCATCGACCCTCTCAAATTCCTCGTCATGTTCATAAGCAATCCTGAAAGCCTTTTTCTCATCCTCTGTTGGGTCAAACTCGTGCCAGTCATGCGCCTTGATAACCTTCAATCTATCTTTGCACAATCCATAGTGCTCACATATTCCGTCGATCTCGGCATGAATCGCCCCCCCCGCAGCAGTAATCACCGGAATGTCACAATTCACTGGACCTCCATGGAAATCCATGCTCCATAGGTATGTCTTCCCGGGCATTCGGTCCTTCCACTTTTTCTTGCCAGGACTCACGTTATTATCACAAATATATCTCCCCCCAGTCAAAGAAATTTGCTTCGGGTAATGCTCACAGAGCATTCCGATGGCTTCGCTTTTGTCGACCTCGCCCGTTCGTAAATATTGATAGAGGCGCTTCGCGTAATCCTGATAATACCAGTGACATGTAGGGGCGCTTAGTATACTGCTGAAAGTCTCGGTGAGCTTAATTGCTGCCTCGTTCAAGAATACGCTCTTACTATGTACAAAAAGGGTGCTGGGGCTTCCGCGAACAAGGTCGTCTGGGTCGTAAATTGCCTCGCCTAGATTCTGGATAACTTTGCTGTACGCAAAATGGTGCATAATAGTCCTGCTATAGACGTAATTATCAGGGTGCATTCGATATCTGTACATGGCATGGTCGTACCCCCCCTCGTGACGCATGTAAGTAGAGCACCCACCAACTAAGGAACACTCTCCCTTGGGGACATAAAATGTCTGCACACGGCATTTGTAGTCTTCGTAGTCGGGGCAACCGAGAGCATATAGCGCATTTCCGTTAAGATGATAATCGACGCGCTTTCGCAAGGTGCCGAAATCGACATCTTCGGACAATGGGACGGAACCAAGCTGCCAAAGACCGCCATCCTCGCAGTTGACTTTTTTACTCTCTGTTACTATACGGGGCAACCAGTAGGGTTGGACAGGTGTTACATCTGGTTCCGCTATGAAAAATGTACTGTACGCCTGTTCAAGAATGGGAAACAGCATGTAGAAGGCGTAAGCGGCGCCTTCGAGATGTGAGAACGCCGAATCAGTCTCAACGCTCCCTGTATGGATAAATATCAGCTTTTCCGCCGACGCGTTGGCAAAGCAGTGCGTTGCCGCGAGAGGGAGCTAAGATTAATCAGATTAGCTTAGGGGTTGTTCCGGGTTTATGACACTCTTTTCGCGCATAAACTCACCTCTGCAAAACTCTCCTGAATTTGTTTTTTATTCTCCGCGGAAAGCTCCATCGGTGTGACAAAAATCAAATCGGCATCTGCTTGCTCGCTGTCATTTTTACAGGGAGGTGTTTTCATCCAGTGTTTTCGCAGCACGACTTTGAGTTTATTCATCTGGAAATCTACGAAGGGGATCACAAAGGCGAGCTGTCTTTTTTGGGCTGACGAAGCGACCGGCGTCCGAGCAGTGAAAATTGCGTCCATATCATAATTCTTTTTTTCGTCGTAGGATAAGTCGGAGTTCTCCTCACAGCTTAGGCCGCGTGCAGCGTTAGGGTGATTCTTCCACCAAGATATCAAGGCGTTTTGGTTCAGTTCTTTTTTGAGGAAGTAGTTGGTTGGTTTCGACCTGTTGTTGAGATTGTTCAGGGGCATGAGGATGAAGAGGAGGAGGACACTAGACAAAGTAGCGAGGAAGATCCGGGGGTAGTTACGACGAAAGAGAAAGATTTTGAAGTTGAGCAGTCGGATTGTTTGGGTTATTGTGTGTTGATAGCAGTGTTGTTGTCCAGATGTGGATGTGCTGTGATGATTACGAAAAGGCAAGGGCATGTTATTCGGGGCACGTGGAGAAGAGGAGTTACCATCAAAACTCTTTTTATGGGTTTGTCGGCTGAACCAACCCGCCATGAGGAGACGAAGGGAGGAAAAAAGAGAAGAGACAAAAGAATTGGTGCAATTTTGTTCACTTCTTTTATTTTTTCTGGTTCTTCCAAACACAAGTTATTTAACCTGCTTTTAACGAACAACACAAGTTAACTTCTCTCCCCCATTCCATTCCTTTCCATTCAATTAAATTCCCTCACTTCTCACGCGTGCACAAGCAAAATCCATAATAAACGGATGATATTTGTCATCGTGACCTCAATTGTTGTGTCTGTAGCTCTATTACTTCACCGTCAGATATCGAAATGCTGGCGTTTTGTGCGTGGTTTGGTGGACTTGCTTGGCCTCCTCATATCACTGAAGATGAAGGCACGCGTTTGCCAGAGAGGCCGTTGGAGCATGCTAGACGATTTCAAGATTGCTGCGAAGATATATAAAGATAACATTTTCTTGAAGCTTTGCGACGATTCTTGTTCGGTGACATATGGTGAGGCTGATGAAATCTCAAATAGTGTCGGAGTTATTGCAACTGAGAAACTCCATTTAGATTACAAGGACAGTATTGCGTTGTTCATGCCTAGCTGTATTGATTACGTGATGCTTTGGCTTGGACTTGGGAAAGTCGGTGTTATTAGTGGGTTGATCAACAACAATTTAAGTGGCCCTCCACTGGCTCATGCCATCTCAACAGCACTCAAGCAAACCACGCAGGATAAAAGGTTCGTTATCGTTGGCTCGTCGCTGAAATCGCGCTTGGACGATCCTTCGGTTGAAAGGGCACTTCGTCGAGAAGGCATTACGATTATAGAGTATGGTGAATTCAATGCTTTGATGAAGAAAGTGAGAGGGAAATTGCCTCGGAAAGAGTTTACCGATAACACCAAGTGGGACGATGATTTGTTCTTCATCTATACATCAGGGACCACCGGGCTCCCCAAGGCGAGCAAGATCAATCACTTGCGTTTCTTTTCCGCGGGAAAGATGATGGCGAGCCTATCGCGAATCAACCAAAGCGATGTAATTTATTGTGCCCTTCCTCTTTATCACTCTGCTGGGGGGATGGTCGCCATCAGCGCAGCAATTTTGACCGGGAGTAAACTGGTCATTCGCCCACGCTTTTCGGTCAGCAACTTAATGAAAGATTTAAAGAAACATCAATGCACGGTCTTGCAGTACATAGGCGATTTTGCTCGCTTCGCTTTGGAGGGTGGAGTGGAGAGGGAGAAAACGAGCCTGAGGGTGGCTTTTGGCAATGGCCTCAGGCCCGAGGTTTGGTCCCAATTTCAGAATCGATTTGATATCGACAATGTAATTGAGTTTTACGGAAGCACCGAGGGCAACGCTAACTTGGTCAACAATTGCTGCGTTGCCGGCCCAATCGGTATAGTGCCGAGGTTGCTGAGCTTCATTTACCCTGTAGCTTTGGTCAAATGCGACAGAGAGACTGGAGAGATCATTCGAGGGGCCGATGGTTTGGCAGTCATGGCAGGAATCAACGAGCCGGGGCAGCTTCTCGGTTTGATCAACAAAAATGATCCTTCCAGGCGATTCGATGGCTACACAAATAAGGCAGCCACGGACAAAAAAATTGCAAGAGACATTAAAATCAAGGGCGATTGCTACTTTATGAGCGGAGATTTACTCAGGTCCGATTGGATCGGATTTTTCTACTGGGTGGACAGGATCGGTGACACCTTCCGTTGGCGGGGAGAGAATGTCAGCACTTCCGAAGTTGAGCAAGTTGTGTCGGCAGCATTAAGTGTTACAGACGAGTGTATCTGCTACGGCGTTGAAGTGCCAAATAATGATGGCAGGGCAGGAATGTGCAAAATCACAGCATCCCCTTCTTCAGGATCCAACTTGGACTTGGACCATCTCTACAGGCATGTTTCGAAATTTCTCCCCAAATACTCACGCCCTCTCTTCCTTCGGGTCAGCAAGGCACCCGCAAGCCTCCAGGAGTCAGACCAGATGACAGCCACCTTTAAGAGTAAAAAATCTGCCCTGCGAGACCAGGGATATGACCCAGAGAAAGTAGGAACAGACGATATCTTCTTCCGCGACGACAGCAGAGGTGCTTTTGTTCATCTTCAGCTACGAGACTTTGACGAAATCCGATCTGGTACACGAAGATTGTAAGAAAAAGCAGGATACAATAAATGGGTGAGATTTTTGGCGAAAGCATTTTTTTTCTTAAATAACTAATAAATTTACCAGGCAACCCGATGTATATACCCCTAAACAATATTTTATTAATCGTTTAACCCAACGTGCAAGGTTAAGGGCATAGCCATGTGGGCTGTAAAAAAGTAATGAAAAAGCTATTGTCAAAAGGATGCCAACAAGAAGAAAGTCACACAAACGATCAAAAATGACGAACGAACAGCAAAAACACACAAGAACCCCAACGGAAACCTAGGA
>Ga0115557_1001373_pt1 | contig 16802 bp, 13 predicted proteins | sample COGITO_mtgs_1104_FD_87280 | JGI IMG/M metagenome (GOLD analysis project Ga0115557, IMG submission 87280) | Pelagic marine microbial communities from North Sea - COGITO_mtgs_110421 | ecosystem: Environmental > Aquatic > Marine > Epipelagic | place: Germany:Helgoland, sampling site Kabeltonne...
TGAGCAATACACAACTTCCTATGGCAACCCAACTATGGGGGGAATCTATTACTTTCAAATCACTTTTGACGAATTCTTCAGATAAAAGCAAAAACAATGAAAAACTTAAAAAACTACTTATTCGCGCTATTAACGCTGGTTTTCATTACTGCTTGTGATGAAGATGAAAAATTGATTCAGGAACAGTTGGACCAAAACCCTCTCCCTCCTCCACAAACGGGTGATGCTGGAGAATTAGATCTATCAAAATATGTATCGATCGGAAACTCTATTGCTGCTGGCTATCAAGACAGGGCTTTATATACTAATGCTCAGGTCAACGCCTTCCCTACTTACCTTGCTACGCAAATGCAAATTTCTGGCATTGGTGGTGGAGAGTTTAACCAGCCTGACATTAATTCAGCGAATGGCTATTCTAGTCCAGGAGGACCAACAGGAATATTAGGCCGCTATGAATTAAGCTTAAGTCTACTAAGACCAGTTCCAACTGCAGGTGAGATTCCAACTGCATATAGTGGTAACAAAGCAGCATTAAATAATTTTGCGGTACCGGGTATGAAATTAGTTGATGCTTCTAATCCAGGACTGGCAACTAACCCTTTATATGCAAGGTTCGCCAGCGCACCAGGAACTTCAACAGTACTTGGAGATGCGTTAGCCGCTAACCCTTCTTTCTTTACTTTTGAGTTAGGTGCCAATGATGTTTTGGGATATGCAACCAATGGTGGCTTAGACGAAGCTGACATTACAGATCCTGCTACCTTTCAAGCATCACTTACTAATACCCTTGGGACGCTAATTGCATCAGGGGCTGAAGGTATTGTAGTTCACGTACCAATGATTATTACTGCTCCGTTCTTTAGGGCTGTACCTTACAATGCGGTACCCGTTACAAGTCAAGCATTAGCTGATCAATTAAATGGCGCTTTCGCTGGATTAAACCAAGTATTGGATGGATTAGCAGCTAATCAGTTAATCTCTCCAGAAGAGGCGGCTTTAAGAAAGGTAACTTATGCATTAGGTGCAAACCCAATATTAATCAATGATGATGCACTCGAAGACCTAGGACCAAAATTTGATCTTTTAGGGCTCCCTCCTGCAACACGTGCAGCATTGCAGCCATTTGTTCAATCTAGGCCGGCCAACGCAAGCGATTTGGTGTTGCTTACTGCCGCAACAGAAATAGGTAGAGAAATCATACCGGGTAATCCAACTATTTTATCTGGAATAAGCTACCCAATTGGAGATGGATTTATCCTTACTCAAGTGGAATGGACGAATGTCGTGACAGCAAGAGCAACTTATAATGGAATTATAGCTGGAGTTGTTGCTGGGCTAAACGCCAATGCAGGCGCAACGGTCCTGGCCCAATATGATGTGAATGTACTTATGACAGATTTATCTGGACTGAGCCCTGCACAAGCAGCACAATTAGGTCATACAGCGGCAGCAATTGCAGCGGCAGATGGTGTCTTGGGAATAATCGAAAGCGGTGTCAGCTTAGCTCCTGATTTTAGTCCTAATGGTGTATTTTCAACTGATGGTATACATCCAAACCCTAGAGGCCATGGTCTTTTCGCTAATGGAATGATTGACGTTATGAACAATATTTTTGCTGCATCAATCCCTCATATGAATGTATTAGCACTTAGAGGAATTTTAGCGACAGAGTAATTAGATAAACATGATTTTATAAAAAAGGAGAACAATTAATTGTTCTCCTTTTTTATTTGGATTGATTCAGGTCAATCTTCATCATTTCTCATTATTTTTGGCTTTATAAAAATTGACATATGCCAGGTTTCGAAATTTTTGGAGAAGAAGAAAAAAAAGAAGTACAAGATGTACTTGATTCAGGTATTTTAATGCGCTATGGTTTCGACCATATGCGAAACGGACATTGGAAAGCCAAAGAATTAGAAACTGCCATTAAGGACAGGTTTGATGTAAATCATGCGCAACTTACTTCTAGCGGTACTACAGCATTGAGTACGGCAATGGCAGTAATGGGTGTTGGAGCAGGAGATGAAGTAATCATGCCTACTTTCACCTTTGTAGCGAGTTTTGAAGCCATCATCGCTGCAGGAGCTACACCAGTGCTCGTAGATGTTGATACAACCTTATGTCTTGATCCAAAAGCAGTTGAAGCTGCTATTACACCTAATACAAAATGTGTCATGCCGGTGCACATGTGTGGATCGATGGCAGAAATGGATGAATTAATGGCCATATGTAAAAAACATGGAATCCTACTTTTAGAAGATGCATGTCAATCAATTGGAGGTACTTATAATGGTAAACACTTAGGTACAATCGGAGATGCTGGTACCTTCTCATTTGATTTTGTTAAAACCATTACCTGCGGTGAAGGTGGCGTCATGATGACCAATGACTATAATTACGCCAAAAACGCAGACCATTATACTGATCATGGTCACGATCATAAAGGAAATGATAGAGGAGCCGAAGAACACCCATTCTTAGGCTATAATTATAGAATATCAGAATTACATGCAGCTGTCGGCTTAGGGCAAGTCAGGAAGTTAGATCAAATATTGTCCATACAAAGACAAAATCAGTCCATTATTAAAGGGGCTTTGACTAAAGTAGAAGGAATCACTTTCCGAAGAGTTCCAGATCCACAAGGTGACAGCTGTTCTTTCCTTTCGTTTTTCTTACCTACAGAAGATTTAACAAGAAAAGCGCATGCAGCACTTCTAAAGAATGGTTTAGGCGGTAACTTTTATTGGTATGATAACAACTGGCATTACATCAAAAAGTGGAGCCATTTAAAAAACACTACTTCCCTCTTCCCGCTAAACCCTGGTTTAAAGGACGCCATTAATAACTATGACTTTGATCAATTCGCACAATCTGATGCGATCATGGGAAGGACAATATCTTCATTAATCAATTTGACATGGACAAAGGCACAAGCTGAAGAACGTGCTTCAAAGATGGCGGCAACTATTAAAGAAATATTGGCGTGAGAATAGTTGCGCTTATACCAGCACGCTATGACGCCACAAGATTCCCTGGCAAATTAATGGCCAAACTGGGTGCTAAATCTGTGGTATTACGCACTTATGAATCTGTTGTAAAAGCAGCGCTCTTTTCTGAAGTATATGTGGTTACCGATAGTGACATTATATTTAATGAGATAGTTGATAATGGCGGTCAAGCTATAAAAAGCATCAAAGAACACGAATGTGGTTCAGATAGAATTGCGGAAGCTGCAGAAGGCATTGATGCTGATATCATTGTGAATGTTCAAGGAGACGAACCTTTTACGAAAAAAGCACCTTTAATAAAGCTATTAGAAGTATTTGACGGACCTGACGCCAAGAATATTGACTTAGCTTCTCTAATGCAAGTCATGACCAAGGTCAATCAAATTGAAGATCCGAATTATGTTAAAGTAGTAGTGGATGAGGACAACAATGCATTGTTCTTTTCTCGTTCTCCTATTCCTTACCCAAGAAACAAGGATGCGCAAAACAAGTACTTTGAACACATAGGTGTCTATGCCTTCAGAAAACAGGCTTTACTAGATTTTTATAATACACCAATGACCATTTTGGAAGACACCGAGAAAATCGAATGTCTCCGTTATTTGGAAACTGGCAAAAGAATTAAAATGGTTGTAACTGAATACATGGGTATTGAAATCGATACGCCAGAAGATTTAGAACATGCCAAAACCTTTATAGAGGAAGATTAATATGGAATTCAAAAATTTCCCAATGGTGTCCAAAGTCGTATTTGGACGAGGTTGTTTTAGTGCTACCAAGGACATTATAGAGCCACAAAGAAAAAATCCAGATGCTCCATTCATATTTCTAGTGGATGATGTTTTCAAAGAAAGAACCTCTTTAATTTCTCGTATTCCGCTTTCTGGCAACGACAAGATAATGTTTGTGAGTTCTGATTTAGAACCAAAAACATCTGTAGTGGACAAAATTAGCGCAGATTTAAAAAACAGTTTCGATTCTATTTCTGGAATCATAGGTATTGGTGGTGGTTCAATGCTAGACATGGCCAAAGCAGTGGATTTGATGTTAACCAACCCAGGTTCTTCTACTGATTACCAAGGATGGGATTTAGTGAAAAATCCGGGCATTTATCATGTAGGAATTCCAACATTGGCTGGTACAGGTGCGGAAGTTTCTAGAACGACAGTGCTGAGTGGCCCTGAGCGTAAATTGGGAATGAATTCCGACTACACTCCTTTTCATCAAATCGTTTTAGACCCTGAATTAATTAAGAATGCGCCTGTAAATCAACGATTTTATACTGGTATGGATTGCTATATCCATTGCATAGAATCATTGACAGGTACTTATCTGAATGCATTTAGTAAATCTTATGGCGATAAGGCGTTAGAGCTTTGCGAAGAAGTATTCCTAGAAAAAGACGATTGGGATGATGACTCTGATGATAAGTTGATGATGGCTTCATACCACGGTGGAATGTCAATTGCTTATTCTCAAGTGGGTGTGGCACATGCGATTTCTTACGGTCTCTCATTTTTATTAGGTACTAAGCACGGTATTGGCAATTGTATCGTTTTCGATCAAATTGAAGAATTTTATCCTGCTGGTGTAAAGAAATTCAAGGCCATGGTGGACAAGCATCAGATCCATATTCCTAAAAACATTTGTGCAGGCTTATCAGATCAAGAATTTGAAAAAATGATTGATGTAGCCCTATTCTTAGAGCCTCTTTGGGAGAATGCTTTGGGTAAAAACTGGAGAGATACCATCACGCGAAAGAAATTAAGGTCGATGTACGAAAAAATGTAAGCTGATTTTTCAATCATAATGGTTAGATTAAAGGCTTGTTATCGCAAGTATTCTAAATATTATGAAAAGACGTCAGTTTATTACCAAATCTTCATTGGCTACAGCAGGAGTTGCAATTGCTGCCTCACCACTGTTAAGTAACAATTTATTCGCAGGAGAAGTAGGGAAGATTGATCAAATTGGATTTCAAGTATACACCGTCCGAAACCAGGTAAAAGAGAATTTAAGAGATACACTTAAGCAACTTTCTAAATCAGGCTATGATTATGCTGAAGTCTATGGTTTGTTTGGAGATTCTGTCATGGGTCATCCCGTCCAAGACATCAAAAAAGAGTTCAAGAGAGCTGGTATAGCATTAAGGTCTGCCCATTGCAATACTGGTGCTGGGAATAAAAGGAAAGGCACATTTGTCAATAACTGGCAGATGGGTGTAGATGTTGCTGCAGAATTAGGTATTCAGCATACCGTTTGTCCACACCTAGGAGGCAATGAGCGTAAAACAATTGACGACTATAAAAGGACAGCTGAATTATTGAATAAATGTGGTGAAACATCAAAGAAGAGTGGGATTCAAATGGGTTACCATAACCACGCTTTCGAGTTTGAAACATTAGAAGGTCAAATACCATTTGATGTATTGGCGAAAGAAATGGATCCTGATTTAGTAAAATTTGAATTAGATATCTATTGGGCTGTGAAAGCCAAATTAGACCCTATTGAGCTTTTTAAGACACATGCTGGAAGAATTAACCAGTGGCATGTAAAAGACATGAGTAAGCGTGATGAGGCCATGGCTGAAGTTGGAATGGGTAGGATAGATTGGGCTGCTGTTTTTGCTCAGGCCAAATTATCTGGCATGGAAGGCTTCTTTGTAGAACAAGATAGAGATTGGACCAATTCGGATATCGAAAGCCTTAAGACCAGTGCTGCATTTTTAAAGCAGCTAGTGTATTGAATCAATGTGTAAATCAAGTATCATCAAGGCGGAAGGAAATGATGCTGACTTACTCACTAACATATGTTTCGTTTCTAAAAAGCATTGGGGTTATTCAGATGAATTGATGGAGATGTGGAGACAAGATTTAACAATCTCTGAAACAATGGTTGTCAATAACTTCTCCTTTAAAATGATGCTAAAAAGCAAGACTGTTGGTTTTATCATAGTTAGCCTTCAAGACAATATTGCTGAAATTCTGCACTGCTGCATAGCTCCAGCGTATATTGGGCTAGGTTTTGGCTCCAAACTTTTGTCTTATTTTTTTACATTAAATGAATTCAAAGGCAAATCTTTTGAAGTTACCGCAGACCCTAATGCAATTCCTTTTTACCAAAAATTTTGGATTTGTAGAGATTGATAATTTTCCTTCAGTACCAATAGGAAGGATTTTACCAATAATGAGACGCACAAATAGCTAGTTTACCACAGTTCTAATAAGGATTGTTTCCTAAAGCGCATTTTATTAGTTTCATCACTTTAAAACTGAACCAAACTATTATGAAAAACCTATCCCGTTTGCTTTGGGCGCTATTACTTATGGCTCCATTTACCCTATTAGCTCAAAAGCAAATTGTTATTGAAAACTCAGACCTTACCATTGAAGTCGGTGAGAAAAAACAATTATCAGCCTATGTAACTGAAGGTGGAAAAAAATTAGATGATGAAGTAGTATTTAGATCAAGAGCGCGTAAATCCTTGTTTTTAGACTCTTTAGGCGTTGCTCATGCTTACTTGCCTGGCAAATTTAGCGTTATTGCTTTTGCTGCAGGTGTACGTGAGACATTTGAAATGACAGTTAATTTCCCTCCCATTGCAGAGATCAAAATCGATGCTATTCCTGACAGAATTTATGCAGGAACACCGGTAAGGATAACTTATGAAGTCATTGACAAAGCTGGCCTGACACGAGATGGTGCTATAGTTGTAATGCAATCCAATGATGAAAGTATTGCCACAATAGATGCTTTTGGAAATATCAGCACTGATAAACCTGGTAAAACAACAATTACAGCGAGTATTGAGGGAATTGAAAACACCATTAACATCAATGTTGTTAAAAACACAATAGCTAAGATTGTCTTAGAAGCTGAAGGAGATGCTGCAAGAACAGGTGATGTTTTTCATTTTAAAGCCAAAGCTTTAGATGCAAAAGGAAAAGAAATTGCTGATGCACCGATTTTTTATTCATTCAACGGACTCTCAGATGACAGTTCTCAAAGTGCTGCTGGTTTGATAAGACAAGACGGCAATTTTGTTGCTGACAAAGCAGGATTGTATACAGTGACTGCGTCTGCAGGAGTAGCTTCGGCACAAAAAACAGTAAAGATTAGTAATAGAGGTGTTGCCAGAAAAATCGAACAAGTTGGTCACGGATCTGTTAGTGACAAACATACTTCAGATTTCTGGGTATGGGAAGGCGCTGATGGCCGAGATTATGCTGTGACTGGTACTTGGGGTGCTGATGGCACTGCCTACTTCTGGGATGTTACTGATCCTGCTGGAATTACTAAGATTGATAGTATCCAAGTTGATGCTAGAACTGTGAATGATGTAAAGATTTCAGAAGACGGAAAAATTGGTGTTATAAGCCGTGAAGGTGCTTCGAACAGAAAAAATGGTTTAGTAATTCTTGACACTTCAAACCCAAGAGATGTAAAAGTATTGTCAAGATTTGACGAAAACATGACGGGTGGTGTTCATAATGTATTTATCAGCAAAGGATATGTTTATGCGCTTTCAGGTGGTCAGAAATATTATGTGATCAATATTAAGGATCCAAAAAATCCTTTTGCTGTAAGCAAATTTGAATTAGATACTCCTGGCCATGCAATTCATGATGTTTGGATTGAAGATGGAATTGCCTATTCTTCTAACTGGGGAGATGGCCTACAATTAGTGGATGTTGGTAATGGCATCGCAAACGGTTCTCCAGAGAATCCAGTACAATTTGCTAGTTATGCCTACCCATCAGGCGCGAATCATGCAGCCTTTCCTTTCAGAAGCAAATCTACCGGCAAGTTTTATGTAATCGGTGGTGATGAAATTTTCCCTTACGGATTAGATATGAATGGCCCGAATATGGCAGGCGGATTCTTACACTTTATTGATTTTTCTGACCTTGATAACCCTAAAGAAGTGGCTCGTTACGAATTGCCAAATGCAGGATCACATAACTATTGGATTGAAGGTGAAACACTTTACGTTGCTTTCTATAATGGTGGTGTTAGAGTAATCGATATCAGTGGAGATTTAATGGGTGATTTGTATGCTCAAGGAAGAGAAATCGCATTCATAAGACCTTCTGATCCAAATGGATACATTCCTAATTCTCCATTTACTTGGGGAGCGCAAGTTCACAAAGGACATGTATTCTACTCTGATTGGAACAGTGGTTTATGGTCGGCTAAAGTTGAACCTCCAAAGCCACAAAACGTTAAAATTGAGAGTAAGTAAAAAACCTTATCAAAGTGCTGATGTATTGAAGGATTATACTTCAATACATCGGCACTTTGTTCTTCAATAAAAAAATATGAAAACAATATATCGTTTACTTTTCGTAAGTCTAATGACCATGCCTTTGTCTTTAATGGCGCAAAAAGAGGTTATCATTGAAACGACTAACCTTAAAATGGGTGTTGGAGAACAAATAAAACTAGCCGGACATGTTACCGAAGCTGGTGGTAAAATAGAAGGAGATGTCATTTTCAGGTCCAGGGATCGGAAAATGGTTTTCGTTGATTCTCTAGGAATAGCGCATGCTTATCTTCCAGGAACAGCGAGCATCATCGCCTTCGCACAAGGAGCAAGAAAAAATTTCGAAATAACCGTCACGTTCCCTCCTATTGCAGAAATTACGATTGATAATATCCCTTCAAAAATATACGCAGGCGCACCGATACAACTGAAGTATCAAGTTATTGATAAAGCAGGGTTAGTGCGTGAAGGAGCCAAAGTCGACATGGTATCTAGTAATACTAAAGTAGCTACAGTTGATGCATTTGGAAATGTTAGAAGCTTAAAGGCAGGATCAGTTTCAATTACATCGCGTATCGGTGATATTGAAAATGTAGTCACACTCAACATTGTAAAAAATCCGATTGTATCAATTACTCTGACTGCAGAAGGTGATGAAGCAAGAACAGGCGATGTTTTTCATTTCAAAGCAGAGGCGCTAGATTCAAAAGGTAAAGTAGTAGAAAATGTACCCATTCGATTCTCATTCGATGGTGTTGCAGATGATGTATCTAGCAGTGCAGCTGGTCTTATCAAACAAGATGGTCGATTTGTGGCTGACAAGCCCGGTAATTATACAGTTACCGCTTCGGCTGGTACTATTGCAGCCTATAAGAGTTTAAGAATTAATCCACGAGACATTGAAAGAAAGATGGAATTCGTTGGAAAAGGTACTGTAACTGAAAAATTCACTTCAGACCTCTGGGTTTGGGAAAGCCAAGATGGAAGAGATTATGCGGTTACTGGTACATGGAGTGCCGATGGTACTGCTTATTTCTGGGATGTTACGGACCCGGCTAATGTTGAACGAATAGACAGCATCCAAGTAGATGCACGAACTGTGAATGATGTGAAAGTATCTGAAGATGGTAATGTGACTGTCATTAGCCGCGAAGGAGCATCAAACAGAAAAAATGGATTAGTAATCCTAGATACATCCAACCCAAGAGATGTAAAAATATTATCTACTTTTGATAAAAACATGACCGGTGGAGTCCATAATGTCTTTATAGACAAAGGTTATGTATATGCCTTAAGTGCAGGTCAAAAATATTATATAATAGACATTAAGGACCCTAAGAATCCAATTGCAGTAAGTAAATTTGAACTCGACACACCAGGACATTCAATTCATGATGTTTGGGTAGAAGATGGCATCGCCTATTCTTCTAATTGGGGAGATGGTATTCAATTAGTAGATGTAGGTAATGGCATTGCTGGGGGCTCTCCAGAGCATCCTAAACAATTCGCGAGCTATGCCTACCCTAGTGGCGACAATCACGCTGCCTTCCCTTTTCATAGTAAGTCAACAGGTAAGTTTTATGTAATTGGTGGTGATGAAAAATTCCCATATGGCGAGAATGGCTCATTCCTCGCGGGAGGATACTTACACATGATCGATTTTACAGACTTAGAAAACCCTGAGGAAGTGGCTCGCTTTGAATTACCATTTGCTGGCTCACACAATTTCTGGGTTGACAATGAGACGGAGACACTTTATGCTACTTTTTATAATGGCGGTGTAAGAGTAATAGACATTAGCGGTGAGTTGATGGGTGATTTATTGGCTCAGGGAAGAGAAATCAACTTTTACCTGCCAACTGATCCAAATGGATTTGTACCAAACGCTGCGCAAACATGGGGAGCGCAATTGCACAAAGGGCATTTGTTTTATTCTGATATGCACAGTGGATTGTGGATATCAAAAGTAGAGCCCGTTAAGCCGAAAAATGTTAAAATTGAGAGTAAATAGTAGAAAAAATTTATAACTGAAAACCAAAATCTTCAGTAATAGAAAAACAGGAATTATGAGAAAATCGTTAATTGTTCTAATGCTCATTGCAGCAACTACTGTTGTTCAAGCGCAAGATTATTATATCTATGTTACAGCAGAATCGGAAGACGAAGTAGCGCTGATTAAGTTCGATGGTAAAGAAGCCGAAACGATCAAGCGTATTCCGGTAGGCGTATGGCCTGCAGAAAATGAAGGACCACACGGAATCACAGTGAGTCCTGATGGCAAGCATTGGTACTTAAGCCTTGCTCATGGAAATCCTTATGGAACGCTATATAAGTATGAAACTGGTACTGACAAGGTGGTTGGTGAAACAAAGCTAGGCCTCTTCCCTGCTTCAATGCAAATATCAGAAGCATCAGGCCTATTGTACTGTGTAAACTTCAACCTCCATGGTGATATGGTTCCTAGTTCAGTTTCTGTTGTGGATGTAGAATCTATGACTGAATTGGAACAAATCACAACTGGTGCTATGCCACATGGTTCAAGGTTAACAGCAGATGGCTTAAAGCATTATTCCGTGGCAATGATGTCAGGTGAGCTTTTCGAAATTGATGCACTAAGACTCACAGTTACAAAGAAATTCGACCTTGATGCTGCGGGTAAGATGGCAATGGGTGAAATGGATCACTCCAAAATGGACCATTCTAAAATGGGCGATATGGCGAAAAAGGAGGAAGAGCCAGCAATGGACCACTCTAAAATGGATCATTCGGCAATGGGAATGGGTGCCGCACCTATGAAGCATTCAGCATTCAAACCAACTTGGGTATCCACTCATCCAACAAAAGATTTAGTTTACGTGGCAGGAAATGGTGCTGCAGAGATTTACGAAGTAGACACAAAAGCTTGGAAAGTGACTCGAAAGTTCAAAACGGACAAAGGGCCTTATAACATGGACATCACTCCTGATGGCAAAAAGCTAATTGTCTCTTATAAGACTGCTGCAAAAACAGGAATTTGGGATTTAGAGTATGGAACTGAGTTGGCAAGCATTGCGAACAGTCAAAAAGTAACACATGGAGTAGCTATTTCTACGGATGGAAAATTTGCTTTTGTCTCTGTGGAAGGCAAGCAAGGAGACGCTGGCGCAATGGATGTTTTTGATCTTCAAACATTTAAGTTAGTAGATACTGCTCATCTTGGAAAACAGGCAGGAGGCATTGCTTTTTGGAAGATCGAAAACCAGTAAAATATTTTAATTTTTTTTCAAAAAACATTTTCATATACAAAAGAGAAAGCTACTTTTGTACTCGCAAAACACACTGGTCTATGGTGTAACTGGCAACACGTCTGTTTTTGGTACAGAAGAGTCTAGGTTCGAGCCCTAGTAGACCAACAAATCACTAAACCGTCCATTTTGGACGGTTTTTTTGGCCCCATTTTTTATCACTCTAATAACTAATCACTTAAGCTGTTCGAGCCCTATTCAACTGACTACTCTTCCACAATGAGCTAAATATGACACCTTCAAATTTCAAAAATACACGCTAAACTTAATGTAACTAGAATAGTGTTTAACCACCAATATCTGCCTAAAACCAGCAATCCTTTCTAGACATTATTTCGCCGATAAATTATTGACCAACAAATGAATTCTGGCTATAACTATGTATAGCAGTAATAGCGGTTTAGGTTAAAATTGAATCGCTTTTTAGTGTTTAATAAGTATCTTGCTTGCTGATAAGTCGCATTTGTTTATCCGCTACTGCTTATAAGCTAAGCGTTGGTACGATTGAAAAATGAATAAAAGAAAAATATATTTTTATAGCGCTCTGGTTTTGACTTTAAGTGTAATTATACTTTTGGCTGCTGGGTCTTCGTTACTAACAATAGCTTTGGACAAAGACGAATCAATCCCAGTTGGAACTCTGATGACTTGGATGGGAATGATTTCATTACCCTTAACGATATATTGGGGAATTAAAGAGCTGAGAAAGCCATCAAGCAAACTGAACAGCATTCTCTCTGGATTGCTTAAAATCATTATTACTTTAGGAATTCTTTGGGTACCATTATCATATTTACTTGCAGGTAATCTTTCATTCTCATTTTCCGAAAAAGAAACATTTCAGGGTGGACAAGATGCAATGAAATGGTTTTGGAGACTAAGCTATGGCAACGGAATTGGTGCAATTTTAACCATAACTATTTATTGGATTTCATTATTATTTATAAAAGATAAAAAAGCTGCCAAAAGACTTAAGAAAGCCGGTAAGTAGACCTCTGTTCTCCCCCATTTTTTGCCCTTGTTGTTTTGGTTCATCAAGAGGCAACCGGAACTATTGGCAAGAATTTAAATAATTCAGCGTCTTCTTCGAATGACTCTGATTGGATTATTACGATCATGGCATTCTTCTGTATCAAGTTGTTAAATTAATGTTCATCAACCATGGTTCATTTGGTAAAGTGGCCAAAGTCAGGTAGATTGTTAAAGACCTTTTAACATGATACGTCCTTTTCTGATCAAGTCCTTCTCATACAAGCAAAGGCGAAAATTTTGGAACAAGATTGACGACCTCAAAACAATAGGGTTTGGAGGGAATTTAAGTCGACTCGGAAAAATTTATGGAACCGATAAGGTCGGCAAACATTTTTATACAAATCACTATCAATCCCATTTCAAGGCTTTCAAATATAAAAGAATCAATTTTCTTGAAATCGGTGTTGGAGGATATGATAAACCGACCGTTGGAGGACGATCTCTCCGTATGTGGAAAAGGTATTTTCCATTTGGAAAAATCTATCCTCTTGATATTCATGAAAAATCCTTCCTAAATGAATCGCGCATAAAGATTTTTCAAGGAAGTCAAGTGGATGAAGCCTTTTTAAATGAAGTGGTAAGTGAAACAGGAGATTTAGACATCATAATTGACGATGGCAGTCATGTTAATGAACACGTAATTAAAACTTTTGAATTGCTTTTCCCAAAACTCAAGAAAGGTGGGATTTATGCAGTTGAGGATATGCAAACTTCCTACTGGCCAGACTTTGGTGGCGATAGTGAAAATTTAAATAATCCTTCAACAATGATGAATTATTTTAAGGCCTTAACAGACTCGTTGAATAATAAGGAATTCATAAAACCAGGATATGTTCAAAACATCTATGATAAAGAAATTGTATCAATCCATTTTTACCATAACCTAATGTTCATTCATAAAGGTGATAACAACGAGGAATCAAATTTGGTTATCGAGAATTATCGAAAGTTACGTTCTGAATTATAAAAATAAATAAACTTAAAAAAGAATAATAAAAGTCCTAACCAGTGACATTCCTGGCATCCGTTAAATTGATTATCTCGTTGTAATTAAAATTCAGGTAACCTCTCTACATGAAGAAGATCAAGTATTCACTTTCTCCATTATTTATAATAGCCCTAAAAAACACCTCTAAAATTGCCTCATTCTTTTTTATTGGCAGCATCGTGACATTTAGTGCCTGCCAAAACCAAAGTCAACCAGACAACAAGGCGCTTAAACTATGGTACCAACAACCAGCGGAAAGATGGTCTGAGGCACTACCAATTGGAAATGGGAAATTAGGCGCTATGGTCCATGGTGTACCAGAAAAAGAGCATCTTCAACTCAATGAAGAAAGTCTATGGGCGGGCTCACCCGAAGAGCCAATACCTGAGAATGCAAAAGCACATTATGCCAATTTCCAGCAGCTCAATTTAGAAGGAGAATTTGACAAGGCCTTAGATTATGCCATGGAAAACCTGGCCACCTCTCCTACTTCAATTCGCTCTTATCAACCCTTTGGCGACTTGTTTATTTCATTTAAAAACCATGAAAATGTTGACAATTACAAGCGTGAGCTTAACCTGCAAACTGGTATTAACAACGTGCAATACTCAATAGATGAGAAACGGTTTCTACGTGAATCATTTATTTCGACGAAATACAATACTATTGTCCATCATTTCAAAAGCCTCGATGGTGCGGTTGTAACAAGCGAGGTGAATTTTGAAAGGGAAAAAGACATCAAGCAAAGTGTTGAGAACAATGTCCTTATTATCGAAGGACAAATCTTTGATGATATCAATGCCTACGATGACAACCGTGGTGGTTCTGGCGAAGGTGGATATCACATGAAATTCGCTGGGAATATTCTGATCAAAACCAATTCAGGTGAACTATCATCAATTGACAACAAATTGATGATTAGTAACTCAGATGAATTTACCGTCATGATTTCAGCTGCTACCGACTACAATCTGGACCTCATGAATTTTGATCGCTCAATCGATCCATTATTAATTAGCCAGCAAACCATTAAAAAAGCTTCGAAAGTTGATTATGAAACGATTAAAGCAGAGCATATCGCTAGTCATGCTGCTATAATGAACCGTGTTGCTTTCAACATTACCCCTAATGATTTAGACACCATCCCTACAGACATTAGATTAGAAGCGCTTAAAGTGGATAAAGAAGACAAGCACCTGACTGAATTGTTTTTCCAATATGGCAGGTACTTGCTTCTGTCTAGTTCTGGAGGGAATTCGGTACTTCCTGCCAATTTACAAGGCATTTGGAATGAAAGAATGTGGGCGCCTTGGGAATCAGATTTTCACTTAAATATTAACCTACAAATGAATTATTGGTCTGCCGAGGTCACCAACCTAAGCGAGACCATGCGCCCATTGTCTTCATTCATGACAAATCTATCCGAAAAAGGTAAGATAACTGCATCGCAATTTCTAGATACTGATGGCTGGATGGCACACCATTGCTCTAATCCTTTTGGCAGAACGACCGCATCTGGCTCAACTATGGCATCACAGGTCAATAATGGCTATTGCTTCCCTTTGGCTGGTGCATGGATGTCAATGACCCTTTGGAGACATTATGAATTTACAAATGACGAAGCTTATTTAAGAGATACAGCATACCCTGTCTTAAGTGGTGCTGCCAAATTTATTCTAGATTTTTTATCAGAGAATGAAAAAGGTGAATTGGTAACAGCACCTTCTTATTCACCCGAAAATAGGTACGTAGACCCGAATACAGGAAAAATATTAAAGAATACTGTCGCAGCTTCAATAGACATGCAAATAATCCGAGATATCTTCAAAGCATGCTTGGACTCGGAAAAAATATTGAAGCAAGAAACCGAACTAACAGCATCAATCATGGATGGGATTAAAAAGCTGCCTGAGATTAAAATCGGGAAAGATGGTACCATTCAAGAATGGTATGACGATTATGAAGAAGTAGAAATCGGCCACAGACATATTTCACACCTTTATGCTTTATATCCATCAAATCAGATAAGCACGAATACACCTGAGCTTTATGAAGCCGCAAAGAAAACACTGATAAAACGATTGTCAAAAGGTGGTGGCCAAACCGGATGGAGCCGGGCTTGGATGATTAACTTTTACGCTAGACTTCTGGATGGTAATGAGAGTTATAACCATGTTTCTCAGCTTTTAGAAAAACAAGTAAGCGACAACCTCTTCGACCTGATCGGTGGGAAGGGCACTGTTTTTCAAATAGACGGGAACCTGGGAGCTACAGCAGGAATAGCCGAAATGTTAATCCAAAGTCATTCTGGAGAGATTAGCTTGCTTCCAGCCTTACCATCAGAGTGGCAAGATGGAGAAGTTAAAGGACTGTGTACAAGAGGAGGTTTTGTTGTTGATATGAAATGGAAATCAGGAGCATTATCGGATCTTACAATCTATTCTAGAAATGGTGGCACCTGTAAAGTCACCTACAATGGGCAGGAAATAAGCTTTGAAACAGAACGCCAAAAGGAATATTTACCCATGAAAGACATGGCCGCATTTAGTAAGTCTATATAAACTCCTTTCACCTCACTTACCGCCGCCTGAAAGCGATGCTGAGTTATTAAACGAAGATTAGAGTCCAAGGTGTTTGACTCTTATCAGGATTAAATGCATCACTCACTGAACTCCAGCAAGTCGCCAGGTTGGCATTCCAATACTTTACAGATTGCTTCAAGTGTGCTGAAGCGAACTGCTTTGGCCTTCCCAGTTTTGAGGATAGACAGGTTCGCTAATGTCAAGTCCACCTTATCAGAAAGCTCGTTTAATGACATCTTACGCTTGGCCATCATCACATCTAAGTTTACAATGATAGGCATGGCTAAACCGTAAGGTCGTTTTCAGATTGTAACTCCACTCCCCTTTTGAATATTTGGGAGATGATGAATATTAAGCCCGCCATAAACAGAAATTCTCCTGTGAATTTCAAGCCGTATTCCACACCAGTAACATTTAATAAATACCCTGTATGCCCCCTGCTTATCATACCAACAATTGAAAGACCAAATAACACATAACTTATTTTCTCAAGCCTTAACGCAAAGTCCATTTTGAAAGGGTCATTAAGGTCAATTTTTGAAAATACCTTGATCACTAGAAAAAAGACATAAGCTTTCATTACTGAAACGGCCACCATGAAAGACACTACTTGAGTGTAGTACCAAAAACTCACTTCTCGCA
>Ga0115557_1001383_pt1 | contig 16771 bp, 8 predicted proteins | sample COGITO_mtgs_1104_FD_87280 | JGI IMG/M metagenome (GOLD analysis project Ga0115557, IMG submission 87280) | Pelagic marine microbial communities from North Sea - COGITO_mtgs_110421 | ecosystem: Environmental > Aquatic > Marine > Epipelagic | place: Germany:Helgoland, sampling site Kabeltonne...
CGTATCGAGTAAACGCCGCAGAACGACGCCGGCACGCGCACGGATCCCGCCGTATCCGTCCCAACCGCTAAATCCACCAACTTTTGCGAAACCGCGCTCGCGCTCCCGCTCGAACTTCCACCCGGGATTCGCCCGAGAGCTCTTCCGTTTCTCGGTGTTCCGTAGTGATAATTTTCTCCCTGTAACGACCACGCGAGTTCGTCCATGTGCGTTTTACCTATCACGTGTCCTCCTTCTCTTAATAAATGTTCCACTAAAGGCGCGTTTTCAGTCTTCGCTTTTGGGGAGAAATCACGAAGAAAATCTGGGTTCCCACACCCGGTTTTCAATCCACGAACGTCGATGTTGTCCTTGATTGCAATCGAGACATTTTCTAATAATAATAACTTTGACGATTCAGACGACAAGGTTTCCTTCTTTGCGGAGGAGGACACAGAGGAGGAGACAAAACAGTCGTCGCTTTTATCCACTTCTCGAGACGAAGAAGCGAAAGAAGATTTTACCCCGACGTTTCTCTTCTTCTTCTTCTTCGTTTCCTCTTCGACGTAAACAACGACAGCGAGAGAGATTTTACCCCGGCTTTTGTTGGGTTGTTTAGTTTTCATCATCATTAAAAAGGGTGAAAAGAAAACATCTCTCATCGCCGCTGTCGTCATGCCGACGTAAACGAGAGTGTGTGTAAGTGTGTAACTGTTTTTTTACGAAAAACTGAAGAATTCTGAAGAAGAAAAGACAGACAAAACTTCGATTTTCATCAAACGTAACAATAGAAACATTAAATTTCTCAAGTTTCATCAAACGTAATAATAGATGAAACATTATACATCAAAGAAGGATACTACCGTGTGTTTAGAGCCTAATTATTAGGTTGTGTAATACTAGTTATGTATGGTATATATTGATTTCTTTACTTTGGCACGACTATGTTCAAAATCTTCCCGGCTTTGTAGATGACTTTTTTAATCTCTTTCCCGTCCAGAAACTTCTCCACGCTCGGTTCGCTCTTGGCCAATTGCACGGCGATATCTTCGGTAGCGTCTAAGGCGAGTTTAATCGATCCGCGGGTTTTACCGTTGATTTGGACGCCCATTTCGATGGTATCCTCGACCAAGTATTGCGCGTCGGCATTTGGCCAAGCGACGTAGGCGTTGGATGGGAGTTGTTCAGAAGAGTTTAATCGAGCGTATAACTCTTCGCTCAAGTGCGGCGCGTACGGACTCAAGCACAACGCGAAGGGTTCCAAACACTCTCTCGGTTTCGTTTCCCATTTCGTCGCCGCGTTCGTGAATTCCATCATCGCCGCGATGGCTACGTTAAACGAGAGCGTCTCCGTCGCTTCGGTGACTTTAGCAATCATTTTATTCGTGTCGCGAAGTTGTTCTTCGGTAGCTTTTTCGTTCGTAATCGCGCTTTTTTCGTTCTCAAACAATCGGTACGCTCGAGCTAAGAAACGGTAGCATCCAGAAACGCCCGAGGTTTGCCACACTTTCACGTCCGTCAGAGGACCCATGAACATTTCGTATAATCGCAAAGAGTCTGCACCGTATTCAGAGACCACGTCGTCGGGATTGACGACGTTCCCTCTCGATTTTGACATTTTAAACGCTCTCGAGTTGACTTTAATTTTCGGGTTTTCCGTCAAGACGAAACCGTCGCCTTTTTTGGTGACTTTTGAACCGTCGAGTTTCGTCGCGATTGCATTTTGGGCTTCTTTTGATCCAGCAGAGACGTATTCGCCGGATTTCTCGTCCACGAAAGCGGTGTATTCGACTTCACCTAATATCATACCTTGCGAGACCAATTTCTGGAACGGTTCTTTCGTCGAAACGACGCCGATGTCGTACAGAACTTTGTGCCAAAATCGAGCGTATAACAAATGCAACACCGCGTGTTCGGCGCCGCCGACGTATAAATCCACCGGCATCCAATACTTTTCTAAAGATTTGTCTATCAATGCGTTTTCGTTCGTGGGATCAATAAATCGTAAATAATACCAACACGATCCAGCCCATTGCGGCATGGTATTCGTTTCTCTCGTCGCCGATTTCTCCGGGTGCCCGGGAACGGTCGTTTTCACCCAATCCGTGACGTTCGCCAACGGACCTTCGCCTGAACCGGACGGTTTAAAGTTGTCCGTTTGTGGCAATATCAAAGGTAAATCGCTTTCGGAAATTGGAATGGCCACGTCCGGATTTTCGTCGTCGTACACGACTGGAAACGGTTCGCCCCAATATCTTTGCCTCGCGAAGAGCCAATCTCTCAACTTGTAGTTGATTTTTCTTTCGCCCATGTTGTCGTCGCCGAGTTTTTTGATGATGACATCCGCGCACTGCGTGATGTCCATTCCATCACACTCGCGAGAGTTCATCATTTTACCGGTTCCTGAGTACGCCTCTTTGTCGAAATCGTGCTCTTTGCTCGGTTGAACGACTGGTACGATGGGTAAATCAAAAGTCTTTGCAAACTCGAAATCTCGCTGATCGTGCGCCGGGACCGCCATGATACTTCCGGTACCGTAAGACCCCAAGACGTAATCAGCGACCCAAATGGGCACGTTCTTCTCCCCAGTCAACGGATGCGTCGCGTACGTGCCTAAAAAGACACCACTTTTCGTCTTTTGTAATTCAGTTCGTTCCAAATCCGATTTGTTCGCCGCATCTTTAACGTATTTTTGGACGACGTCTTTATTTTCCGCAGTCGTCAGCTGGTCCAACATCGGATGCTCCGGTGCGACGACTAAATATGTCGCACCGTACAGCGTATCCGGTCTCGTCGTATACACCTCCAAAAACGAGGAATCATTTTCCGAGACGGAAAATTTCAACTGCGCGCCTTCGCTTCTCCCGATCCAGTTGCGTTGCATTTCCTTGATGGACTCTGGCCAATCTAAATCGTCCAAATCTTCCAACAATCGATCGGCGAACTTTGTGATTTTTAACATCCACTGTTTCATTGGTTTACGAATGACTGGGTGATTACCTCGTTCGGATAATCCATCGATGACTTCCTCGTTCGCTAAAACCGTTCCCAACGCCGGGCACCAATTCACCGGAACTTCCGCTTGATACGCCAAGCCTTGCTTCATCAGCTGAATAAATATCCACTGCGTCCATTTATAATACGTAGAATCGCACGTGGCTACCTCGCGATCCCAATCGTAACTAAAGCCTAACGATTGCAGCTGCTCTCGAAATCTGTTCACGTTCTTCGCCGTCGTCTCTTTCGGATGCGTCCCAGTTTCGATGGCGTATTGCTCCGCGGGTAAACCAAACGCGTCCCATCCCATCGGGTGCAACACGTTGTACCCTTTCATCCGTTTATATCTCGCCATAATATCCGTGGCCGTGTACCCTTCCGGGTGTCCAACGTGTAACCCAGCTCCAGATGGGTACGGGAACATATCCAACGCGTAAAATTTCGGTTTCGATTGGTCCAAGCCAGAGTTTAACGAAGGCGTTTGGAAGGTTTTGTTTTCTTGCCAATTCTTTTGCCATTTTTGTTCGATTTCCGCGAACGGGTAGCCTCCACCACCTCTTGCTCCTGAAGAAGAGGACTCCGATGAAGTCGGGTTTGTGAGTTTCTCTTCTTCCGTCGGGATGGACGTCGAGTAGATTCGGAACAATTTCGTCGGATTTCTTTTTCTCGTCGTCGTCTGAATCGTCGTCGTCGCGTTTCGAAACGTGCATCCATCGCTTCGTCTCGCGGCGGCAGAGGTGGACGAGAAATTCTTCATCGTCATCATCTTTCTCGCGATGATAACACTCTTCCTTCTCATAGAAGAAGAAGAAGACAAAGACAAAGAAGAAGAAGCCAAGGTGGTGCTTCTCCTTCTTCTTCTCGCCACCACCGCCGTCGACGAACTCCCTCCCGTTGCGTTGGTTCTCACCGAAGAAGAATGCATCCAATTTTTCAATTTTTAATGTGTGGATAACAAAACGCTCGAGAAGAAAGAGGTTTTGAGAAAAAAAAGGGAGAAGCAAAAACAAGAGAGAAAACGCTTGTTTTTTTCAAGTAACAAAAAAAAAGTCAAGACAAAAACATCGCGCTGATCACGTTACGTGAGTAAAACAGTATTATTAACACATCATCATGTCACCGACGTATGGAATCCACGCGCCGGACGAACCGTACGTTCCATCTTCGGACAAGTGTTGGGGCGCTAAAGGCCACTGGCACATGAAGAAACCAGTGGACGTGATGTTTGAAAACCAAGCGAAAACGACGCCGTGTTCGATACCGGAGAACGGGAACATTTGCGGGAACGAGAAAAACTGGGAGGTGAGGTTGAAAGAAGAGCACTCGCAGTTCGTGCCGAACGCGAAGAATTTCGCGCCGAGACCGAAGAACTGGAAAGTGAATAGGAACAAGAATTATTACGGCACGAACTGATGATGAATTCTTCGATCGATGATGATGATGTGTTTTTGTTCCTACTCTTGGTCTTCATCGTTTTCTAACAAAGATGATGAGAGATGATGGCAAACTCGCATATGCTTGTCTATTTATTTTATTACATGTACACACAATAATGTCTACTATTTATTTAAAAAAGTCTCTCTTCTGAATGTGTTGTTTTGAGGAGGCATCATCATCAAAGGGCGGTGAAAACGACCTCGATGACTTCCTCCTCGTCGCCGCCGCTGACGACGAAACACTCCAAACAGCCTTCTCCCGCGAACATTTTTTGTCCGTCGCCATCCTCGACGACGAGCATTTCCGAAGCGCCGACGACGGAAGATTTCAACGCTGCATTTGAACCCACTTTACTATCCACGTGATCGACGAACGCTTCGGCGTCTTCCGCGGTGCTCAGAAACACCCCGCCTTTCGGAGAAAATACGTGCACTAACTCGATCGTTTCATCCTCGGCCTTGGTCACGAAATCACGAACCGCTTCGGAAACGTTTACTACCGATTGCTTTGTCGTTTTTTTTTTAAATTTCAAAACCTCTTGCGCTTTTGCCTCGTTCACGCTCGCGATGAACTCACGTCTAAACCCGCCGCCGTAGCCTCCTACGTTTCGATGTTCGCAGAGTAAAATTTGTTCATTCTCCGATAACGCCAATTTCCCGTCTCGAATTGGTACGTTCATCGTCTCCCCTAAAATCGTCGCCTTGATGTGCGCGGGACAATCGTCCGGACCTTCCATTGTGTGTTCCAAAAACGAATCGTTCCAAGATTCCGGAATTAACTCGTTCAATCCTTTTTCCAACTCCTCCGCTCTCCTCGCGTCGTTCACCGTCAACGAAGCGCTCGTGTGTTTAATCAACACGTTGAGCAAGCCCGCCTTCACGTCCGTAATATCCACGCAGTTCTGAATACGCTCCGTCGCATCGTGACACCCTCTTTTCGGCGCCACAAACTCACCTCTTTTCGTTTTCTCAAACTCGCTCGCTTTCACCGTCACTTTCACGCCGACTTTTGACTCGTCTTCGTTCGCGTCGCTTTTAAATTGGCAAATATACACCCCTTGCCACGTCCCGAACGCGACTCCGCCACTCAAAACTGGAACTGATATTGACCTCTTCATGCACGTGGCGTTAAACTCAATCTCCTCAAAAGCGCGCATCAAATCCGTCCTCACCGACGGGTCGCAGTTCTCGTTGATGGTTAAAGCGCAGGATTCAGACGATGTTCTGTCGACTAAACACACGTGACACACCGCGGTCGCATAATTTTGCATAATCTCTCTCGTTTCTTTCGTGAACGTGTTGGTGAATAAAAACGCGCCTTTTCTACGCGGTGGTGGCGATAAATTGAAGCATTTCGTTGTTGTTTCTGTTGTTTCTGTTGTTTGTTGCGGTGACATTGACATTGACATTGACATTGACATCATCATCGATCGCACTTTAATATACTCCTAATACAGTTAAAATATCTTCTTTGTCTTCTTCTTCTTCTTCTCGTTGTGTTGTTGTTTTTGTGGAAAAAGTTTGTTTCCTCAAAATCGAACAAGAAGAAATCATTACGCGTAAACAATGAGATGATATTATGACGATGTCTGAGAAGAACAAGATGAAGAAGAGGAAGAGAAATATTCCTCGAAAGAGAACGAAAGAAGACCCGCCGGAACCGATGGTCGTGCAAAGAGACGAAGAGAGAAGAGGAGGGATGATGATGAGGAAAATGTTGAGCAGCAGAGGAAATGTTGATTTTGATGACGACGACCAACAGGAGGAAGAAATGTTTGTTGAAGATGATGAAGAAGAAGAAGAAGAAGAAGAAGAAGACAAAGAAGAAGACAAAGAAGCGGAGGAGGAAGATAATAAGAACAACGAGTATAATAATAACGTCGTCGCTTCTTCTTCGTCGTGTTATTTCAAAGCGAAAAATATAAACATAAATCGAATGTTGAAAGCGTGCAAGCCAAACAACGCGGACGCTCCGGAATTTTTAGGAAACCTTTCGCACCTGTTGCGACCGACTTTACGACCGTATCAGAAGAGAGCGGTGGGTTGGATGATGGGGAGAGAGAGAGCGCCGAACGCGCCAGTTGGGTGGGAGAATGGGAAAACGCAACACGCGGATGTTGAGAAGTTGGTGACGTTCAAAAGAGAGGAACAGTTGAGCGCGTTGCGCGAGATGTTTAAGACGACGACGACGACGACGGCAAAAATGACGTTAATAGAGGCAAATGTGGTGAAAAAGAAACACGAGGAAATAAACTTGTGGATGGAAAATGTGTCGAAGTCGATGGCAATGGAAGACGACGGCGTTCGCGGAGGCGTGTTAGCGGAAGAAATGGGATTAGGTAAAACTGTCGAACTTTTGATGTTGTGTTTGGCGCACAAGAAACCAAAAGACGAGAAAGATGAGGAGAAGGAGGAGGAAAAGGAGGAAGGAAAAGAAGAAGAAGACAAAGTGATTACGAATCGAGACGGTATGGGCTTCACGACAAAGCTAGAAAAAGAGGAAAAAGAAGAAGAAAACGAAGAAATGCAGCAAGTGCGATGCGTCTGCGGTGCAATGGAAGACGATCCAGAGTATAAAGGTCTTTGGGTATCGTGCGAAGTTTGTCACAAATGGTCGCACGCGTATTGCGTCGGCATTAAGCAAAACTGCACAGAGGCGCCGGACTTCATATGTCCGCATTGCCACGCCGCGAAAGCGGGGGAGAAAATCCCGGGCATTTCAAAAACGACGCTCATCGTCGTTCCGTCGACGATTTTGCAACAATGGCGAGACGAGGTTTTAAAGCACGTCCGTAGAAACGACGACGATGGAAAGACCGACAATAAAGACAATAAGTTTGATATTTTGGTATACGAAGGACAGCCGCAAACCGCGAGCTTGGGATCCAGAGCCGTACACGCGAAGGAAGTCATTACCTCGCATAAGCTAGCCGAATGCGATATTGTTATCACTACGTACGATGTGTTGCGAGCTGAAATCAATCTAGATTACGCGACAAACGCGGATGTGAACGATGGCGCACTGCGCGCTCGAAGGAATGCAACTCGAAGATACCCTCACATTCCCCCGCCTTTGACAAAGATAACGTGGTGGCGCGTTATTATGGACGAAGCACAGATGGTGGGCGGAGGCGCCTCGGCGCCGTCGCAGATGATGGAGAGAATTCCCGCGGTGAATCGTTGGTGCGTGACTGGGACGCCGCTATCATCTGAAAAGTCGCACATGGACGACGCGTTCGGATTGTTCAAATTCTTAAGGGCGCGTCCATTCGGCCACGAGATGAACTTTACAACATCGCATAATTGGTGGCAGAAAATAATCAGCGCGGCTATGAAAACAGGGTACGCGGGATACGGCGAGTTTGTGCTCACCGAGAGCCTAAAACCAATAATGTGGCGCAACGCTAGAGAGGACGTTATAGACGAACTCGATTTACCGCCGCAAAATGAGTGCGTCACCGAATTAGAGTTTTCGCCCATCGAAAAACATTTCTACGAAAAGCAGCACAAAAACTGCGCCGCGGAAGCGCGAAACACTTACGATCGAGTGAAGCGATCGAGAAATGCTACTAATAACAACGATGACATAGAGTTATCGAGGCAAGACGTGACTTCTATCGTGCTGCCTCTGCTGAGATTGAGGCAAGCTTGCGATCACCCGCAGGTTGGTTCGTACGGCATCAGTAAGTGGAGGCGTCTGAAAAATATCGCGGCGGAACTTGTGGTCGACGGCGATCAATCAAAAAAAGCCGAGGAGAAACAAAAGAGCAAAGTTCTTTCCATGGAAGAAATCCACGACAGGTTGGTCGACAAAGCGCGACTTGAAGCAGAGGAAGCGCAAAGACTCGTCGCGTTTTCAATCAACGCCATCGCTGGATTAAAATGGACGCAAAACGATCTCGCGAGTGTCATTGAATGTTATCGCGAAGTTTTACGCCTCGATGCAAACGCAAACATCAACGGCGTTCGTCTCGATAGTTTCCAAAGATTACACGCTTTGCACAATTTAGCCGAAGCTTTGCAAGTGGTGGATAAAAACAAAGACATTCGAATACCTAGAACGCTTAGAGATGAGAAATTACTCAGCGACGCCGAAACGGAAAAGATTTCGTATTTAGCCGAGCGAGTTGGGGGAAACATATCCATCGCCGCGAACGATTTCGAAAAGTCGCGGAAAATTATCGACAAGAAAATGAAAAGTCTCGGTCGAAATGAATTTTGGTGGATGGAAGCCTTGTCGTATACGACCGACGCTTTCGTAGGCAAACTGCTCGAGCAGTTTGATAACCGTTGGCAAAGTAGCAAAGCAGATTGGAACACCGGCGCGGCTCTGAAAATGGTCATGCAAAGAGACATAGATCGCCTATTCGAGTGTCGCAACGAAGCCGTCGCGGATGCTGATCGAGTAACGAAAATCGTAGAAGCCGCGGATAGACAAGACGTGGTTGAATTTGCCTCGTGCTCGGTGTGCAGAAAAGGCATGGAATTCGCGGTCGTTGGCGTGAAATGCGCGGTGTGTAAATGCGATGCAAATTTCAATAAATTACAAAGCGTTTTGTTTGGTGTCGGTAGAGATGCGACGAGAAACGGTAAAGCGAAAGTAAAATCGTCCACGAGAAACGTCAAAGATGAGGACAGGCGCATTTATTACGACGTTACTGCGCCGTCGTGCGCGGAAAAAACTTTGAAAGCGCTGAAAAGCGAAGTCAAAGGAGCACTCGAAGTGCAATCCTACGCGAAAACGCACATCGAAGTCATCGAAGAGATTCGTAAAGAGTTCACGAAAATACGCGCGCTGATGCACTACCAACGCGAAAAGATGTACGCACTCGATGAGTTGAGCATGTCAACGACGCGTATTCGATTACGCACGCCCAACGAAATGGTTCGAATTGACGGACAAGACCAATTGCCGGAGTATTTGCGCGCGTCGATCGTGTATCCAGTCGAGGTACCCACCTTGCTCAAACAACACGGCGACGAGAAAGTCACGCACGAATTTGAAATGAAACAAACGTTCGGTCAACTGCGATATTTGCAAACGCTGAAACAGAAGAACAAAAACGAGCGTAAGAAATTTGATTGCCCGTTGTGTTTAGAGACGTTCGACGAGACGAAATCGAAGAATGCCGTCATTCCCAAGAGCGCGCTGAGAAAAATGAAAGCTGGAGATGACGACGACGAGGACGAGGACGAAGAGGACGAAGATATTAATTTACACGGCGCTGAACTTGCAATCTTACCGTGCGGTCACGAATTATGCGTCAAATGTTCGTTTGCGTATTACGGGCGACCATCCAATATGGTTTCAAAGAAGAAACAGTTCTTACACTCGTTATCGCCGCTCCCGGAGCGACACAATAATAACAACGACAACAAGCGCGGGAAATGTCCAACCTGCCGCCAAGAGTGCGCGACCAAAGAAATTTCATACGTCACGTGGAAGTCGCAGGATAAGGACGTTCGCGATAACGTCGAAGAGGCGCAAAAGAAGCGAGAAGAGAGATTGCGGAAGAAAGCGGAAGAGAGTTTACACCTTTCGCGATTCGGCGCGGACGTTTCGAAAATGCTCGAAACTTTAGGAGCGCCGGAAACGCACGCGAGAGATGAAAGCGGTATCAAAATTGAAGGCGCGTGGGGTACGAAAATCGATGCGGTGGTTCGTCGCGTGAAACATCTGTCGAAGTTTGATACGAACTTGAAGGTTTTAATCTTCAGCGAATGGGAAGATGTTTTGATGATTGTTGACCACGCACTGAAAATGAACGGCGTGAATTCCATCGTTCCGACATCCGCTGCGAGTTCGTCACTCAAAACGAAACGTGCCGGGAGTAGATTTGCGGTTTGTGTCAAGGAATTTGTCGACAGCGACTCGCACCCAGTTAGTTGTTTGCTGTTGCCGTTGAAAAGAGCTGGAGCGGGACTCAATTTGACGTGCGCCAACCACGTGATTTTGCTCGAGCCGTCGCTCGATATTTCCGCCGAGTCGCAAGCGATTAAAAGAATTGACAGAATCGGACAAACGAAGTCAACCATAATACATCGGTTCGTATTAAAAGATTCGATTGAAAAGAACGTCATGAAAGTCATCGAGAATCGCCGCAGTGAAGGAACAGTTTTACCCGTGGACAGTAAAGAGGCGAGTAAATTGACCGCGCGAGACATCGAAGAGTTGTTGAAACAACAACAGTAAAAAGAGCTACCTTAAGATTAGTCAAACATCACAGAGTTTAGAAATGTACAAAAAACAAAACGCACGCGCGCGCGCCCGCACAAACAAAGCAATCTGACTTTACAATCTAATTTTTGCCAATATCAATTCATTACCCCCCCACTTGGTTTCACAATCTCGGCGAACCGTTTCATCCCAGCTTTCTCGTAGGATTCGCTCAACTCTTCTCGAATGTTGTCCCAACTTTCGTACCCTTCCTCGTTGCCCCAACTCGCGTAATCGAGAACATCAAAACATCTCTTCAGCGCTTTCGCCTCCTCGCTCATCTCCGGCACGTTTTTCTCGTGTTCTTTCGCTATTTCAGTTCCTACGCCTTCTAACATGTTCTTTGCGGACTTCGCGTCCATATTCTCCATGTTTACTAAATTTTTCATATCCTCTAAAGTCGCACCAGTTAACGGCGGGAGTATCGCGTCTTCATCTCCGCTGCCGCCGTTGCCGATGCTGCTACTATTTCTACTCGTTGTACTACCGCTAACGCCACTCTCGCCGTACCCGCCACCAAGGGTAAACCACGGCGCCACGCTCAAAGCTATCCTCGCCGCATCCCTCGCTTCACTTTCCCTGTTCTCATATCGTCTCAAAGTCCTCGCGTTAATCGCGTACGGTCTCGCCCATTTATTCGTAAACTCTTCTCTGTTGATGTAAAACTCGCACGCGACCAACGCGCTCGTTTCATCTTTTTTCACAAATTCGTGTCTAGAGATCAAACTCTCAATCACGTCCGGAAAAGACCCAATGTTTTGCGTCGTGTACGCGTTTAACATGTGCTTACTCGCCGCCAATCTCGCCAACGTCTCTCGATCGTGCTCCGCGTGTTCCGCGTTCGACGACGATAAACCGCTCGACGAAGAACTCGACCGTAAAATCGAATCTCTCACCGGCATCAAACCTCCTCTCTTCAGCGCGTTCACCTCTTCTTCCAATAACGCGCGTCGTATAAATGTCGTCGCATCTTTCGCGACGAACTCAATCTGTCGCTGATTCGCTCGCGCTTTCACGATTGCGCCGATATGAATATTTTCTTTTGCCGCTAAAAATGAAGGTTCCAAGAGAAACCCAATCGCGTTCCCGTCGTCTGGAGAGATACCTATCGGCATCATCAGAGGAAACATCCCAACTTTCGTTTCCGGAGATATCAACGCGTACTTCAACGCGTCCAAGGTTTTCACCAGTCTCGAAATTAAAACATCATCATTAGTATTGCCACCATCAGAGATACCATCATCACCAGAGACACCATTATCACCACCAACTTTGGATGATGATGATGATGATGATGATGATGATGGAAAGGCGAGACCATTTTCCCGCACGAATCTCAAGTAGGGGAAAACCTTCTCATCTTTCTCTTCTGTTTCTAAAACCGTCGTCCTCTTCGTCGTCGAAGAAAAAGAAAAAGAAAGTAAAGAAGTTCTCGCGACAAAAAGGTTCCTAAAAGATGTTCTTCCTCTCGACGTCGTCGAAATCGTCGCGAACATCTTTTTTCTGTGCGCGTGATTGTGTGGTTGTGTAAAGTTCCTCTGGACTTTTGTCAGGTATTTTCTCTAAGAAATTTTAGGGGAATTTTAACTATCGCCAGAAAGAATGAAGGAGAAACGCGTGAAAAAGAAGAAGAAGAAGAAGAAAGACTCATCATCATCATCATCATCATCATCTTCTTCTTCTCTTTCTTCTTTGGACTCGTCTTCTTCTGACTCGTTGGAGGAGGCAAAGGAAGAGCGTTCGAGCGGCAGTTGTTCGAGCAGCAGCAGCAGTTTTGATGGTCGTCGTACACAAAGCAAAACAAAAAGGAGGAAGAGAGAGATGATGTGTAAACAGTTGAAAAGTGCCATCGAGAAAGGGAACGTAGAAAAGATAAAAACACTCGCGCGTTCGATGTATCGCGGGGTCACGACGACGACGACGAAGAACAATAACGATACTAAAAAGAGGAGGAAACAAAAACGAAGAAATGAAGAAGAAAACGCGTTTCATATCATCGCTCGGTGTAAAGAATCGTACAAGAATCCACTGGAAACGTTGAAGTTTATGCTCGAAGAGTGCTTCACCCAACAACAGGATGAGGATGACAGTCTCCTCCTCGAAACGTTGCTCTCGCAGAAAGGAAGAAGAAAAGGTGGCAAAAGAAGAAGAGATGGAAAGAAAATAAAGAAGAAAATCCCACTGGAACTGGCGGCGAAGCAAACGGTCGTTTCGAGAGAACCGTTTGCGTTTCAAATGCTCAAAAAGAAAACACCGCCGGGCGTGTGCGCGGAGAAAGCGACGAGGAGGTACGAAAAATCGAGAGCGCGAGAAGCGACGCTGTTTGAAGCGCGGCGAGAGAAAGCGTTGGAAGAGAAGAGGAAGAGCGAGCAGATGAAATGGAAAGATAAATTACGCGAAGCTAACGAGGAGGACGAAGGAGACGAACTTTTGTACGAGCGGCTGTGGCAGTATGAAGACGAAGAAAAAGAGGAGGACGAGGAGACGAGGAGGGGAAAGTATAGTAGCGCTGCTACTATGAAGAACAACAACAAGAGGAGTTTATCCGTGGATGATGACGCGAGGAAGGAGAAAAAGAAGAAGAAGAAGAAGGAGACGGAAAAAGGAGAAGAGAAACACCGAACCATTCCAGAGGAGGAAGAACGAGACGGGTTTAAATCGCCCACGGAAAGAGAGTTACGAAAAAGAAACGGAGGTTCGTTACCTATCGCGACGACGCAATCGTACTACGCGATATGGAGAGCATGCTCGAAGAAAGCGGAAAAGAAGACCTTGCGAGCGAAAGATTTACCGTACTTACACGACGTCGGCGACCAATCGGAAAGTTCCGCCATCGAGTGGATTTTAAAGTCTTCCGTGAGTGGACCCGAAGGCGGGTGCTCTTGCGAAGCGCCTCGGAAAAGTCATCACTCCAAGTCGTGTGCGGTCAAACTTCTCCGCTCCGAGATGCTGCGTTGGCATCCGGACCGGTTCGTTTCCAGGTTTCGAGGTTGTTTCTTTTCCCTGCGAGAGGAAGAAGAGGCTCTGGTAAAAGTGAACGCGACCAGCGCGAGGTGCGTGGAAATGTTTAGGAACTTTAAGACGAGCAGTAGTAGTACTTGATGTTTTTTGCGTTGTTATGTTTCGCAGATTATTATATTGCGTAGTTTAATGTAGTCATTACTGTAGTAAGAGAGAGTCATACTTGGTACGCGCCGTCCGGGGAGCTATTCTTCTTCTCCTTCTTCCGAATAGTAGAACTCCTCGTATAACGTTCCGCCTTCGTAAGACCAGCTTTCTGGGAGAGGACAGTTGTTGTCGAGGAGGTATTGTACACATTCGGTGTGGTTGTTCTCGTGTGCAAAATATACGGCGTCCTCGTCCCACGGCGCTTTGGCGGTTTCGTGTAAGTACTTCAAACAGTCTAAGTGACCTTTCTCGGCCGCACACTCACACGCCCATGCGTCATATTTATCAAACTTACGCTCAACAAGGTATTCGAATATGTGAAGATGACCATTTAAAGCCGCGCAAATGGCAGTATTCAAATCCCAAGGCGCTTTGACTTCTTCGCGTAAGTATTTGAGTATCTCGAGATGACCGTATCGGGCAGCTTCTGCACACGCACGCACATCGATAGGACACTCATTTGCAACGCAATACTTTATCATTTCCAGATTACCTTGACCTGCGGCCGCATTAATCGTCTTTCCATTCCACTCACACTTTTTCTCCTCTCGCGCCCACTCGAGCAACTCGAGTTTATTCGTTTTAGCAACTTCCAAGCAGAAAGATCTTTCGGTCCAGTCACTCGGCCACAACGATTTATTCTCCAACGCAACTTCCAAAGTCGATATCGACGACATCTCGTTCACTTTAAACTTCTTCTTCAACTCCCCCTCGCGAGTTGATCTCTTCATCAACTTTCTCGTCTCCGTATTCACCTCGTACAAGAATTTCAAATCATTCGAATCCAATCTCGGAAGGATATGTGTGAAACAAATATCGTCGCACTTCACGACCAAATCCCACAACACATCTCTCTCCCCTCTCATCGTCGAACGCCTTTTCTGCGCTCTTTTCCTCCTCCTCGCTTTAGAAGAAGTAAAAAGACATCATCATCTCTCTGTCTTCTCTTCTTTTTTAATTAGAGTTGTTGTCAAAGTTGCGTTTGTGCGTGTCTCCTTAAAAACTTTCTCATCAAAGAACAACTTTACTGAGGAGCAAAAAATTGCTTTTTCGAGTGCACGATGAAGAACTTTTTTTCCTTTTTTTTCGCCAGACAAAATTTCGTCCTCCTCCTCAGTACAATTCGAGGCACAAACACAACACACAAAAACAACGAACGTCATCAACTCTCTTTGTTTCATCATCATCATCATCATGCTTCGAAAAGGTGTGAATAACAGTCGTTCAAAACTCTCGTTATCGGTTATGAAAAAAGACAAGAGCAAGAACTCGACGTACATTTTAGTCAACCAGGTACGTAGTTTTCATCTTCGTTTTTGTTGTGTCTTCTTTGTCTTTTTGTCTTCTTTGTCTTCTTCTCGTTTGATGATGATGAGAATTGGAAAGGCAACCACCGGACGCGTCGTTTTGTGTAGTATATAACTCACAACAGTAAATCAACATCGACCAGGTAACGAACGGGGTGTACCTCCAAGAACCAGATTGGGCCGGGAACATCGAACTCGCGGACAGAGTCAACCACGACCACTATCGAACGACCGTGGCGAAAGATGCCGCGAAAGCGTTGCGCATCAAATTAATCAGTCGACAGCCTCGAGAACAGTTTTTAGCGTTGAGCGCGTTGGAATGTTTGATGAAAAACTGCGGACCAGATTTCCACGAGATGATGCTGAGTAAAGGCGTTTTGGAAACGTGCATGGAATTAGGAAGCAACACGACGACGAATCACATCGTGAGGGATAAAGTTCTGCATTTAATTCGAGAGTGGTCTGAACATCTGAACATGCGAGAGTTTAAAGGCGTGTACAGAGAGTTGACGCGATACGGGGTGAGATTTCCGGAGAGAGACGAGTTTGTACATCCAGGAGGGGGTGGTGGAAGAGGAGGAGGAAGAGCGACGAGAGATACTAAATACGACGATATCTCGAACGTGGACGTTACGGGAGACCGGATGATAGGAATGAACGGCGGCGAACCGTTGCATTACCCGGCGGCACCGCCATCGCAACCTTCGCTCGGGATTCCTCGACACTCCCAATCTGTTCCGGTAAAACAAGTTTTAAAGTACGACGCGGCAATGAGCGAGGAGGACAGACGAGCGATTGAGATGGCGCTGAGAGAAGAAGAGGAAGCCGTGGGAGGTGGAGGAGGTATGGCGTACGACGGCGGCCGAGACGGCGCGCTCGGGATGACCAGAGCGCAAAGAAACGAGTTGCCCGGGGGCGGGCACTGGTCTTCCAAGAGATATCAAAGGTCGATTGGAAATCCAAACAAGTACAAGTTAGACGGGATCGGACGAAAACCAGAAGGACTGATGCCGGTGGAAGGCAAGTTTGTGAATAGAACGATTTCTTTGACAAAAGCGCAAGAACACCCAGATAGAATACGAGCGCGCGAGAGAAAAGCGAGCGATGTCGTCGAATCCGCGCAATCTATTTTGTGCGTTTTTGAGGAGACGTTGAGTGCTCCCGATAAAGATGACGACCTGTGTGGAATTCTCGCGGAACAGGCGAAAGAATCGAGTTCATCTTTAGTCGCTTTATTGACGGAAGAAGACGGCGACGTGGATGAAACGCTGACGTCGAAACTGATAGAATTGAGCGAAAAGTTGAACGTCGCGATTCAAAAATACGAGAGAATCGGGAACGATCGCGCGCCGCAAACATCCTCGTCGCCGGCAACAACGACGACGCATCAGCAGCAGCAACAACAACGACAAGTGCAACACGACTTACTCGGGTTATCATCCGATGGAGGAGGTTTTAACGAAACCACGATTTCTTCACCCAACCCGTTCCTTACGAACGCACCGTCGAGTGTTCCGTCTGTTCGATCAGCCGCGACCAGTGATGAAGCGTTCGACGAGATTTTCGGTAACAGTTTTTCGCCGCACTCTCCGCCACAACAATCGAGTCGGCCGATGTCATTACGCGAGCAGTACATGCTTAAACAACAACAACAACAACAACAACAA
>Ga0115557_1001387_pt1 | contig 16746 bp, 12 predicted proteins | sample COGITO_mtgs_1104_FD_87280 | JGI IMG/M metagenome (GOLD analysis project Ga0115557, IMG submission 87280) | Pelagic marine microbial communities from North Sea - COGITO_mtgs_110421 | ecosystem: Environmental > Aquatic > Marine > Epipelagic | place: Germany:Helgoland, sampling site Kabeltonne...
ATCAACGTCTTTGTGTATTTTTGTATCGAAGACACGAGCAGAACTTCACTGTCAATTGAGACTGATGAGTCATATTCGATAACAATGACACGCGATGGCGATGACGGTGACGATTCCGCCACAATCAACATCAAATTACACTCTAAAACGCCCTTTGGTACACTTCATGCGCTAGAGACCCTATCCCACCTTATAAGCTTCTCTCCCATTTCAAAGTCTTACTTTATTGAGTATCTGGTCGACGTAACCGACTCCCCCCGCTTCCCTCACCGAGGTGTGATGATTGATACGGGGCGCCGATTCTATTCCACGAGCAGTATCAAACGAATAATTGAGGGAATGAGCTACTTGAAACTAAATGTGTTACATTGGCATGTTTCTGACTCTGAGTCCATGCCCTTAAAGTCTTACACATACCCAAAACTTGCACTCGATGGAGCTTTTTTGGAGGATGCAGTTTACACGCACGATGATGTGAAGGGCATAATTGACTACGCCTTCCACCGTGGCATCAGAGTTATTCCCGAATTCGATATGCCTACCCATAACTATGCTTACAAGCTGTCTCAGCCTGAGCTCTTCACAAACTGCTCCAAAACGTGGACGGATCGCTACCTCAACAAGGATTCTTTCGACCCGACCCTGCCATCCGTCTACAACTTTATTGACAATGTTTTAGGCGAGTTTTTGGATTTGTTATTTATTGATGAATGGGTGCACTTGGGCGGGGATGAATTTGATCCTGAATGCTGGAATAGCACACCCTCCATTGTTTCATACATGAAAGAAAACAATTTGACAGACACCAACGATGTATTCCGATTGTTTGAGTCAAAAATATTTGACATCGCCCACAATAAGCACAAGAAAACGGTTGTTTTTTGGGATGAGGTTTATGAGAGTGGAGCTGATGTGGGAGATAGTATTGTTCAAACGTGGAGAAATGGGTCTATGGAGAGCGCTCTGGGTGACAATCGAAAAATTATCAACAGCTATGGATATTACTTTACACAGGGGTTATCGAGTGGTTACGGAGGGGTCACCTTCTCTGATGTGTATGACAAGGAGCCCATCCCTGAAGGTTTTAGCTCAGCAAGTGAAAATTTTTTGGGCGCCGAGGCATGCATGTGGGGAGTATCCATTGACGAATTTAACTTCGACCAAGTATTCTTCCTCCGTGGGATGGCATTTGCGGAGCGCATGTGGAGTTTTCCATTGAACATGAACATCAATGACGAAGGAAATATGAGCGCCAGGGCAATGCCGCAAAGGTGCAGGCTCTTGCAGAGGGGTATCAAAGTTGGCACAGCGGACTGGGGGCTGGTCAACGAAGACATGGATAGAAGAAATATATACACACAATGCGAAGTATGGTTACCCTAAAAACAGTGCCCTTAACCTTTGCTATTTTGGCCCTGGTTCTAGTTCTTCCTCTGCTGAAAGAACTAACTCGCGGTGTTCTTCGAAATAAATCCAAAAACTCTTTTTTAATTCCTATTTTGTTTCTGCAGCATCGATTCATTCCATCCCCTTTTACTAGAACTAGTCAACGCCCGACGAAAAGTCTAGGATTGGTTCTTATGAGGGAGGGGCTGCTCATTCTCCTCCTTTTCGTTTTCGCTTTCGCTTGGAGGGGGCAAGTGGTTGATGGCTTCGCGCTGGTGACAAGATCTCGAGTGACGGCCAAGCACGCACGACGATCACATCACACGTTTTCTTTACGTTGCGAAGAAAATCCCAACAATGATAATGGCCAGAAGGAAGACAATACGGTGGCAAGTGAGATATTCCCGATGACGACAATGTCTGCTGAATCGACAGCTCCACCTCCAGCAGCGGCAATAACGCTAACTGCTGCGCAAATACCTGAAACCGTTCCCAAGCTCTGGAACGCTGTTTTGCTGGCTTCTTCTTTCTTTTTTGTGCTGTACACAATTCTCAACGTGGACGCTGATTTTTCTCGCGGTTGGTCATTCCAGGAGACGATGCAACGGCTTCCTTACGACAACTGGCGGAATTACGAGGGAAGCCTCGAGGAGAGCCCTGTCCTGACCAAGACTACAATCAATGTTGTCATTTATCTGCTTGGGGACTGGTTGTCCCAGACTGTTTTCCAAGGTCAGCCTCTCCTCAATTTCGATTCGTCTCGGACCTTGAGGAACGGTTTCATTGGATTGTGTTTTGGCCCGCTTGTGCACTACTATTACCAGTTTTCAGATTTCATACTTCCCGTGGACGTAGTGACCAACAGGTTCTGGAAAATAGTCATGGACCAAACGATTTACCTTGGCGTCAAGTGCAGGTGAGTGAATATTGCCGCCACGAAAAAAAATCTCCGAACGGCACGGCACGGCACGGCACGGCACGTTGGAGCGACGATAAACTAATGCGAATGCTAATTTATCTGCTGACGCCTCCCTCGCTTTTTGATGCCCTCCATTTGATGATTTGATTCATAGCATTTACATTTTTAGTGTGGATGTCCTCAATGGTGGCACGACGGAGACGGCGTCTGATAATGTGAAGACAAAGATCAGACCAGTCATGATCAAGGCATGGAAATTCTGGCCGCTTGTACATTGCGTCACCTATGGGGTGATTCCCGGCAGGCATCGGGTCCTCTGGGTTAATGCCGTGGATTTAATTTGGAATGGGATTTTGGCGGGTGCAGCGGCTAAAGGTGGCGGTGATATAGAGGAGAAACACGTTGGAGAGAAGCAGGAAAAAGAACCCCAGGAAAGAAAATAACGATAAAGAACCTTCAAGAAGTTTGAGTAGGGCAGGAGGAGATCGCTGGCCAAAAATGCATTTTCAAAATCTTCTCTACCTACTTATCGATTATTTATCTCATCCTCCCTCTTTCTATCAGCTCATTTGTAAAGCTTTCTCAAGGTCTCGTCCATAAGAACCTCCACACCGTAGTCAATCGGGTGCACGATTAGGGGAATCACACCAAGTCCAAGAGCCGTTGGAACGAATTTATACCCCGGTTTTTTCAGGTTCTCAACTCCAACAAAAGTCCTCGCTCCCTTTACTACCATGTTGATCATAGCCCCCGGGATCATGACCGATGCCAAAGACTGCCAGATGAGTGTGTCGACAAACGTCATAACTTTCCCACCGACAGGGCCCTTCTTTGCGAGAAGTCCTGCATCCATAATGCAGTATCCAAATGCCACTACGTAAGAAGGGACCACCAGCTTGGGCACCTGGTATCGGAAGGCCTCACCGACCTCGTTAGCATAACCGAGGTATCTAAGAGGAACTTCGCGAAGGGGATTTGGCTGTGGGGGGGGCGACGAAGAAGAAGAAGATGAATCTGAATCTGGCTCTGCTGCGTCCATATTTTGCAACAGGAAACAGGAAGGAGTAAAAGATTTCTTCTCTGGCGGCTTTTTTATCTTTGATGATTGAATTGACTCGCCGTAGAAAGAAAAAGTGCTTAAAAAGTCGACAAGAAGGCACCAAAAAAGACTTTTTGCCCGAGCGAAATTCAGAATTAGATTATATCGCCAAAACAGCACTCAGCAGTCGCACAACGCAACGAAACCTTTTCAATCGCTTCTTCTCTCACTCACTCGGCGGTCTCACAAACGCACATCGTTTCAACCGCCAATTCACTCCCTCAGCGGGCACACGATGTCGTCGGACCACGATCACGGGGAGCCTCGTCCCGCGCAGCACCCGATGCACCGGCCAGGTGAACTACCCCCCTCCGCCAGCCTCAGACGAAGAAGCTTGCGAACGCGACTTCGAGAACGCAGTCACAGTCTTCTCGCAGTCTGCAATCTCTCCCCAACTTCCCTCTCTTTCCAACCTGCTCATCGAGACCCTCCCAGCCACTGGTCCCTGGGGCCCCTTCAAGCGACTCCCCGGCGCTACTTTTGATCTTATTCCGAGGGAATCGATCCGCAATTGGACGCTAGCGCTCAAACATATTTAGCTGGCTGCACGCTACCACCGGGAGAGACGGCATTGTATTGGAATATGTCAGCGAAGGTCTTGCGCAACTAGGCGCGGGCTACATGACGATGCTCTCCAGCGATGCACATGTAACCCACTCCCAGGGCTCAGGGTCAGGGGGTTTTGTGCGACAATTTAATAAAAGCGCTAAGCTAGAGCATCTATCTGGAGCAAAATTCAAAAACAATGAGCTCAACTTTGCAGGCAATCAAAAATTCTCCACGAAGTAAGTAAAATTTATTTTAATATCTCATTCCCACATCTGCTTTATAAAATTGAACCTCTGCGTCCTCTGCGCGCCCCCCTTGACTGGGGCTGTGGTTGGCCTCTCATTGTTTCTCTCCCTGCCGTCAAAGAAGCTATCAAAATTACCTCTCATGTTCGTCCCATTTACTCGTCTCAACTGGTGACCTCCGCCTCCTCCCCTACCTCCACCACCACTGCAGTTCTCATCGTCCTCCCTGAAGAGATGGTGAATACCGATTTTCCTAGCGTTCCCTGTGGCATGAATACTGACCGGTCGGGACTGTCGTGCCCTGACGCGGGGCTGTTGTTGCACATCTCGGTGCGGTTCCTGCCTTCTAGGCTGAGGCGGTGGTGAGGAGTTTTTTTTGTGCCGTCTAGCGACGGCCGTTTGAGGTCGCTGCTGCTGCTGCTGCAATTGTCGTCGTTGGGGTTCATCATCATCATCATCATCATCATCATCATCATCATCATCATCCGATGACGACGACGACGACGACGACGACGACGACGACATTTCTACCTCTGTTGATGACGAAGATTCTTCTTCTGTGTTCTCCTCGTCAGCTGTTGCCTTCGGGATAGACTCGAGCTCCTTGGCCTGTTCGCTTTCTCTCTCTAGTTCCCTCTCCCTCTCCCTCCTCTCAATTTCTATGTCCCTCTGCTTTCTCTCCTCTGTTGCCGAAGCCACTTTGCTCAAATAAATGTCTTGGCTCTTCACATTTGTTGTGTTGGGGACCGTCCTTGCCCTGTGCTGTTGATCTCGCTCTTCCCTTGCCGACCTTACCCTCTGCAACCTCATCTCTCTCTCTAGCACCCTTTGCCGTAGCCTAGCCTCCCTCTCGTTTGCGGGGGGTGCGTTATTTTTCACTTTCACAGCAGCAGGGACCCTTTCTACCTGCTGCTGTCTTTGTCGATGCTCTTCGATAACCTTTTTGTTTCTCTCCTCCTCCTTCTCCTCTTCCTCCTCCGCCCTCCAAGCGCTCTTCACGGGCTGCGGCGGTGCAGTGGCTGCAACAAAGTCCTTTCCACCCCCTCCTCCTCCTCCTCCTCCTCCCCTTCCGAGCTTCTTCTTAAGCCTCGCGATTTCCCTCTCTACCAATTCGACCGCTTCTTTTGCACCAACGGCAGGTCGCATCTGAGGGTAGGCGCCGCCGTCGTTGCGCTTATTACCGCTCGACATGAGATTCACCTTGGTCATATTCTTCAGTTTTAGCTGCAACCTCCTAAGCTCGTTCTCCGTTCTAGCATTGCCGTTCCTCTTCTCATGGTTTGTCTTCTCTGGTCTTGGTACTCGAGAGGGCTTGAACAAAATGTTATCGTCATGTTCACTTAATTTGTTGTTTTTGTGGATTCTCGGTTCTTCTTCTTCAGTATCATCGGTGGGACGATGATGATAGTGTAGTCCCACGTAAATATTGCTGTTACTATTTCCGTCTTCGTCATCCCACTTGCCACTCAGATCCCTACCACTATCACGCCCCAATTCACTGGTAATAACACCATTTCTCTCCTCGAATCGCTCCCTTTCTCCCTCTCTTTTCAAGTTCCTCGTTTCCCCTCTTTCCCTCGATTTATCCCGCTCCTTTTGGAGCTTCTCGGACAATTCATTGTATTCTTTTTTCTTCCTTAGTCTCCTCTCTCTCTCCTCATCCAAGTCAATGCCCCTACTGCCCCCCAGCCCCGACCCGTCATTACTGCGACCACCCTCTCCCCCCTCTTCTGCATAGAGTTCTTCCATCTTCTCTACGTACCCTTTCCCGAACCAGCTTAGAATCTGCTTGATGGAGGGCCTTTTTGAGTAGTTTTTCTGCAGCATCATGCCAATCATCCGGGATAAGCTCTCGCTAAAAATAGCAGGCAGCTTAGGGTAGGTGGCCTGCCGAATCGCCTCTGCAAGAGCGATAAGATTTTGCCCCGAAAACGGCGGTTGTAGGCACGCCATCTCGTAAAGTACCACCCCTAAGCTCCAAATATCCGTCTTTTCATTATAGGGTTTGTTCTCGCAGAGCTCTGGACTCGCGTACAAAGGCGTGCCGTAGAATGTCTGCAGCATCATAGTGTCCTGGCCGACCTGTCTTGATACCCCCAAGTCACCAATTTTCAATAGACCCGACTTCGTTTTCATGATATTAAGCGACTTGATATCCCTGTGAATGACACCGTTGGAGTGCAGGTGGTCCACACCCAGACAGAGCTGGTAAAACATCTTCCATATTTTTTCCTCCGGCCAGTACCCTCCCTCCCTCCTCCTCTTGGCCACAGCCGAGAACAGATCTCCATCATCTGCATACTCCAATACCATATACAGCGCCCCGCTGCCATAGTCCCAGAAGTTCCCATAGCACTTGATCACATTCGTGTGGCTTAGAGTTTTTAATAAAGCCACTTCATTCAAGATGTCTCTCTTCCTCCCAAGTTCGGCAAACTTCCGCTCTTTGAGGACACACAAGGCACGATTACGCTTCCGTCGGACCTTGAAGACAGCGCCTGTTGCGGACCGGAATAACTCCTCTAGGATGTGAAAGTCAGGGAGAGACAGGGATTCAGAAGGGGAACATGGAAGATTAGAAGACATGAGAATGGTACACCAAAGCGGGTCCAGCCGTGGAAGGAAGGAAGGTAGGAAACTCAAAAGTATTTTCCTTTTCCAGGAGGTTCAAATGGGAAATGAAAATTAGCTTTGCCAAGGGCAGTAGTTTAAATGGTTGATCGAGCGGACGGAGAGACACTGTCGGTGAATTATACTAATCTCAACTTAAATACCATCAACATTCTATTTCTCATACACCTTAAGCAAAACACTTTTTTCAAAGAGTTCATTTTTCTCCGCAGGACAACTTCCACTGAGGCCATCTCAGGGCGGATTGATTTCCCCAGAAAAAACCCTGACGAGGCACAGAGAGACGTTCATAAGCAGCTATTGTCAAGGATTCTATTTTGGTTCACCAGGAGCGCTCAATAATGAGGCTCCCCCTCCACCTCCTCCTCCTCTCTCCTCACCTGACTTCTTCCTCGACAGAATCGACTTATGGCACCCACCAATACCTAACAAACGACGGCACTTTAACTGCCCATGGATCCATTCACACATCACTCAAACCCTCCAACCCCGGCTTCATTTTTCACGCAGGCACGGGGAGTTGGACTCCTTGTCCGGAGGGTCATTACTGTCCGGAAGGAACAACATCCGAGACGGATTTATCCACGCTCATATGCGGCTCTGCCGCCTTTTTTTGCCCTTCAGGTAGTGTTGCCCCCCAACTAGTCGACAAGGGACATTACTCTGCCGGTGGTCAGGATGGTTCCACGAGGACCAGAGAGATGTTGTGTGAGCCTGGTCGTTTCTGTAAGAACGGCGTAAGGTACGAGTGCCCGGCAGGGTACTACGGCAGCACATTCGGAAACGCAGAAAGCCTCTGTGATGGCAAGTGTCGAGTTGGCTATTTTTGTGAGAGTGGCTCCTCGTATGAAAGGCAATTCCCTTGCGGAGATCCCAATGTGTACTGCCCTCAGGGATCCACTGTACCAATCCCAGTTTCCCAAGGGTACTTGTCGACAGGCGGTGGCGAGACAACAAGAGAAAGCGAGGCAATTGTTGAGAGAGGGCACTACGCGAGTGGAGGTATCGAGTACCGCTGCCCCCCTGGGTATTATGGTGACAGCCAAGGACTCTCGTCAAGAGAGTGCTCAGGAGAGTGTAAAGAGGGTTACTATTGCCCTGCCGGATCCACCCACGCGACTCAGAACGTCTGCGGCGGTCCGGAGAGATTCTGTCCCCGAGGGAGCAGCGCACCTCGGCTGGTGCTGCCCACGCACTATACCACAGTTATTTACGGGGACGAATGCGGTCCAGGACTGTACAGGAATACTACAAATGGCCCCTACGGTACACACGACCCATCATTAATACCCAACGACGATGGAAGCGTGGTCATGACTGAGGTCTTTTATCCCTGCAGTCTTTGTCCAGATGGCAAATTCAAGAGTGTAAGGGGGGAAGCGGAGGCTCTCTGCGCGGACTGTCCCTTGATAGAATCGGTCTCCTCTCAAGATAGAACCACCTGCGAGTGCTTCAGGACTTCTGGCGGTGCCCCATTCGAGAATTTGTTCTTCAATCTCACCACTGGAACTTGTCAGAGTGTACCTGTCGACTTTAACCCCCCAGACCACGTAGAAAGCGAAGACTCCCAGACGACGAGAAAGGAGCAGTTCGTATGTCCTAAAGGGCACTATTGCATTGGCGGAGAGCGCTACAATTGCCCCGTCGGTAGATTCGGCGCCGAGGAGGGCATTCAATCCGACGATTGTAGCGGCGTTTGCGAGGCGGGTTATTTCTGTCGGGAGGCTTCCATAAGTCCCAGGGAGAACGAGTGTGGGGGGGAACACGCTTTGTACTGTCCAAAAAAATCAAGTAGCCCAACGAGGGTTTTACCGGGGTATTACACGGACGAAGACCTTCCACCTAACGTTAAAACGAAGGTCACAATTTGTCCCCCTGGTAGCTACTGTATGGAGGGGGTGAGAAAGCCTTGTAGAGAAGGGTATTTTGGCAGCAGCGAGGGAAATACAGACGAGTTCTGCGACGGTATGTGCGCACCAGGGCATTTCTGTCACATGGGCTCTCGCACTAAACTTGAAAATGTTTGTGGGGGTAGCGACCGGTTCTGCAGGGAGGGGAGCTGGGAGCCGAGGATCGTCGCTCCCGGGTTCTATACCGTTCCTGGTACGATGGATCTTGAGCTTAGGAATAAAAAGGAGGGATTCGGGGGGAACAAGACGATGTCGAGGGAGAGCATCTGCGAGCCTGGCTACTATTGCGAAGGGGGCGTAAAATACCAGTGCCCCGAGGGTACCTTTACAAGCGAGCATGGCGTGGCAAGCGTCGAGGGTTGCCAGGACTGTGAGGTGGGATATTACTGTACCAGCCACCCCGGCGGTCCTGCTGATTATCATAAGCAACACGAATGTGGGAATGTGGAGGTATTCTGTCCCTCTGGGAGCCACAAGGCGACTGCTGTCAGAAAGGGATATTATACCATAGGCGGGGACTACAGAAATACCACAAGAAGGGCGGAGGTAAAATGCGAGCCGGGATTCTATTGCTCGGGGGGTGTGAAACGAAGCTGCCGACCTGGGGTCTACGGTGGAGAATTCGGAATGACTGACCCTAATTGCGAAGGTTATTGCCCGAAAGGGTTCTACTGCCCAGAGCACAGCGTGGAACCGATCGAGTGTCCCGGGGGGAGCTACAGCACAGGAGGGGCATGGGTATGCACAGAGTGTGGAGGAGGTGTAGAGACCAGCACGTGCAAGGATGACAGGAATTGCTGCGAATATTAGTATTTGTACTACATACCGCCGCCGCCGTTGTAATTCGATGATGTAAATGTTTGTGTTTGCACCGCTAAAGTATACAACATCCTTTTATACTATTGATGGTTTCTTCCAATGTCGATTGCAACATTCTTTTGAATGTTGATTGCAACATTCTTTTGAATGTTGATTGCAGCGGCAATAATCTAAGCATATTTTGTTGGATTCCTTCTGCATGGGCGCCTGTATAGACCATCAGACGCATAATACGAAAGAAACTAGCGCAAACGTGTTTGGGACGAGGTAGACTCCCTCAAAAGTGAAGAAAAGTAGCCTTCCATCTCTCTCAGCATACTTCTGTAATATAGGTTGTCATCCATGATTATGATGTGTCGTGGCTGCTGTCATCCTTGCAAGAAGAAGACGAAGACAAAGAAAGTCATTTTAGGCATCAAATATTCCTCGAATCGCTGCACGGGTTTGAAGGTGGGCGGAAAGAAGTTGGGAGACCGCACAATCCCACACAATGATCATCTGTCTGATTGTTGCATTGCTCAACAGTGCCTCTCGTCGATTAATTTTTTTCAAGGGCTCAGACTCAGCAGGAACGGAAAATAAATTCCGGCCCGAAAATTTTTTGGAACACACAACTGAACTAACTTATCCCGTTTTTTATCAATATAGTTTTCGTGTGTAACCAGGTACCAGGTTTACAGTAATTGAGTGGGACATCAGTAGTGGTAGTATGGCAGCACTAAAGGGGAAGGTCAAAGAAGCAAATTCTCCCAAAATTGTTCGGAGTTTCAACACAATATTTTGGATCGTTTCTTCTCTTGTCTGTTTCTTGGCGTACTGTTTACAGCCATCGCTGTTCAAATCAAGCCGTCAGCCTTGGTTTGGGGATATCGAGCTCAAACCAAAAGTTAAGGTCGTCGACTGGAAGATATTTGCTGCCAACTCTGCTGCAAATGAAGCAGCAGGCAACGTTAGTCATGAAGATGATGAGGTTCGGAATCGAATTTGTTAGGGAAGTTGTTAAATTAAGACAGCCGGTGATACTGAAGAATTCTCCGGTGACCGAGTGGCCAGCAATCGAACTGTGGGCTGACGATGCATACCTCACCTCAAAGGTAGCAAAGTTGAATAGCGTAAAGCAGACTTCATCAAAACTTTTCGTCTATCACGAAGATCGGAAATACAGCAAGTATGGCGAATTCGGCAATACAGTGAGCGAGAAACCATTCGGTGTAGTGGAAGAAGTTAGTACAGAAGACTTTCTCACGCTCCAGTTAAATATGCAGTATAGCGGCAGACTAGGATTAGAGGAGACAAATGACTTTGGAGATAATGAAATCTTGCCCCTCGATGAAGACGCGTCGCCGAGAAAATATCTAAGGGTGGATGATACGCCAATGTCGAAAAATGTCTTTTGGCTGGGTCAGCCGAACACAACAACAAGTGTGCACTACGACTTGCAGCACAACTTTGTCACGCAAGTTCGTGGAACAAGACGCTTCATGATTTACCCACCGTCTGCCTCATTCTCTCTCGTTCCGCATCCTTATCACCATCCGCGCTTTCGCCAGTCACAATTGTACTATGCAGAAACAGGTGGCTCATCTTTCTGGGGTCGTACCACCAAAGAACCAGTCGTCGCGGACCTTGAGCCTGGTGACCTGTTATATGTGCCACCATTTTGGTGGCATCGGGTCGAGAGCAACTCGAAGGGACCTTCGATCCAGGTGAATACGTGGAGCCCTTCGGACGAAGAGTCGGCATTTATCGAATTCGTATCCTCGATGCCTCCGACACTCGTGAAGAACCTGTGGGGAACTTATCGAATGCTGCCCTACGCCAAACAATACGTCCTCGGTGTAGTCACGGAAGTTCAGAAATTGTTCCCTTCTTATTTCACCGCCAAAGGTGGCCCAGAAGAGTTCATAGGCCAGGTTATACAGGCAAAGTATCTTTCTGAAGGCATGACACGTCGTATGATAGACGTCGAACCTCACTTGGGATGCACCGATTGGAAGAAGAGCCATTGCCCAAAGAAAACGATAGTAATCACGCAGGCAGACAAGGACAAAATGAAAGAATCGGCCGAGTCTCTCGCCCATAAATTTTACTCTGCGGTATACGCGAACGTAACGAATCCGAGCGATCTCGATCTCCAAGTGGCAGATCACTACGCTGGAGTGGTGAAAGCCATTTTATCAGATTTTGTTGAGAACCAGTTGTACATGTTGCTCGCAAACAATGACGAGCACGGCAACATTTGTGCAGTTATGAGGTGCATGGCGCAATCCGCTTGAGAGAAAACGAAGCACACATAACACACATGTAAATGAAAGAAGAATATGTAAGAGTGGCCAGTTTGTTCTGGCAAAAAATCGGTTGTCTACAAATGGTTTTTCACTTCAATAACTCTCTCCACATCAATCCCGTTCAAACTGCAGCTCCCCAGTAGACATTCTGGCAGCTCATCATCTGACCTTCCTTCTATCGTGAAGCCTACATTTAGGCTCATTTTCTTTAATTTCTCATGCATACCACAGAGCGCTTTGCGAGCCACGTATGCGAACATCCAAACATTTATGTTCAACTGCATTAAGCCATCTCGGGGAGAGCTGAGCGTGCCGCTCTTATTGATCAACACTGGTTTGCCATTATATGCCGTTATTACTGATGGCAGGCCGAGGGATTCGATGTTATCTACGACACACATTGTCTTCAAGCGGCCACGGAAATCAGCATCGTTCGGGGCATTTGAACACCACGCTTCAAGCAGTTTAACGCAAGGTCGGGCGTTCGGCAAATTTTTGAGTTCTTCCTGAACATAATTTTTGAGTTTAAAATAAAATATCAAGTTCCAGCTTGGGCCATCTGTCGGAGACTTGAATAGCTTCGGTTGGCTTTGGGGTAACCCGACGGAGATGACAAATCCTAAGGGGACGGACGAAGTTACAGTCGAGCCAACGATATCAATAGATTCCAAGTCCACCAAATTCTCGATGTCACCAATTAGACTATCCGATCTAACAAAATCAACAGTTACCAGCTCAAACAATCCCTCCGATGACTGTGACTTTTTCTTGTTCCACCTGTAGTCAGGTCCGACGCGGAGTTTAAATTTTTCGTGAGTGCGTTCGTCGGTGGGTTTGGGTCGATGACCCGAGAAAGAAAAGCCCGGCTGCTTCAATTTTTTTTTCCCCACTGTCGACGGATTTGGTTTTGTTGGAGAACAAATGCCTTCTTGAGAATTGAATTGAGGGGTTGGATGTGACTTATTCTCGTCCTCATTGCAGAGTGGGTTCATTACCTTTCCACTGTCTGATCTTTCGGTAGCGCAATGACTCGGGCGCGAGGTTTTTGGGCAACAGCAGTTGCCCATCGACAGCGTTCGGTTTGGTGACTTTGTGGTTGTTTTTAATTGTTGTTGTTTTCATTTACCCGGATAGAAATAACAACACTTATTTACTGACCTCACACAAGACGGTTTTGAAGACAAAACATCATTACCGAGGGTATTAATTGGAACTGGAAACTTTACCCTATCGAACCGGAAGTCACTTCTTTTCAGCACGTGTTCAGGTTTGATATTTTTTATTTGTAATTTTCATCCCTTGAACCGAAATAAAACATGGGAAACCTTTGCTCACCACCACCACCGAAGCCCAAGGCCAAACTTCCAAAAGAGAAGAAGGTACTAACTTTTGGAAAGGATCCAAATTTGAATATGGCCGATTTCATGATCTCCAACAAGCGTGATGAGACATTCACCAAGATGTCAAAGGGGCAACAATTTTTGATCGAGGAAGTGCAGAAGTGCAAAATCACCGTACCTGATCGAATTGCTGCTCTCACAGTCGACTTTGCGAAGAGCTCCAACATCACAACTGGTCCAATTGAATCCAGTGCCTTTATTCGAAACTGTGAAGATTGTATTTTTGTAATCGCTTGCCTTCAATTCAGGACGAGGGAGTGCAAACGATGTACATTTTTTCTCTACTCTTCGACAGAACCGATAATTGAGCTGTCGCGGGGATTGCAGATTGGCTGCTATAACTACTACTATGACAAGCTTCGGGAAGATATGAATGAGAGCAGGCTTAAGCTGTGGAACAACAAATGGAGCGAGGTTTACGACTTTACGCCACCCCAAGGGGTGAGCAACAGCGATGGTGGCGGAAACTGGACCGCCTTGGATATGACTGTGCCAGTTGTGTTTGAGGAGGAGATTGATGTCGCCATCCATGATGTGGCTGCTGATGACGATGCCGTCGTATTTAGTGTCGGGGATGAGGTGAAATCGGTTTATGGCGAGGGAGTGGTTACTGAAGAGAGAGGCGATGATATGTTTGTCGTAGCGCTAAGCAGCTGGCACCTAGCTAACGAGTCAAAAGTAACTTGTTACCTTAACGGAGATGCTCTGAGGAGGGCGAAATCTTCTGCTGCATCTGCGTCTGAAACAAAATCAACGCAAGTGACGACGACGAGGAGAAAAACTGTCGTTCCTCTGACAGTTGGAAAAAAATTCCAATCAAGCAACCCGATTGGACTCTTTATACTCTGCTTCCCCACCGCCAATTTTGACGACATCCACATTGAGCTCATGGCATGGCATGAGAGGAGTGGGAAAGAACAAAATTTCATTGTGCGAACTCGAGAGTTCGGGATGAATTCGAAGCAAGCGAACCAGCTTGTTACTTCGGCAAAAGGAAAATGCGCTGCCGGAGTTTATCTAGGCATGGAGTTCAGCCTAGCCACTGAGGATGCTAAAGCCGATTTATTGGCAACACTTGGAGGAGGAGATTGGTCATGTGAGGGGATAGAAGAAGTAAAAGAATGCGGCAGTCTCTTCTTCGACACATGGAAAGAAGCGCAGTAAAACAACAGCGCAGTAACAACTTATTGTTGGTGTGTAAAAATTAAACGTAGCTGGTAAAGCTGGTGCTATTTCATTTCGTCGGCAGCCTATATTTTATTCATCAGCGGAATCGACCCAAAAAACGGGTCTTGGGAATGTCGTTGTTGTCAGCGACCGATTTTTTGTCGTTAACACCGTCATCATCGACTTTTCTTCCATCAGATTGTCGCTGAGGGGGTGGAAAATCAACACCGCGCCTCAGTATCTGATTTGTCTTGTCAACTTCGGCGCGCCAGTTGTACTCATCTGCAGGTTGTTCCAGAGTTCTGCCAACCCCTGCTCCTTGGCCCAGAACACTTGCTTTACCTCGATGCTTGTCCATTAATTCTCGAGCGTCACGTACTTGCATTCTATTTCGACGAAGAGTGTCCACCTGCGAATTGGTCGGGCCCCGGAATAGGGGGTTTCCAAAGTTGTCGACATTTAAGTTTGTCTGTGGTGGAGGTTGTTTGGGTTGTTGTGTTGAGAAGGAGTGGGGTGCATATTTATTGAAAACAGGTTGTTGCTGCTGCTGCTGTTGATCCCACTGATTGCTACTCGTGTAATCGTCGGAGGGCCCGTCCGCGCGAACTTCTTCATCCTCCTCTCCGACCTGCATCACTCCCAAGATGCTTGCTCCCTCCTCTAATATCATTGTCTCGCAAATTATGTCACCAACAACCTTCGCATCCCTCCCAAGATGCACATGGCTAACTTTAACGTTCCCGCAAAGGACTCCGTTGCAGAAAAGAGAGTCAATGCCAAACACATCACTAACGCATGACCCCCCTGAGGTGATAGCAAGTGTTGCCGATGATTTTCCATCCAGAGTTCCAGAAAAAGAGCCAGCAATACGCAACCCACCGTCCCAACAGTATTGCCCACTTAGAGTTACATCGTGTCCTAAAGTCGTGCTGCACTCGAGGGAAGCATCTACTTCAGTAAATGTAGTCTTAAGTGGGGTTGCAGATTTGGATTTGAAGGGAAAATTGTTGAACGGGAGGTGGAAAGGACAAGTAGTACGTAAAGTAACAACTGCGATGAGGCAGCAAAGAAGTGTGGAGGAAGAGGAGATCATATTGGTTTTACCCAAGAGAGTATTTTTGTATGGGGGGGGGGCTCTCTTGCTTTGGTTCAAAGTAAAGTCGAGCAAGGTTTCAAGGTTTTGTAAAGATGTCCAATTGATTAATTCACACTCTAAAATCTCCTTGATACGCTTCAAATACTGCGCACTCACCGTCCTTGCTGTTATTTTCGAAAATTCCTGCGGGGAGGCCTAACAACTGGGAGTTCCACAGAACACAACCAACTCTTTTTTTTGTTGTTGGGCGTGATGAGCACCTCCCCCCCTCCAATGTTGAAGGCCAAAAAGCGAGCGCCCTCCTCGCGTCGGAAGGCAAAAACCCTTGCACTGAAACGTGCGCAAAAGGCTGCCGAGGAGAGCGATTCAAGTGAAGAGGAGAAGATTTTAACCGCAGAGGAAAATGCCAAGGTGGTCAAGAAGGAAGGAAAACTTTGGATCGAGCTGAGGGAGATATTCGAGGATGAGAGCGACGACGACGAGTTATGGGGCGAGAGCGCTGTAAATAGTGTGGAAGGGAGCGTCGCAGGTGAGGATGTCTCTTTTGTAGCTGGTGATGGGGCAACTTCTGTTGCTGCTGGAACAGAGGGCGGCTCATCACTTGCCTCCCTTGGTGGATTGGAGGGATTGCTGAACGCTTCATCGATAGAAGAGGGCGAAGAAGAGGGAGAAGAAGAGGGAGATGAGAATGGCGAAGAAGACGATGAAGTGTCGGAAAATAGTTTTGGATACAAAAACGTGACACGGAAAGAAGTGCATTTGCCCAAGAACTACGTGGAGCTACAAATGAGATTCATTCAAGCTTTCCCAAAGCACGACGCCTCAGTCGCCTGCGAGCGATGGGATGGGCGGACTATAAATCCAAAAGACACAGATTTCAAAGAAGGCGAAGTAATTGTCTTTAGGGAGTTTCAACCGAGCACCATAGCAGAAGAGAAGCAGAAGAGCGTCAGGGGCCACGGTCATCGTTGGGAGGAGAAGGACTACAAACCCGCGTTGGACAAATTCGAGCTCCGAACATGGGATATATTATAGCTACTACTAGAATGTTTTCCAAATTTTGTTGCAGGATTGTTGAATTAAGGGTTAGTTGCAAAAAAAGCCAAGGCCATTTTTAACATTGCTACTGTTGCTGTTGCTGTTGCTGTTGCTGTTGCTGTTGCTGTTGCTGTTGCTGTTGCTGTTGCTGTTGCTGTTGCTGTTGCTGTTGCTGTTGCTGTTTCTGCTGCTGTTTTTG
>Ga0115557_1001389_pt1 | contig 16740 bp, 14 predicted proteins | sample COGITO_mtgs_1104_FD_87280 | JGI IMG/M metagenome (GOLD analysis project Ga0115557, IMG submission 87280) | Pelagic marine microbial communities from North Sea - COGITO_mtgs_110421 | ecosystem: Environmental > Aquatic > Marine > Epipelagic | place: Germany:Helgoland, sampling site Kabeltonne...
ACCCTAGAGCTCTCCCATTCGCTCTTGATGACATTTTAGGCGGAAAGAAGTAGATCTAGGGATGCTTCAATTGCCTTGTTGTCAAATACACTCTCAACATCACCTTCTCTTCACACGGCGATCATTGTTCCTTCCTCTCGATTTCTCCTCTCCACGGCCTCTTTACGACCTCGCCCCATCGCCTCCAGCAGTAAGCGCAGCAGTAGCAAAAGCAACGGAACCGATTACTCCAGAAATCCCGGAAAAGGGTCGGAAACAATCACTTCCAAAGCACACTCTTTTCACTCATTCTTTCCTCTTTCCTCAGCTGAACGATCTCAAAATCAAATAAGTACATATTCGATAAGAATGGTTTTCAAAAAAGTCATCATTTGTCATTAAATTTAGGCTTCGTGTATACTCTCTTTCTTGTAGTACGTAAAAATGCGTGCATGTAATCAAAATTGTTCTGGTTGGATATTGTTTTCACTTGGATGAAATTGGAGAATGGGGCGACCTAAGATTTACGATATTAGCCACCCCGAAATCGTGCTGGGAACAGTTACACGGATAGCAAGAGCGCTGGAAGGCGTTCGGAATTCGGCATCGACAGCCTCAGGATGGAAGTCTCGAATGGTGAGATTCTCGAGAGTTGCAAGCCCGCAACCTCTTAGAAGACACTCAAGGGAATGTGCAAATTTTTGGAGTGATAACGAGCTGGTCGCGAGAAACCCTGGCAGAACGATCACTAACTCCTTCTCTTCTGATTTCTCCGAGGCAGAAGATTTCATAAAAGTATCGAGTGATTCCGTGAGAAACGCTACGACATTAGCAAAAAAATGTTTGTCGCCAGCTCCCTCGTAGACGACAAACTTTGCGATGAATTGAGTCGAATGCAGTTAGTTCGAGTGAAATAGGTGGCTATGGAGCAGGTGAATTCCTTCCTAACTTACATTCCTTTCCACCCCCCAATCACCTTCAGAAGCAAACCATCCTTCAACTCGCTGAGCCGGTGACTTCAGCGCGTCAAAGGCTTGATCGGTTGCGCTTTGTATTGTTTTTGTTTTTGGTGGAGGATCGTTGGTGGGGTGCTTAGCCGCCGTCTTGCTGAAACTACTCTCCAGTCGCCCGAGTATATTTCCTTGCGTCTCAGTCTCAGCCTCTCCCCCTTTTCCGCCGGCTTCAATCCTCGACTCCAAGTCGGATCGAATGCTCTCAAGCGAGTCAATCGCACTATCTGTCGGTTCAACGGCGGGCAAAGGGCTAGAGCGCACCTCAATGATAAAGGTAGGATATGGTGAACGCCTGGCAAAGTCTTTCTTCTCCTTGTATTCGCGTAATTTTGGGTCGTTGTTTTCATCACCCCCTGCCCCTTTCGACTCCCTGGTGCTATCTTGGAAATGAGGGTGAAGGGGAGCGATGTTCACTGTTGTACAGAAGCGCTCCTCATCAACAGAACGGCGATTGTGCTTCAGCTCCTTCCGGATCGTTTCGTCCAATGACGAAGATATTCTGGTAGTTTTGGGAAAATGATGCCACTCTCGAAGCATGTTCTTGGTTGTTTCAGAGATGGAATGAAATGTTTCGTAATAGACGCTGTATTCCTTGCAGTTCGGGACGACGAGCAGCTGTGTACGCCTAAAACCCTTGGATTTGAGAATTGCTTCGCTCTTGCCCTCTTCCACATTTTTAAAAGACTCTCCAAGATCGTAAGATGCATCAAGGAGGCGAAATGTATCAGCAAGGACAAGAAGGGGGGACTTGTGCGACGAGGCAGAGTACTGTGGGGGTGGGTGTGCAGTAAGTGTTTGTTAGTGGAAAGTCCATGTTGGTTAAAAATCGTCGACATAGGGACCCTAGCCTAAATTCGAAAAATATGACTCACCGTAATTGTTTTCCTTAAGTGTGAATGTGGAGTTCTCTTCGTAGCCTTGTTGATCCATTTTTCAGTTTCAGCAAGAACGATCCAGCTTTGGCTATCGTCGTCAACGTAGAATAGTCGAGTTCTGTCACCGCGGATTAGGGGGGAAGAACCAGAATTCTGGTAACAATGACGACCAGATTTTGTTGTTTTGAGGGAAATTTCGGTGCAGAAACCGTCCAACTCCGCCATTAACAGTAGGAGGAGTGCGGTCGCATATGAGAGTGCTTTCATGTTTGGTTGCTTTAAAAAATAAACACTTTCTCTTGTTTTTCAATTCTAAAAAAAATTTCGAGTTTTTTCAGGAGGGATTTTAAAATTGTGTACAACCTCCGAAGCTACCATCCCTTTTACCTTGAGCGTCCTGACGATGTTGCGTTTAATGCGATCGCCGCCGTGTGGCCTCTGTAAGACCTCCTCCGGACACCGTCTTTGTAGTTCCCTCCGCCCACCACCACAGCCGACCATATTTTTTTCGGATCGTGTACGAATACGACGAGTTGCTCGTGGTGTTTATGGTCGTACACTTCTGTCCGAATTCGGTCCGACTCGATATACACAACTACTACACCGCTCTCTATCGACCGTCGCTGAGCCCCTTGAAAATGAAAATGAAAATGAAGATGATCTGCTGGGCAAAGAGCCTCCCGCCGCATCATCACCGAGTAATATGTATGCGCGCGTCACACCGATCGAACATGTACTTCTTCGCCCTGGTATGTACGTTGGCAGCACCTCCCCCCAAAGACTGCTAGCTGCCAATAACTTCTACTACGACAAGGATTCAAAGAAAATGTTGAATTGCACTCCTAATGGTGGGAACGCGGTAACTCCTGCGCTAATCAAAGTTTTTGACGAAATCCTGGTGAATGCCTGTGACAATCACCGGCGTGACGGATCCACAAAGCGAATTGACGTCACTGTCGACCCCGATACTGGCGCGGTGACAATCTACAATGATGGCAAGGGAATTCCTGTCATGAAGCATGATGTAGAAGGGGTTTGGATCCCTGAACTTCTCTTTGGCTACCTGCTGACGGGGAGCAATTTTGATGACAGTGAATCCAATTCTTCATCAAAAACACAACAGAAATATTCGAACACGCTAACAGGGGGTCGGCACGGGTATGGTGCCAAACTATCAAACATTTTCAGTAGCGAGTTTACTGTGACGACTTGCGATACAAAACGGAAACTGCAGTACGAGCAGACATGGGATGATAACATGTCGACAATGCGACCAGCTGTCATTACAAAGGTCGAAAAGAATGCCAGCGATTTCACCCAGATCAGCTTCAGGCCTGATCTCATCAAGCTCACTGGGACGCCCCATTTTTCCTCTGATGACTACCATCAAATGTGCAAACGTGTAGTCGACGTTAAGGGGGTGAATTCTAATCTTACTGTCACCCTGAATGGCGAACCGATAGAAATTGACTCATTCAAAGACTACTGCGAGCTCTACCGCCCTGATGTCGCCTGCGCCAAGGTCAATAACCGTTGGGAGGTTGGAGTAGCATCTTCTGACGGTAGTGATGGGAGTTGTGTCTCCTTTGTCAATTCGATGGCCACAACTCGAGGAGGGACCCACGTTGACCACATCACCGCCCAGATTGTCAACAAATTTTACGATCACATCAAGAAAAAGCACCCGGATTTGCCTCTCGCCAAGAAGCTTGTCCGCGCCCGGCTGACAATCTTCGTCAACTGTCTAATTGAGTCCCCGAGTTTCGACAGCCAAATGAAAGAGATGCTGACGACGAGCGTAAAGGACTACGGCAGCTCTCCTGTATTGAAGCCTGCTCAGCTCAACAGATTGCTGTCAGAGAATTCAGCAGTTGTCCATCGGATCGTGAAGGATGCCAAAAGCAAGCAGCGCGAGAAAATCTACGAGGTGAGGATGAGCGAAGCGAATACCTTAAAGAAACTGGCCTCAAAGATTCCGTCATGGGGGGTACTATTATCTATTTTCCCCGCTCTAACTTATTTGTGCTTTTCACCTCGTGATTCCTACGTCTACATCGTTTGCTTCCTTCCTGATATTGTGGTGACAAACGTTCAATACTACAACAACAACAACAACAACAACAACAACAACAACAACAACAACAACAACAACAAACAGTCTACAAAGAAATCTTCCGGCAAAAACAACCAGCTGATGCGGATGATCCCGAAGCTCGACGACGCCAACAATGCCGGTTCTGGAGACAGCAGCCACTGCACCCTTATTTTGACTGAGGGCGATTCGGCGAAGGCGCTGGCGGTCGCTGGCCTTGAAGTCGTTGGTCGCGACGAATACGGCGTTTTCCCTCTCCGCGGGAAGCTCCTCAATGTACGACAGTTCTCGATATCTCATGTATCAAAGAACGAGGAGATCAAATCGCTAATGTCAATTATGGGACTCGACTTGCGGAAGAGTTATGATGGCGATAGCGATTTCGACCAACTACGTTACAAGAAAATCATGATTATGGCTGATCAGGATATGGACGGCTCCCACATAAAAGGTCTTGTCATCAATTTCTTTCGTTTCTTCTGGCCGGAGTTGCTGAAGCGCGAGGGCTTCATCACGCAGTTCGTCACGCCGCTGCTCAAGGTATCTCGAGGAAAGGAAGTGAAGGAGTTCTTCTCGATCGGTGACTTTGACCAATGGCGAGAGAGTAACGGTGGGAGCAAGGGCTGGAAGATCAAGTACTACAAAGGTCTCGGTACCTCGACCGCGGCCGAGGCGAAACAATACTTCCGCAAGATGAACCGCCATCACAAACATTTTTTTTGGGGTGGTGAGGCTGATGGCAGCAGCCTTGATATGGTTTTCGAAAGGGATAAAGCGGAAGAACGGCGGTCGTGGATTTTAGACAATTACGACGAGTTTACGAACGTCGACCTGAATGCGAAAAGGGGGGTCAGCTACTCAGACTTTGTCAACAAAGAGTTGATTCACTTTAGTAATGCCGACAACCTGCGTTCCCTTCCCTCGGTAATAGACGGACTCAAACCGTCGCAACGCAAGGTTTTGTTTGGTTGCTTCAAGCGCGGCCTGAAGGATGAGGTTAAGGTGGCACAACTCTCAGGTTATGTAGCTGAGCACTCAGCGTACCACCACGGCGAGATGAGCCTTCAGCAGACCATCATTGGCATGGCCCAAAACTTTATGGGCAGCAATAATATCAACCTTCTCTTCCCCTCTGGCCAGTTCGGGACGCGCTTGGCCGGCGGTAAGGATGCTGCGTCGCCCCGCTACATCTTCACTCGATTGGAGAAAGTCGCGAGGGCGATATATCCAGAAGTGGATGACGGGCTGCTGGACTACGTAGAGGACGATGGAATCGCAGTCGAGCCGCGCATTTACTCGCCGGTGATTCCGATGGTTCTTGTCAACGGAGCTCAGGGCATTGGCACTGGATGGAGCACGTTCATCCCCTCCTACAATCCGCTTGATCTAATCAAGGTAACTCGCTCGAAGCTGGACCCCGACACCAAGCACACCAAACGTAAAAAGACCAAGCTCGTCCCTTTCGTGCGTGGCTTCAAGGGCTCGATCGACATTGATCCGAGGATCGACACCCGATTTGTTACGAGCGGGAAAATCGAGAGTATAGATAGTACCACGGTGGCGATAACTGAGCTGCCGGTAGGGAAATGGAATCACGACTTTCGGTTGAATCTGCTCAGGATGCAGGATCGGGGCCAGATCAAGAGCTTTGATGACCAGAGCACGACCGACAAGATTCTGTTTGTTGTCAAGTTATCGAGGCGGGAGCTACTCAAAATGACAACAGGGACGGGGGGATTATTGAAAGCCTTCGGGTTGACATCCAATCTGAACACAGGCAACATGAACGCTTTCAACAGATCCGGGGAAATCGTTACGTATGATAGTCCAGATGCCATGGTCGACGAATTCTTTGAGCACCGCCTGGAACTATATACCAAGCGGCGCGAGTTCCTGAAGCTCCAGGCGAAACGAGAGAATGAGATTATCAAGAACAGGGTTGATTTTATTTCGCTCGTACAAAATCCTAGCGACGATTTTGACCTCGTGCGCGACGGTGCGTCGAAGAAGTCGATCCTCGTAGAACTTCAGCAGCGGGGATTCAGCAGTATGCAGCAGATAAATCGAATTACTTCCTGTGATGATGAAATTGATTCTGGCAACGACGGCAACAACAGGTCGCCAGAAGGAGATGACGACAACTTCGATTATCTGCTTTCGATGCCTCTGACAAGTTTCAGTAGCGAGAGAATCGAAAAGTTGCTAGCGGAGAAATCCGTCCGCCAAGATGACTTGTCCAGGATTGAAAACACGACAGCCCAAGACTTGTGGAAAGAAGACTTGGACAGACTGGAGGAAATTTTGAGGGGCCGCTGAAAATAAATATAACTTTGTCACATAGAAGAAGGTCGTGTTTTAGGTTGCTGAAAGGCGGGCTTCAAAGCTTAAAAATTCAAAGCATTCTTTTCAAACGTACCGTCTAATTCAATAAGTTTATCAAACGACCGACACGAAGGTAATACCAATTGCAACAACAAGTACAGTACAGCAACAATATATGACACAAACAAAACAGTCTCACTAGGCGAGGTTTTGTACCCTCCCTAAACATTCAAATGCTGAAGGATTCCCTGTCCATCAACCAACTCCTGGGCAACGAAACCAGCAGTGGCGAGCATGGCCAGGCGGCCGTGCTGGAGCTCCTTGGTTTGCATCTCGAAGAATTCCTCAGAGTCCTCAGGGGCAAGTCCAAGAGGGTCAAAGTTCAAGTCCCCAGGAGTGTAGTCTTCCCTGAGCTGGAATCCATCCTCGCCTTGAGTGTCCTGAGGGTTCTTCCACCCGACCTGCGCGCGGTAGGTCTCGACGATACCGATGCTCAGAACCAAAATCTCCCAGAAGGGTTGGGGAACTTGGGCAAAGTGGGTGATGGCAGGACCACTGATCTGGGCGTCAAAGAGGAACGAAGAACCCTACTCACACGTGCGTGATTGTTAAAATAAGAGGATTAGCGAAGTTGTTCAGCATTTATTTAGCCCCACGTCTCCATCTCAACGACACTCACCTCAACCTTCTCACCAACCAAAAAACCAATGAAGGCAAGCATGGAGACGCGTCCATGGGCAAGCTCGGCCTCCCTGAAACGCTTCACCTTGTTCTCGTCGGCACCATCCAAGAAGTTGAAAGGGTCGAACTCCTCAACAGGGGGGAGCGAGCCGGGAAGTCCATAGGCAAACTCATCGCTTTTGATAGCTGTGGAAGCCTTGGGGACCACAGGGCTCATAAAGGCGCAGGTGGCTGCAACCGTCGTAGCGAGGATAGTAAGCTTCATTGTCTACGTTTACAGGTGTGAAGAGTTGGGGGTCGGGTTAGCACAAGCAAAAAGGCACCACCTCACTGTCCAACATATGACAATCGGCTTCCAATCTCGCTCCGGATAAAGCGATAAATCACAAGAATGCCGTATAGCCATTTTGGGTGAATGTCGGATGACTAAATCGTTGCGAAAATTTCAGAATGAGGGACAGCACCCCGTAAGTGGCAAAATTGTGTGCTGACACGTGTGTCACCATTCGTCTATTCTCTGAAAAAATCGCAATATTTTTATCGTCGCGTGTGAAAAATGTATAGGGGTTAGGACTGACCTGGGGTTTAAATGAGTTTAATACGTATTTGATTTGATTACAAAAGTATTTTGCCGAGTCGTGATCGGGGCGTCGCCACCTTTTCCTCCAAAAATTTTGGAAAAAAGAAAACAATGGGAAAAAAAATCGGAGCTCTAAACAGCTGAATAATTTCGCTTGGGCCTTTTTTGGCGGCTTCCGTACCCTGCAACCACCCTCCCCTCGAGGAAATTTTCCAGAATGAATCCTGGATCGTTTTTCGGGCTGATTTTGTTTTTGCTTTTTTCGCCCTCTACATCATTCGTGAACACCTCTCCTCAACCATTTCGCACACCGGGCACACTTCGACAGGGACAATATGCACTCCTATGGCATCTCCTCCCGCGGCGAATGTCAATTACGTCAATTTTCTCAGTGCCTCCTCCACGCCGCAATTCCATCACCACAATTCAGGGGCTGGATGATGCTTTCTCGTCCATTGTTGCATCTCATGAGGAGACTGCCAAGCAGCTTTCAACTAGTCAAATCCGCAATATAATGAAAACGATAGATGTACGCGGTTCCACCTCTGCCTCTCCTTCCAACCTTCGTAAGCATGGCGTGAAAGATCTGATTTATCATCGTAAAAATTGCAACAAAAAGGATGATGGCCACAAGTTGACTCTCGCAATTGAGGGGGGGGGGATGCGAGGTTGTGTAAGTGCAGGCATGGTAACTGCGATTCACCACCTCGGCCTAGAGAACTCTTTCGACAATGTTTACGGGAGCTCGGCAGGTAGTTTAATCGGTGCATATTTCATCACTCGTCAATTGCCATTGGAAGGGCCAGAGGTTTACTATGACAAGCTCACTAATCCTGTGGCTGGCAAAAGCTTCATCGACACCAACCGCATCCTCCGTGCTGTTGGGATTGGCCTTCTCAATCCTATGCTCGTAAAAGACGTTCTCTTTAGGAAGGTTAGTCTGCTGCTGCTGTCAAAAGTCAAAAGTCAAAAGTCAAAAGTCAGTCGTCACAGGGCGCTTTGCTTGATTTGATCTCACTTTGGCCTTTATTCCCTTTATTTTTTTTCTCGCAATGTTCTATTCTGTGAACTCACAAATACTTTCGCAGCTTGGTAAACCAGTGCTCGACCTTGGCTACCTTCTGACTCGTGTGGCAATGAACGAACAGCCATTGGATTTTTCGAAATTTAAAGAGCGACAGCAAGACCAGCCGCTGCACATCGTAGCCTCCGCCTTGGAGAAAAATGAAGCAATTACTTTTTGTAACGATAAGAAGGACTTCTCCACCATGCAAGAACTTACCGACTGCATGTGGGCATCGATGCTGTTGCCGGGTATTGCGGGGCCTATCAAAGAAATCCACGGTGAGCCCTGCATCGATGCCTTGCTGTTTGAACCTCTCCCCTACGTTTCTGCAATAAAAGATGGGAATTCACACGTTCTTATCCTAAGGACCAGGGCAGATGGAAAGGATGTGAGCGGTGTCCCCAGCTACATTTCGTCAATGATTGCAAAACGGTTCTTCGTCCGCAAGCATAAATTCAAGAAGATCTACTCCCGCATGAAACACCAGCTCCACAAGCGTGAATACGCGCGTGCCTGTATCGAAACCAACACCCTAAATGATGAACGCAGAGAATTTTACGACATGGAAGGCGGTCCTCAAGTCATGACCATAGCAATGCGAGAGGGGCAAAAGGATGTAGACCGTCTAGAACGTGATAGGTGAGTGAGTGAGTAGTACGTCTGCCAGCCCTGTGCAGGACCAAACATTGCATTACATTGCTTGCATAACACACACTAACAGTATCCAACAAAATGTCAAACACACACACGCGCGTAGGAAAGAGATTTTTGAAGGAGTTCGAAGAGGTTTTGAAGCTGCATTTGATGCGCTAAAGGAAGATGGCGATGAGAGGAATGGGCAGGATGAGGCCAAGATTGTTTTCCCCGACGCTATCCTCGATTATGACCCAAAGAAATTCAAGGGATGGGCCGATTATAATGCCAAAAAGTGAAGGATTGTAGAAGAAGCCTAAAATTAAGGTAGATTCGTTATGTGTGTGTAACAGGTGACTTCGCCACGTTCTTTCCACTAATATTGCCGATACTTCCGTATGTGACGTTGTGACGTTGCGTTATTTGTTTTGTAATATAATCGTTACTAATTTTAAAATTTCATACCTCGCTGTTTGCTTATAAATGCGCAAGGGGCCGTACCGTTCTGTTTCGATAAGATTTTCTTTTGCCTCAGATAAAACACATACTTACATTACATCATCCCGAAAACGGGTCCGCCTCGGCACATTGCCGTGTATTCTTCAGCAGTCATCCTTCCCTTCTCCTTAAATATTATATTCATTTCATTTGTCAGTCTTGCAATTTCATCTTCTAATTGTTCCTCCTCCTCCTCCTCCTCCTCCTCCTCGCTCGAGCTAATAGACTCCATTTGCCTATTCATATCCTCAACGAAGCTCCTGTCCTCCTCCCTCCATCCCTCCATTTCCAACCCCTTCCCCTCGATTCCCTTTGGCAGGTTGATGACGCTGCTTGTCAATGCCTTGTCTTCCGGGAACCAACCTACGAACCCAATGTAAGCAACCTCCCCCTCCCCCCCACTCCCCTTGTGTATCGCTACCGGGGTGGAGTCGTCGTCCGTCGATGCCAATACCCTCTCCGGTTTCGGCGCCAGGATGTAATTGCCCTTGCAGTAGGAATACTGCGAACCGACGTGGATCGAATCAGAAGGGAGGGACAGGGAGGCACCGAGGTGGGTGTAGGTCCACTGCGCTCTGGTGTAGGAGTGGAATTTCCATGAGGTCCCGAACATGAGGTTTGCTCGGTGTTGGGGAAACTTAAAAATCCCCATCCATGCAATGATGACGACGCGACCACCCCTCTTGTAGTACTCCGAAAGCCACGACCCCTCCGACACGTTCGCATACGAATCGCCAACGACGACTGTCTTGTATTGGGCGCAAATCATATCGAAATTGCCATAACCATCGACTTCGCTCCCGTCCTCCATTATGTCAGAGTTGGCAACCAAGGAGTTTGCAAAATCAGAAGCGTTGAAGACGTCAATGAACAAGACGCGATCGCCAGTAACGCGACTCGGTTTCTTGCATTTGGCCTTATGAAGTTTCCAATCACCCCTCTGACACTCCCGATTACAATACACTGCCAGTCCACACCGCCCGCATTTCTGCAGCTTGATGGGCAGGGCATCCTCACCGCGACCGCAGTACCAACAGCAATGGGATTCGGTAGATGCGAAAGAAAGACTGCCGATGTTTGGGGTGGCATTTTTGCTCATTGTAGGGGGGGAGTTCCGACAGAAAAGATCAGACAGACATGAGGGAGCGGAAAGGAGGTGATTTGGGATCTTATAGCGTATTGGATTGAAGTGAGGTAGGCGATATTACTTCGATAGCGAGGGTTGAGCGCGTAGGAGTCAAAATATCAAATAACTTTGGATGTTGGTGAGTAAGGGTTGGCGTGTCTTTTTCTCAGACCCATTTTATCCTCACCGTTTCGCAATATTTCTTCACAAAAAACTCGCCCAATGGTTTTTAAAGGTTAGTTTGACTCTCTGGAACGTTCTATTCGAAAATAAATAAATATCACTCTGCCATAATCTGACCTTCAAGCCACATCGTCATCGTCACATCGTCGTTAACATCGTCGTTTCATCGCTACATCGACACAAAAAATCAGCGGAGAAGACTGCCGTCGTCCTAATCGAGTACCAGAATGAGTTCACATCTTCCGGCGGTGGACTGAATGATGCTGTCAAGGAGGAGATGAAGCGAACTAAAATGCTGGATAATACGATTTCCCTCGTCGAAAGGGCGAGGGAGAAGGTAATTTCTGCTGAATGCGATATGGTTGCCTGGAAACTGGCCTATCAACAACACTTAACACAAAGCTCTTCGGTGTGATTGTTTTGATTTTTTTTTTACTCTCAAAGAATGTGAAAATCATCCATGCTCCAATAACATTTAAGGATGATCATTCCGATTCTCCTCAGTCGTCCTTTGGGATCCTAGCGAACGTAGTCGGCGGGGGGCTTTTTAAGGCTTCCTCTTGGGGGGGCGCAATCTGTGACAGTCTCACCCCAGCCCCTGGGGACCTTGTTGTGAAGGGAAAGAAAGGACTCTGTGCATTTTCTAACACCGATCTCGAGATTCTGCTGCTAGAGAACGGGATCGAAAACATAGCTTTGGGTGGATTCTTGACAAACTGCTGCGTGGAGAGCACAATGAGAACTGCATACGAGAAGAAGTTCAACGTGATTACGCTCAAGGATTGCACTGCTGCAACATCCCAAGCGGAGTATGAAGCCTCCGTCGGCGCAACTTATGGCATGTTCAGCACTGTCATGGACAGCGAGAGCTTCATATCCGAGTGCGCGTAAAATTCTCAGACTGTGGCAAAACAATGAAAGGAACGAGACGGGCAAGTGTGACAAGTGCTTACAAGGAAAGACAAGCGATTCAGCCTGAGAGAGAGATTTCAATAATTGGTGTTTTTTTGGCGATAGCAATCTTCTTCTTTTCAATTTGTTAATTCCAAAACCTTCTTGCCAAATCCCAAATCAACTTTGATTTCATTAATCCAACACAAAAAAACACAAAAAAGCACAAAAAACCTCACACACCCTAGAAGAGCTCCCTCGCCTCCGTCCAGAGTGTCGGACCCAGCTTCTTGATGATGACCCGCAGGCCGCCCTCCACCGTCCCCACCCCAATGCCCTCCACCGCCTTCCCGCCCGCCAGGAAAGCTCCCTTGGTCGCCCCTTTGATCCGCCTCCTGCGAAGCAGTGACACGTGCGCCTTTCCGGCGGTCAGCCCGGCACCCGTGAGCCCGTGTTGCTCGCCCATCGCAGACACCATGCCCATCACGGCCGCCTCCGAATCTTGGTCCAGTTTCAACCCCCCGTAGTTCCCATTAACCTCCAGGCCGGCGAAGGCCAGGCGCCGCGGGGCGGCGATGCCTGAGTAGCGCAAATCGAGCGCCTGCGCCGGGGTCAGGGGCACCTTGTCGATGGATATGTGGCGGGTTCCGTCCCGCTGGAAGCAGTGCCACCATACGCCAGCGCCGTCGTCGCTCGAGCTTTCGACGCCTCGCTGCAACGTCTGCAGGTAGGACTGGAGGGCGGCGGACTCGTGGGCGCTGGGCCAGGTGAGTGCGATGACGTACAAGTCCTTGGTCGTTGTGTTGGTCTTCTGCTTCTTCCGGGGGGGAGAAGAGGCGAGAGAGGCGGGAGCGTCGTCCCCCTCATCCTCATCCTCACCCTCATCCTCAGTCTTCCTCTTCCCCCCGAGGGTCGCTCGGGTCGACATCGACGGCTCCCACCCCTCCCCCGACAGACACCTCAGCACCTCCGCCCTCCTCCCCCCCTCCAGCTCTTCGAAGCCCTCCACGTTGTCGTAGTCGCCCCGGAAGTAGAAGAGCTCCGCGTCGTTCGAGTCGTTCCTCTGCTCCCCGAGCTCGCTGGCAAAGCACTGCTGGCAGACCGTGCTGGACTTGCCACCCTTGCCGACCACCACGAGGTCCTCCGTGAACTTCTCCCCGCACACCCTGCACTTGAGCCCGTTCTTCGTCTTCGGCTGCTTGATCGCGCTCACGGAGTGCTGCGGCAAGAACCACGAGTAGCTTCCCTTGTACTGCGGGTTGGGAACGCCGACTCGGGGCGCTCCCTTCTCAATCTTCTGACCGGAGGACTTGCAGGAGGAACGCGCGGACGCCGCAAGGTCGAAGCAGAGCGGCAAAGCGGGCGCCACGTCGGCCAAGGGCTTGGTGGGCTTGGTGGGGGAGGTGACAAGCGGCGTGTAGTCGGTGTCGGTGTCGGCTGGTTGTATCTGCTCTGCAATAATGAGCTGCTGACGCTCGACCTCCCGCCGTTGCTTAAGCTGCTCTTGGTACTGCTGATTCTGCTGCTCTCGGTACTGCTGCTGTTGGCAAGCTAGCGAGGGAATGACAAACCCTGCTCCGTTGCCGTCGTCGTTGTCATCGTCGGAGGAGGAGCCCGTCAGGTCCAGCGTCTCAGAGGGGGTGTCCTTCATCTGCAAACGCGCGTCGATGCGAAATTTTGCGAAGGGAGATGATACACCGTTAAAAAATCGCCAATCGGGGCAGTGATAAGGGAGAGCAGATTGGTGGAAAATTTGTTGAGAATAAATGAATTTGGATGATAAATTAACGTTATTTTGTGGTTTCTCCTTTCTGTCGCACGCTCCCCTTTTCGTACCAAGCGTGAAGTGTGCCAATTGTTTTCCCACACCCTCCAAGCGTGGTATAATCGTATATCTTCTATGATTTTCCGCACGCTGTGCCGCAGTGGTTTGTCATCAGCCAGTGCTGTCGGCGAGTCGTTAGCTCCGACGAGTTCGTCTCTGGCCTCCCTTTTGCGATACGATAGAAAGAACATCTACCACCCGTACACATCACTGACCTCCCCTCTCCCTGCTTACCATGTGACATCCGCTGGGGGTAGCAAAATCAGGTTGACCCTCCCTTCGTCTTCGTCTTCTTCCTCCCCCCACGATGAGCCTGTCCAGAAAGACGTGGTTGACGGCATGTCTTCGTGGTGGTCAACTGTGCATGGCTATGATGTTGAGGCGATCAATGAGGCGATAAAGGCGCAGGTTGACAAGGGTTTGTGCCATGTAATGTTCGGAGGTTTGACCCACGGTCCTGCGGTGGAATTGAGTGAGGTTTTGTGCGGGGTTCTGCCAGAGGGTTTGGAGAAAATATTCTATTCGTGTTCTGGTTCAGTCTCTGTTGAAGTTGCCTTGAAAATGTCACTCCAATATCAAAGGGGCATCTCCCGTCCTCACAAGAACAAGTTCCTCTCCGTTCTTGGCGGTTATCATGGCGATACGCTTGGGTGTATGTCTGTATCTGACCCGGGTAATGGAATGCATCGCGAGTTGTTTGATGGTTGGGTCAATGACCGAAGTGTGATTTACGCTGAGAGGAATGAGAGGTCGATGTTCTCTGTGAGAGACGGTTGGGCGGGTGATACTGTCAAAACTAGAAGGAATAAAGAGACGAAAATGGTTCGGAGCATTCGGGAGCATTTGGAGAGTCGGGACGACATTGCCGCTGTCATTATGGAGCCAATGTGCCAGGGTGCTGGTGGCATGTTCTTCCACTCGGGGGATGAGCTCGCAGCTATTCGCAGGCTGACGTCTGAGCACGGCGCGCTGCTCGTTTTCGATGAAATAGCCACTGGTTTTGGAAGGACGGGGGAGCTCTTCGCTTGCAATCATGGGGGTGTAACGCCCGATATCATAACCCTTGGAAAGGCAATTACGGGAGGGTACTGTAGTCTGGGTGTGACGGTAACGACTGACAGAGTCTCGAACGGTGAGTTCACACGCACACGCACACGCACACGCACACGCACATGCACACGCACACGCACACGCACGCGCGCACGCAACTGTATTTTGCTTCTAACTTGCTCTTCGTCAACAACCCGTAGGAATTTCTGGCCCTGGCCACAACATTTCTGACCTTCCTTTCTTCCATGGCCCAACATTCATGGGCAACCCCCTTGCCCTGTCGATTGCACTTGCTTCCGTTCGTCTTCTCCTCTCCTCGCCCTGGAAGAGTAGGGTCTCAAAAATAGAAGAGACTCTGAGGAGCGGTCTTGGGGGTTTGGCGTCTCATGAGCTGGTGAGGGATGTGAGGGTGAAGGGGGCCATCGGGGTGGTGGAGCTCGAGGAACCTGTTCGGGACATGGGGAGGCTGCAGAGGGAGTTTGTCGAAATGGGAGTATGGATCAGACCATTTGGGAAGCTAGTCTACATCATGCCCCCGTTCATGATCGAGGAAGAGGAGCTGACGATGCTATGCAAGGCAATAACAAGTGTGGTGGAGAGGAAAATTGTCTAAAAAAGTAGAAGAATGTTGGACACAAGAACGCAGCCTCTCCTGCAAATCTACTACCATCATTTTTCCATTTTTACTCTAAACGCAGCTATGTCCATCTTATGTCCATTTCATGTCCATATAGAAAGTATAGACATCGAAAAGGCTCCAGCAAACAAACAAACAAGTTTCTTCGACCTCGTCTGCACTGGCGTACAGTTATCATTCAAATGAGCACAGATGTCGTGGTTAAGGAATTCAAACGCGATCTGCAAAAGCATTCCTGCTGTTACTGCACTTGGTATCCCCAATTGCAGCCTGCCGCCGACGCCTTCTTTGTCGGCGTCACCTTCACGACCGCTAGCTACGATCCCAAGGAGAATCCCCATGGGCAGCGAACTGGAAAATATGGCCACAAGAATCGCCAAAGCAAATCGGGAAAGGTTCCCCTCGAAAGCCACGACTCCGAGCGCGATGCCCTCAAAGATCTGATGGAAGCAAAGCGCGAACGTCAGTGCTGCTAGGGCTGACATTTCTGATTTATCTTCGACATTTTTTCTTACACCCAAAGTAACTCCAATGACAAAGCTGTGCACTGCGATGGCCCCCTCCATGCTGTAAACTTTCAGAGCTTTCCTTGATTTTAAATCAGCGCTTCCTTCGTATCCCCTAGCCCCCCCATCCTCCACAGCATCATACCGATGGGCGCAGTTCTCTTTGAGAGCAAGGGGCTCATGGCCGCATTCACTCTGGTATAGGAGCCGAGCCTCCTCGTGATCATGGCTGTGCGAATGATCGCGATGATCGCCCTCCTCGGCGATCTTCTTAACTTCGGCATCGGCAATTTTTACAAAGTTGGAATCGTGGTGCGACTGGATGAACTGGTCTATTGTCAACATTGACAGGAACCCCAACAAGAGGAAAACAGAGGCAAAGGGGATCAAGTCGTCAGGATCCGAGCGTGGGATTGAAAATGCAGTCGTAAACGCTGCGGCGACCTCCGCCGTATTCAACTTCTCTTCTGCATCAGGCAAGCAGTGGCAGAGAGCAACAGAAAGGATCACACCGGTGGCAAAAGGACGGATATTCGCAACATTTAATGTAGTGTAAAACGGTAGGGAGCACCCGACAAAGGATACAGTGAAGAGTATGAGAGCGGAGCAGTACCTTGGGTCAATCATTGAGCACAGCACTCAGGGGGAGAGAGGTTGCTTTTTGGAACACACACGAACACCACACACAGCCCGATAAGAGGTAGTGACCCTAATATCGCTCAATCCTTTTCCAATAATTTTTTAGTAGATTTTTCAACCCTAACCCTAAAAGTGATATAGGTC
>Ga0115557_1001393_pt1 | contig 16680 bp, 11 predicted proteins | sample COGITO_mtgs_1104_FD_87280 | JGI IMG/M metagenome (GOLD analysis project Ga0115557, IMG submission 87280) | Pelagic marine microbial communities from North Sea - COGITO_mtgs_110421 | ecosystem: Environmental > Aquatic > Marine > Epipelagic | place: Germany:Helgoland, sampling site Kabeltonne...
CATCAATAAAACAATAACTGCAGTCTGTGAAAGTGTGAGATCTTAAATAACGACCCGTCGGCGTTAACTGGTCGTCCAAAGTAGCGCTCCCATTGCATTTTTGCTCTCGTCCCAAAAACCAGTATATCGTGAAAAAATCAGGTTAAACGTCGATCAATGAAAATATAATTCGCAAGGCCAATAGAACGGTTGATAATGATTGGGGCATTTAAATTTCGCGCAAAATCGCTCATCTTGTGTTACCGACATGCTTGTGTAATGTTGATGAGAATTCTTCGATTTTTTTGGACCTTTTTTTCTATTGAAGATGGAACGTGGGAATCGAAAAAAAGGTGTCAACTTTTTTTCTCCCTCACCCCCTCATCATTTTTGCCTTCACCTCTCCGGTCGTCAAATCATCCGACAAAGGATCCGATCTCACCGTATCAGTATTCCAGATCATTTTGCCCTTGGGGTTTCCTATAAGAGAGAAATGTCCCTGCCGAAGCCTGGAGGAAGTTTCCCAGGTCCAGAAGAGAGCACAACCAAAACAGATATTCCCGATCCTTCCGTTGGTACCAAAACTGACCCTGAGACGATTGCTCTCACCCCCGCTTTCTCCTCTGAGCTGCTGTCAGACTTTGAGCTTGAACAATTGGTGTCGACGCAAAACGCAGTGGCATGTGGGGTTTGCGTCGGGGCTGATAGCTTTATCACGAAAGGGCAGAAGAAGGGTTGGCTGAGTAGCTCCTCCAGTGCTTCTGGTTCTTGTGATGTTAACACCCAACCTGCTCGGACCCTTGATGACGTGGGAGAATTTGGCATGACGGCAGACGAGGTTCTCTTGATAAATTCCGAGCAAATCGCTCGAGCATCTACTGGACCTGATGACATCTCCACTCCGATTGCCACATCTCGAACGATTAATAATTCTCGGAGCAGCCAGTCGAACCTGGGCTTGCTAATTCACAAGGAGAAATTGGATCAAGAGGTCAAGCGACTCAAGTGTCTCCGTGAGTACATGATACTCGATTCGAAGCCCGAGCCTCGTTTTGAACGAATCACAGCACTAGCCTCGAGAATTTTCAACGTTGAAATTGCTTTGATATCGCTTGTTGACATTGGGAGGCAGTGGTTCATGTCGAATCGAGGGCTTGGGGAGACAAAGGCTACCCCTCGCAAGGACGCCTTCTGCCATTACACTGTAGGAGCAGAAGGGGACCTTTTCATCGTTGAAGACGCTTTGCAGGACATCAGATTCAAAGACAACCCGTTAGTCACCGGTTCTCCCTATATTCGGTGAGTATTCGATTTTATACGTTTTTGATACGTTTTTGATTACGTCAATTTATTGAGTCTTTAATTTTTTAACCCTCTTCTCTTCTCTTCTCTTCTCTCTCTACTTCCCCAGATTCTATGCTGGGGCACCTCTAACCTGTCCTGAAGGTTATAGACTGGGCTCACTCTGCGTCATCGACGACGTTGCAAGGCCTGGCGGTCTCTCCATTGCTGAGAAGCAGAACTTGAGGGAGCTGGCAGACATGGTCATAGATGAGATGGTATCTCGACGCGAGGACAAAAAGCAGCTTTTCGAGACGAAGTCGCGTTACATGGCATGTACTGCCCATGACATGCTCACACCGTTGACTGGCATGGGTCTCTCTCTCTCCCTGGCGAGAGAATCTAACAATGTTAGGGAGATACATGATTTAATCTCCTCGTCTCAAGTTTGTTGCGAGATGATCTCGATGATTATTCACCGAAGCATGAGCTTATTCCAGAGCGACAAGGCGGATCCGGGCATCGTGGGTGGCATGAAGAACCTTTCCACTTCAGACACATCGGAGACAGGAAGCGACTCTGGGGATCCGCAACGCCCTAACATTCCCCTAGCTCGGGTTAGCCTGATTAACGTCTTCCACTCCCGCGTGAGGACTATAATGGATGCCTACCCCAAGTGTGTCCCCTTAAAAGTCACCATCGATTCGTCCCTTCCTGAATTTGTTGTCTCAGACGAGGTTGTGCTTTATCAAAGTACGCTCAACTATCTAACCAATGCCTGCAAAATTTGCGGCAAGTCGTCTTCTAAGGAAGACTTTATCGAATTGAGGGTGGGAAAAAAAGTTACACCGGCTACCAACTCTAGCTGGATTCAAGTCGAGTGCATTGATTGTGGACCGGGTGTAGCTGTCGAGGACTATCACCAACTTTTTGTCCCCTTCTCTTCCATCAACAAGTCGACACTAAACGGCAGCGGACTCGGGCTGTACAGCGTTGCAGCTCACACAAAGAGCATGGGTGGCAAGTATGGGTGCCGTAAGCGGGACGACGACAAGTCTGGTGCAGTCTTCTGGTTCACTTTGCCCCTCATTCAGTACGACGAAGAGAAACACGCCTCTCTAGACCCCGAACAAGATGATGCGAGCATAAGGGGGTTCCGATCTTTCTCTAACAGGATAGGATTTGATGGACCTGTCAATGTGCCTTATGAATCGAAGGGTAACGATACTGATAGGAGCAGCAGCATTTGCAGTAAAAAAGGGAGTGGGGGGGGAAGCAGAAGCAGTAGCGAGAGGTTACCCAGGCGAAAGAACGCCTTAGTTATTGATGACAGTGTTACTGTCAGGAAGCCTATCAGCCGAGCTCTGACGAAGGAAGACTTTGACGTGGATACTGCTGAGGACGGGCTTAAGGGCCTTGAAATGATGAAACGAACGCCTTATGACGTCGTTTTTTGTGACTTTCTCATGCCTGTTCTTGACGGAATTGACTGTGTCAAGCAATTCAGGCGCTGGGAGAAGACTCACCGTCGAGGTTTTACCCAATTCATCATCGGAATCAGCGCTAACGCTAGTATCGCCGACAGTCAGGTTGGGCTCGACGTAGGCATGAATATGTTCCAGAAGAAGCCGATCAGTCTCGCTCACTTGAAAAAACTCGCCAATAGCCCCGAGGTTATTGAATGCCGAGAGTCAAAAAAGAACTTTCGATACCAAAGTAGCGAGGGAGGCAGCGTCGCAAGTGGTAGTAGTGGAAGTGTCACTAAGAGTGGGACCGGTCGCATCCAGGCTGGCTGCATTGATTGCAGCGACCAATTCAAGGAGGCTGATTACGCTACCAAAACTGCGCTTGTGGTCGATGATATGGTTTCGACGGCCAAGTTGATAAGGAAAGCCATCGAGCAGCGAGGATGGGACGTGACTATGGCAAGAGACGGTAGCGAGGCACTGGAGAAGCTAAAGGCGAAGTGCTACACCGTCGTCTTGATGGACAACCAAATGCCTGTCATGAGTGGTCGGGACTGCATCTCGACTTTTAGAGACTGGGAAACGAAGAACGGTCGACCGCGAACGAAAAATATATTTTTAATGACTGCCAGTGGTCAAGTCTCTGATTCTGACAAGATGTTATTTGGCGGAGTTTTGGTGAAACCTGTGAAACTAAGCTACTTGCATGCTCTTCTAGATTCTCTGTGTGATGATAGCGAAGGTTGATATTTGTCATTAATTTTGACGAGCAACCTATTTACAAAAGAGCTAAACACGTTCAATTCGCCTTCTTACTTTTATTTTTGTTCCTCCGTCGCAGAGCGACATCATCTCCATCCGCACCATTAGTATAAACTTTATCAATAACCTCGAAGCCCTTTTCAACGATTTTTTTTTCAGCCATCTTTTCCCCCATAGCCCCCTTGGGAACCAAATCTCCAATCATCGACTTCCAAACCTCGAATTCAGCCTTTACGCAATCTCCTCTCACCACCTCAAAAATCTCAGAGGCGAGCACATTGTAGCCCTTCCGAGAAAGATGGAGGCCGTCGAAGGAACGCATCTCTGATCGCTCAAGGCTGCCACTAATCCCCACATACCGCACATCTGGGGTCGCCTTGTTTTTTCTATTGTCAGCCTTGACCTGCTGTTCGATCATCCTGTTGATTCTCCTGATTTTTCCTGAGCCAAATCGCTCCAAAAATGCTCCCCCCGGCAGCATTCCAACAATTACCACCCTCTTCCCCCTTGCACTAACATTTCGCCACAAACTACGGAGGTCCTTCACCATATCTGGCAGCTCAGATTCAGGGTAGACAGGCTGCGTCCCTGTCGGGTCGCGCTTTAGAGCTTGGATTTTGAAGCCATGGGTGCCGCGGATTATGTCAGTCATACCCAAACTTATAATGACAATGGGACTGCAAAGGTGGTGATTAGAAATTACGGGAGGAATAAATAGAATAGATTGATTCGAGGGGAGGGGGTCGTTTCGACTAGGTTCATTCTACCACTTCTACTACTACTTGCACAAAAACAACTTACCTATCGTTTACCACATTCACCAGCGTTGTCTTATCTGATGATTCATCGCCCCCAAAAACCCTGCTATACTCCTTCCCCTCCCCCCCTTCCACCACCCAATCCTTCAGCATCCCGCCAACTTTCCCTAAATTAACTACAGCCCACTTCCTACGAACATCCCGCGCCTCAAAAACGCAGTTCAACACCCCCACCCCCAATCCTCCCGTCCCACCAAATGAAACTCCAGTATCCCCATGGCCCAACGCGGTAGAATCCCCCAGAATGACCATACTGTGCACTGGATTCGATGTCCTCTTCCTTTTACCGATCTCACGGACAGTGAGACTCAGATTCAGCCAGTTTGAGACCCTGAGGTGTAGCAAATGAACCTTTGTCCTCAGGAGGATGTAAATGTAGGAGAAAAGGGTGAGAAAATCATTGAGAGAAAAACCCATCTTTTACTGAACTGAAAGCCTCGAGGCGCTGCGACGAAGGCGATTTTGTGATCAGGGTCCTGTTTTGGTGCAAAGTCTCACACGTTTTTGCCAAAGCCCTGAAAACTCTCTAACAATTGCTGGACCCCAAATAACTTCGTTAATTTTTGTTGTCCCCCTCTATCCCCATCCTCATCCTCAAGGAAACAATTCGTGTAGGGACAGATTTCCCAAAATTTGACTCAGTGTTTCAAATTCTACTGACGAATCTCTGACGACGACGTGGTGGGAGGCTTTGGTGATTTCTGGTGGTGTCTCTGTCAATTTTGTGGTTGTTTACCTTCTTCCGTTTATCGATTAGTAGCGAGTAGAGTTGGGCCTTAGTGGATATAGTCGCGAGAATGAACTTTGAGATGGAATTTTCAGACCCTGAAGACGAGCCTGTTGTTGGTTCCCTCGGCTCAACCCACTCCCTCAACCCTCTTTCCTCCTCCCCTCGACACCGCAATGGCAGCCACGGCTTCTCATCGACATCGCCCCACTCCACACGATCGCCGTCTCACCAGCGACGGAGAGGAAGCTCAGGAATCGATGCTGAAGAACCTGTCGAGGATGCTGACTTTGATGAATTGGTCAAGACAGGGACAAGCGTGCCTATGGCGGAATTGTCTAGTACTCGGTACGGAGACGGCACCAACAACGGCGACATTCACAATTACGAAGGGTACTCCAATAAATTTGCAAGCGATGCGACTAGGTTAACAAATGCAGCGACAACGAATGGAACAACGGGCGATATCATTACTGGGGGGATTGGAGGTCAACTATCAATGCACGAAATGAAATTGGAAGAAGAGAGAAGGGCTCGGGCTGCGGAGCTGCAGCAGGATCAGCAAAGTAAGCGGGAGCAAGACCAACCTCAGCACCAGGATGAGCAACAGCAGGGGGAGCAGCAGCAGCAACCTGAAGAAAACAATACAACAATGACAACGACAACGACAACGAGCGACAAAAATTTTATAACGCCGAAAGATTTTGAGCTTCTCTGTGTCATTGGCATGGGATCCTTCGGCAAAGTTCTCCAGGTCCGCTCCAAATCCACCCGCAAAATTGCCGCCATGAAAATCATCTCCAAGCGCCTCCTCAAGAAGAAAAATTTTGTGCAGAATATCAACGCCGAACGCGACATTATGACGAAAGTCAACCATCCTTTTATTGTGAAGATGCACTGCAGTTTTCAGACAGGGAGCAAGCTCTTTCTTGTGATGGACTTTCTGGCTGGGGGGGAGTTATTTTTTATGCTTGGGAAGCAGGTTAGTAATGTTTTGATCACGATCTTGAATTGAATAGAATGGTTCCACGAAAGAAACAATCACGCACAATAAACTCCATGAACGAAGCCAAACCAAACAAATAATCTCACAACTCTTTCCCCGCACAAACCTGAAATTAAACCTCAGGGCATTCTTCTCGAGGAACAAGCTGCCTTTTATGTTGGCGAGATCGTCTTGGCAATTGGCCACCTTCACTCTCACAATATCATCCACCGAGATCTTAAGCCCGAGAACGTCCTCCTCGCGAGCAACGGACACACATGCCTGACCGATTTCGGCCTCGCGAAGGAATTTTCGCCCTCGGAAACTACTGATCCCGATGACCCCGCGTCCAAGGCAAGAACTGTGTGCGGCACTAACGAATACATGAGCCCTGAGATGATCAGTAGAAAGGGGTACGGGAAACCGAGCGACTGGTGGAGTTTAGGGTGCATTGTATATGAAATGTTGGTAGGACTGCCGCCATTTCAAGCGGCGAAAGGAGAAGGAGCAAAGAGCCTTAACAAGAGAATTCTCTCTCAAAAAGTTAAGATGCCCTCTGGTGCATCTGCCGATGCCTGCAAAATTCTGAAAGGATTGTTGAATCGCGATGCTGGCAAACGTCTTGGGGCTGCTAAGAGCACAATGTTTGAAGTCGGCGGAATTACTGCACTTAAACAGCAGGGTTTTTTCTTATCGATCGACTGGGAAAAATTAGAAAGGATGGAAGTGGAGCCGCCTTTCGAAATGACGGTCGACGGCGAAGATGATCTTCGACACTTTCACGAGGAGTTTCGCAACATGCCCCTTCCCCGCTCGGTCACAATGACCGCTTCACCTTCGTTTCGCCCCAAGCGCTGCAATAGCGACACCTTTCAAGGTTTTAGTTTTGTTCAGCACGATTTTGTATTGCCCGAGAGGGGTGATGGGGAAGTTGATGATTATTGGAACGTTGGAAACGAGGAGGGGGACAAGGACAGTGAAAGCGACGCGGCGAGTATGAATAGCAAGGGAGAGCTCACAGAGGAAGGCAGGGAAGGCGGGAGGAAAAAGAAACGACCACCACGGAAGCGGAAGAAGAAGGTCGGACAGGGAGGAGATTTGAGCCCCATCCAGAGTCAGGTTAATTCTGCTGCAAATTCTGCTTTTAATAGCTGCGCAACAACGCCTTCTGGAAGCAGGGCCGCCAGCCCTACTCCGACTCCGACGCCGACGCCGACTCCGACTCCGACTCCGGCAGCCCCCGACTTTGTCAAGCCCGCTATAATTATTCCGAAAGAAGGAAAAGAGGCCGAGGCTGAAAAAGAAGGGGACAAAGTCGAGAAAGAGGAGGAGCTCGTCAGTAAAGTCAACGACCTGAAGTTGCAGGCCGAGCGGAGAGAAAAGTCATTGCTCGACCAGAAACGGAGAGAAAAGGAGGCGGAGAAGTGGCAAGACGTATCTCCGGCCAAGAAGTCCTTCGTCGCGGCTTCTTCACCCCCCATGGTAACAAATTACGCCACTACAGGTTGGACGACGGGGGGCAACGGGTTCAGTAAGAACGGCGGGAATTTGAGACTCGGCACCGGCTGGGGAGCAAAGAAGGACCAGGAGCGGCCTGTCGACAGCGCACCGGCCAGCGGTGGAAGGTTCTCTCAAATACCGAGTACGTCAACTACTTACAAACCTCCTGTACCATACAAAGCGCCGCCTGCTAATTCGTGGGCCGCAAAGATCAGTTCTCCTCGGACAGCTAACACAACCTCAACGAAGGGCTGGGTAGCAAAACCCACCAACTGGGACAGACCAAACAACTTGGACGGATCTGTAGCTTCCGGAGGGCAAATAACGCAAAATACAGCAATTAACAGTGCAATGAAAAATAGTGCTGCCACGGGGGGCGCGAATTCGAATTTAACCCCTTTGACATCGAATCGAAGTTTACCTCAAGCACGAGAGTTCACAACCACAAGTGACGATTTCCCGTCGATTTCAGGAGATGTAAATTCAAGAAAGACAACGACACCCTCTGGAGTCGCTCCAGATGGCGTATATCGCCCCCCTGCAGGAGGATGGGCTGCTCGGGCACGTGCTCAGAAAGAGCAGACAGAAAAACATCAACCTTCAACCCCAGACAGCAAACCCCAACACGAGGAGGTCACCCCGCCGCCAAAAATCACAACATGGGCTTCTCGAGTGAAATGATAAAAACTTTACAAGACTGACTGCTGGAATGGAATGTACGCGAAAGTAAATGATTAAAGAAGAGAAATAACGACGGAATTTAAGAGAAAGGATAGGTATTGTCTGTCTGGAAATGCCTAAATTCGCCTTCGTCGTTTCTATATCACATGTCACATTCATTTCAAGGTTGCTTGCTGACTTAAAAATCTCGTGTTCATACCCAAATTTCGCTTACACATATTCATAAAAAACACAACACACAACACTCATAAAAACGCTATCGCAGTTGATAAGCACTGGTACGTACTAATCTCTGCCGTCTGCCCTATTCCTAACTATTTGTTTGCTCTCTCCTTCACATCTTTTGCCGCAATCATCCACGCCGCACTTCCAAGCTGACAAAGATTGACAATATTCTTTAGTACCATCCCAGGGAAGCAGAACTTCCAAAGATTTGAAATCCAATCCGCGCTGGAATAGAAGCTACAGTAGTGAAGCACGTAGAAAAGCTCTGCACCTACACAGAGATATCCGAAAAAAGGATAGTTGCCATAGAACCACCTCACAAGAAAAAATCTCTCTGCATTCGATTCTTCCGACTTGTGGTGAACGTTGCACAGCACACTCGAATACATCTGCAGCCAGTGACTGACGATATCGAGCGCAAGCACGCCAAAATACCAAAGTCTGAACTGGGGATACATCCACCCAAGAAGAACAAGCATTCCGGCAGTTGTAATTCTGTCAGTCAGCATATCCAGAACAGCTCCATAAGTCGAAGACTGGTTGAATCTTCGGGCGGCCATACCATCGAAAAGATCGCCGACAAATGACATGAGATAGAGAACCACAACAGTTCCCCAATTCGACCCGCCAGTAGAGAGATTGTCTTCTCCCAAATAGAGAGAGAGAAAAGTGCAGATCACTCGAAGGTAGCCGATCAAATTTGGCACGAAAAAGAACACTTTCCACACTTCTTTATCGCCCGAAGACGCGCGGCGGCGAGTACCAACACTCTTCGCGGATTTCTTTGCTGGTGTGCTCGAAGTGGAAGTTTGACTTTTTGACCGACTTTTCGAGCGGTTCGTCCGTTTCGAAGAGCTATTTTTTTCCACCCCAGCACCAATAGACCGACCCCTTGAAGGGGTTCCTCGCGTGGACATGACCATAATTAATTAAACAGGAATGATTAGTTTTCTGTTCAGTTTTTCCCGCTCGGCCAAACAAATAAATTTTCGATAAAAAATTAATCCCTCCCCGCCCCTCTCCTTCTAGCCTTCTAAAAACTACGCGTGAGTGGCCACATTCTTTCCTCTCAATTGAAAAAAACTCGAAAGAACAGAATCATTCGCGGGACCTTTCAGAATGAGCACCTTTACACCATCACCATCAATACCCCATCCCCATGGAATACTACCCCTTGGAAATTTGTATTGTGCGCAGGCTTCGCCTGTCCTTCGTAAAGGACTCCTCCTCACCCTCTCCGACTCAATTCTCCTCGATGTGATATCGTATTTTGATTGTAGATCGCTGGGACAGTGGTGCTGCTGCGGAAGAATATCTTATCTTTTCGGAATGGGAGATGAAGTCTGGCGCGACTGCTTTCTGCGATGGCTGATCTCCAGAGGCGGAGACGGGAGCGACACCAAGGAAGACGACACCATAGAAGACAAGAGCAAAATCAGAAAAGTCAAAACATCCCGAAACCATTTGCCATCAGCCATCCTAAATTTTGGCTTCGTTGCCACTGGTTGGCGGGACACATTTTCAAAGCGTGTCCTGGCTCTTTCAAACTCTGCATTGAATTACAAGCCTCACTCGCCACTGCAAAACCTCCCGGCTTTGTACTCGGAGGAGTTGTACCGGCCTCATTTGTGTGCCCATTTCACCTTCCCTTCTGACTTTCTCCGCGACGAGACTGTGGACAGGAGGAAACTCTGCGATTTGGGAGTCGGCGTCTTTGAGAGAGATTACGAGGAAAAAAACGTCCCTGTAGTTATCTTGGGCGGGAGTGAATGTTGGCCTTGCGTGAGGGATTGGGGGAAGGTCGGTGTGTTGGTCAACAAGACAAATACAAATACAAATTCAACTGCTGCCGCGGAATGCGGATCAAAATCTGCTCCCCCTACGTTCCGAGCAACCTCAGGAAAGTGCAGCATTCCCGTTGAATTTACTCTGTCTACCTACTTGGAGTATGCTAGGTGTCAGAGGAAAGATGAGGCGCCGTTATATTTTTTCGACAGGGATTTCGTCGCCAAATGTCCACAACTGGGAAAAGATTACCAATCTGAACTGAAAAAAACCTGCCCGTTTTTCTGCACGACGCCGGAGAATCCTTCTGATCTGTTCTCTTTGCTTGGCTCTGATAAACGCCCTGACCACAAGTGGCTCATCATCGGACCTCAGCGATCAGGTTCCTCGTTTCACATTGATCCAAACTGTACCCACGCTTGGAACTGCCCCATCATTGGCCGTAAAAAATGGATATTTTACCCGCCAGGACACCCCCCGCCGGGTGTCATTCCAAGTAGCGATGGTGACGACGTCGCGATGCCAATTTCCCTCGGGGAGTGGGTGATTGATTTCTGGAAGGAGCATGTCAAGAGGAAGCAGAAGCTGAAGAGAGAAGGGAGGTGGGAGGAAATGCCCCTGGAGTGTGTGGTGTCACCCGGAGATATCCTATTCGTACCTCATGGTTGGTGGCACACTGTTATTAATCTGGAAGAGGAAGAGGGTAGTCCAGGAGAGATGATGCCCAACATAGCCCTCACACAAAATTACGTCAGTAAATCCAATCTACCTGATGCTTTTCGTTTTCTGCGGAATAAGATCAGCCAAATTTCTGGTTGTAGGGACCGCGCGGAAGCGGTCGATCCGGAGCTATTTTTTGAGGAGTTCAAGGCCAAGGTTTTCGAATACGACGCTGAATTGGCGCGAGACGCGCTGGAAAGGAGCGACAAAGGATGGGAGTGTAATGCCTGGAAGGATGAAGTTAAAAAAGCTGCTGGCGATATTAAAGTAGGGCCCTCAATATTAGATAAGGCAAAGGAAGATGTAGAGAGTGGTGCCGGCGGATTCTGTTTCAACTTTGACTGATGCAGGTCAGGTCACAAAGGAGATAGAAGAAGAAAAGTGGAATACTAGATAGTTGGGTGGGTTTTTTGAAAAATTGTCCGCTTTTTCACATTTCACCCCATGGCGCAACTTTGAGCCACACAACGCGCAATGCACACAATTGACTCGCATAAAACCTTAACGTTTCGTTTCTAAGTCCCATCTCAAATATTTGTCGGCAGCTTTGTGGAGGAGTTCACCTTGGCCACGTGGACTTAAGGTTGACGCCGATGAGCCCATGACATTTCCTTGCTCTACGATTGCTGCGAGTTCCAGGAGAGGTTTAGTGTAAGAGAAGGGATGGGAAAGTGGTTACCAGAGGGATCAACAGTGGGTACGGAATCGGGCGGGGTTGGGCCGTGGAAAAAAACTTATCAATAATATAGGGTTTAATTGATTACCATTGGGTAAAATAATAGACTGGGCCGCTAAAATTAGGGTTAGATCGATCAAGAAGCGGCCCATTTTTTGATAAGAACCCTCCCGGTAGAGCTTGACCATAGCAGTGCTTTTGCCAACTTACACCCGAACTTCCTTGACCTATCCAGTCCTGATCTGACGAAATTAATTTTCGGAAAAGTTCATAGTCGCCCGTTTTTGAAAGTATGGGAAATCTTATAGCCAAGTTTAAGTCCGCCCAGATTAAGGCAACTGATAATAATGAAGAGGTTGTAGGGGACAAACCAAAGAAGAAGAAGAAAAAGCTCACAAAGGCCCAAAAGGAAGTCGACGCTGTGCTTACCCATCTTAGCGTCCCGACAATTGCAGTAAAGAAGTTTTTGACTTTCTTCAAGAAAATGGATGACGACGACAGTGGCAGCATTTCATTGGACGAGTTTGTAACTTTCCTGAAACTTGACTCTGGGCATACAGCATTTATTGAGAGATGCTTCGGGGCAATGGATTTCAACAAAAAGGGGTCATCAGGGGGTGTCTTGGATCCTACTGAGTTTACAGTTGGTCTGTACAACCTGTGCATAATGACGAAAGATTTGCTTGAAGACTACGTTTTCGAATTGTATGATGAGATTCATGATGGACAGGTGAGAGAGAATTTGCAGTTCAGTTCAAACGGAGACGATCAGCATAAGAAAAGGAACTACAGAAATATGAAATCTAATCCAAATCAACAAATAACATTCGGCAGTTATACAAGAAGAACGTCAAAACGATGGTAATGGAGAGCCAATCTGATCTCTCGCAAGAACAGATTGAATCCCTGGTTGAGACAGTATTTGATAGTCTGGACAAAGATGGTGATGGGCACATAAGCAAAAAAGAATTCTTCAAACTCGATTCGAAGAATGAAAGCATCTTGAGGCCTTTATATATCATGCAGGACACTCTCCAGAAGCGGTGCCTAGGGCAGAACTTTTGGGACGAGGAGCGGGATCGGATGAGGGCTATGTTGAAAGAATACCAAGAAAAGACAATAATCGATCTGCTAGCCAACAGGGTAGCGGCAAAATACGAGGCAGAGAGACTAGCCAAAGCAAGGGCTATGGGTGAGGAGGTCGAAGAAGACAAGAAAAAAACTTTTACAGCGAATGTCAAAGGCTTTGACGATGAGGAGGTTGACAAGAACAAGAAGCTGCAGAAAGGCTTTGTGAGTCATGGAGGACCTGTGATTACAGCTGCAGACCAGCGTGCGAAGAAAGAAGCTTACGAGAAGCAGAAGAAGGAAAAAGCTCGAGAAAAAAGGATCAAAGAGGGTAAACCTCCTGACAAAAAGAAGAAGAAGAAAGAGCCCAAAAAAGAAACTCATGTCAATATCAAAGGCGTCCAAAAGAAGCAGACGAAACAAGCGGAAAGCTGGGCCATGAAGCACCAAGATCAGCTAGAGCACAAGTGAACCTTTTTCACTTGCTTGTTTTTGTATAGTAACTGAAGCAATAGAATGTTTACTTTTGCTATAAAAAAATGGCGGCATTTAGGTCTATATCATCCAGCTGTCTGTGCAAGAACAGCTCGGCCTTCTGCGCATTAAATTCTCCCGAATCTTTAACCTGTGCGCAGCGCGTTTCTACATTTGATGTCGTTGTCGTCGTTGTCGTCGTCGTTGTCTTCGTCGACTTAGCAATTTTTGCTGTTTTTGGAGCTGCCAGAGCTCGTTCTTTCATTTTTTTTGCCTCAGCCTTTTCATCCTTTGCCGTTTTTTCTTGCACTTTTTTCTTCTTTGCCTGCGCAGTGTTTTTTTTATTCAATGAACGAGGATCAAAAAAAAGGGACGGGTTAGTTTGGTTGGAGCGACAAAAGTGAAAAACAATTTTCGCAACACCACTCACCTTTTTCTCCTCCTTTGAAAGTTTGCCCTCGTTCGTGTTCCATCCATCATTATCATCATCATCATCATCATCAATGGTTTCCTGCATAGCGAGCTCGAGTGCAAATTGAGCGTCCAATTCTTCCTGGCGCTTTCTCGCTTCATCAACCTCACATGGTGGCGCGGGGGGTGGTGCTACCGGGGAAGCAGGAGCAGGTGTCGGTGTCTCGGTCGGTGTATCGGTCAATACTTCGGTAGCCGGCGACTTCTTTTTCTTTTTCTTCAATTTCTTGACTCTATTCTTCTCTCTCGCTTTCTCTTTCTCCCTCTCTCCCCTCTCTCTCTCCCTCTGCTCTTCCTCCTCCCCTTGCAGCAACTTCCTGACTGCCTCTTCTTCGCTTTGTTTCACTACCCAAGCGTTAAACATCCGGTTCACCTCTTCAACGAGCTTAACATCAGCAATCTGGCGGATGCGACGGCTGGCCCCGTCCGCCATTCCACAAAGGCGCGTCTCCTCTTTCTCGAGTTTCTTCATATAGAATTCAGTGCACAGCAAGAAGCAGTGGTAGTGATGGAGGCTCTTCTGAGCAAGGTGAGTTTGCCTAATGATGATTTCGACCTTGTTGTGATGAAGCTGTGCGCAGCGCTGATAGCTGTCGGCTTCTTCCCTTCCGATCTCCATGTCTTGTTGCTGTTCTTTTTGGAGTTTGTGCTGCTGATCAATGACTCGCTTGATGACCTCAAGTTCTTTCTCTAACTCCTTCATTCGGCCGTCATCCAACTCGAGAAACGAACGAAAGATCTTCTCCGACGCTTCATCCACGGGCTTCACCATATCGTTATCATTGGAAAGCACCGTCTGCCAATGTAGCTCCAGTTCACTCTTCCCCGGAAAAACGCAATCTCTTTTTGTCTTCGAGTTGGCGTTATTCAGAACCTTTACTGGGTCGCCGTTGGCCGCAGTCAGTTTCACTTCCATGGGCTTTCCGACCATGGCGTCACCCTGAATGATTTGATAATCACAACGACCACCGGCAAGTCGCTGAATCTGAAGGGAAACGTTGCTCTTGTTGAGCGTCGTCGCCTCCCCGCCGTCCCTATAAATTGACGAAAGATCGAATCCCTCCTCCAAAAACACGGGCCAGTCCAGTCCGTCCTCGCCCCCTGTCGCCTCCCTCCCATTATTCTCTCTCAACGTGTGGTGCCTTACCATGCCGTGAATGCCACATAGCATCTCCATCTCGCCCGTGTGAAAGAGTAGATCGACACGGTTTGTGAATGACCGGATGAGGCGGATCTTATATTCAAGGATCTCGTACCTAATTGCCTTCGTGCGGAGTGCCTCGTGGTTCTCGTGACCTCCACCTTCAAGGTCGCCATATCCCAAACCATCAGCTCCATCACCCAATACTTCTCTCATCACGTCTTTCTTGACTGCGAGATCGCATTCCCACAGAGCCATTCGGCACGTGACGGAGCTGAATTCGTCCCATAGAGTTATAACCAAATCCACGAGGGTTTCACCTTCCCAAGTTCTCCACACACCTGTTCTCCAATATCCCTTCGGCTCGTAAGGCCAGGATAGAGAGAGGACGGAAATTGCCTCGCACATTCGCACGAGAACGCCGAAAAAAATGTTCATCTCCCCGATCCACTTGGCGACAATGTTGTCGTACGCCCTCTCCTCGGACCCGATGGTGTCAATATAATGAGTAGAGTGCGAAGAATGCTGGGAGTGCTGGTGAAAACGATTCTGCTCCATCTCGAAGTCGGTCAGAGACTCGACCAGGTGAGAAATGTGATTCTGAAACCACGTCGTCAGGAAGGGATAATTCGAATGGAAGTCTGCAGAGAGTGGATTGCAGACTTCAGATTCGTCACCGTCTTCTTTTATGCCTGCGGAAGCTTCCGTGCTATTATTATTGTTGTTGTTGTTGTTGTTGTTGTTGTTGTTGTTGTTGTTGTTGTTGTTGTTGTTGTTGTTGTTGTTGTTGTCATAAGCGAGTAGCCTCTTTACTGCCCCCCTGAATTGATCGATATCAACCTGCCCTCTCAGCTCGACATCTTTCTCTTTACACGCAGGTTTATCAGTCCCATTCTTCCCCTTATTATTGTTGTCAGGAACAACCTGAAGGCAAATCTCACTGCCATCCTTACCTTCGCCGAGGCAGAGTGTCTCCACATTTCCATTTGATAAGCCGTTCAGGTGTTCGACAAAGTAGTGCCTGCAGCACCCGCAAAAAGGCAGCAAATACTTCGGAAGCTGCACTCCTCCAGACTTCGACAAGTCTTCACCCCCCTCATCCGCCGCGCTTAGATGCTGCTTCTTACCGGATTTGGATTTGGATTTCTTCTTGTTGCCAGGTTTTCTGGCATTGTCCATGGAGTCATCCTCTTCACCCTCACCAATATAAGATTTCAGGCTAGAAATGGAAAGAGGATAAGACACGGGAAGTTTCCCCCCGAAAAAACCACATATATTTTTGTCAAGGAGCGCATTATCGCATACCTCGTCGTCGAATTTGTTGATATCGCCGTCACGGTCGTTGAGTATGACTTGAACTGTCCTCTGGAGAAGAGAGCAGTAGTCAGAATGCTGCTTACTCGGCTTGTTTCCAAATCCCCGCAAAATTCCAGAGTATTCCTGCACAAATCGACTGGAAAACGGCTCGGCAAGGGAGTGAACCGTATCTCTTAGCGACCGCGATATCTTTGCAGGAAGAACATTTGCATTTTTATCATTATTCAGGTTCCCCCCAAACTGGCTTGGGAAGTATTTATGATTGTCAAACATAATTGCCCAGTCCCTAAGGGCGGTACTAACCACGGCAGTGATTGAAAGCCACGAGCGGTTAGTGAGATAAGCTGGATAGGGGGGGGGAGCGGGATTTGCAAGGGCAAGCGAGAGGCGGGTAATGGCAAAGCTGAAAAGTATAGAGGGGGGAGTATAAAGAATTGACGGACTCTCTGTGGTGAACTGCTCGATGGAGTTGATAAGAAGTGAACGGGGTGGAATTACTGCCCGAGGATGGGCTTTTTTGGTGCACAGATTCAGATCCAAAATCCAAAATTGCAATCCCTCAAAAACCTGGACTTAAGAGTTCAACTGAGGGACACACAACACA
>Ga0115557_1001400_pt1 | contig 16658 bp, 14 predicted proteins | sample COGITO_mtgs_1104_FD_87280 | JGI IMG/M metagenome (GOLD analysis project Ga0115557, IMG submission 87280) | Pelagic marine microbial communities from North Sea - COGITO_mtgs_110421 | ecosystem: Environmental > Aquatic > Marine > Epipelagic | place: Germany:Helgoland, sampling site Kabeltonne...
CCCCCCCCGAGAAAGTGAACAAGAATTCTTCTTCGCCTTCCCCCGAGAAAGTGAACAAGAATTCTTCTTCGCCTTCCCCCGACCTCTCAAACCCTCTCGTCCTCCTCTCCGAAACCTTCCACCGCCAGCACCTCCTCCGCTCCCAGTCCCCTGTAATCACCGCCATCATGACCCTCTCCTCCTTCCCCACCGACATCGAGTCGAAGGTCAGCCAGCTCATGAATACGTATCCTCTCTTCCGCTCTACGGTGCACCACTCCAAGGGGAAGGTTTGGGGCGACACGCTCTACTGGCAGACTCCGCCCGCCTCTGCATGCGACCCCGCGCACCACACCGTCTACAAAACCCTGCCCGTCGCCTCGAGTCCCGACCCGCCGCTAAGCGAGGGGAACGACAACGAGTGCGACGTCGCGCTGCGCGGGTACGTCGAGCCTTTGCTGGGCTCGTTCTTCGACTTAGGGAGGGGGATGTTCGCGGTTCACGTGGTGGAGTACGAGGTGGTGGGGGGGGGGGGTAAGGTCGAGGGGAGGGTGGACCTCGTTTGGAGGCTGCACCACGGTCTGGGGGACGGGGTGGTCTTGTCGAAGTGCTTGGAGGAGCTTTGCGAAGCGGACGAGGCCGGCGCTGAGAAGCCGAAGAAGGACGAGAAGAAGACCAACCCGCTGTACTTCGCTTGGCTCAGCCTCAAGGCTGTGGGGAAGATTCTCGCCCTACCGCTGTCGTGCTCAGACGCGCAGACAAATTTGAAGGCGCCGATGGACTGGAGGAAGGTCTCACACGAGAAGAGCTACTCCCCCAGCCTCACCATGTCTCTGCCCTTGGTGCGATCCGAGAGCAAGAAGCGTAATTGCACCATCAATGACCTCCTGACCGCCCTCCTTACCAGGGGCATCCGCCGCCACCTCCTCCTCGCCTCCCCTGGCGTCGCCCCCCCGTCCTCCATCCGCTGCCTAGCTGTCGTCAACACCCGTCGCGACGCCGACATGTCGGCGTTCAGGGCGGGCAAGGGAGCCAACGAGTTCTCGTACGTCATCCCCCGCCTCCCCACCGGGCACGAGACATTCCCCCCCTGCCTCGAGGCCGTCAAGCGAGACATGGACGCTCTCAAGTCAGGCCCGGAGGCGTTTGTGGTCCGGGAGGCGAACAACCTCGTCAGGAACATGGTGGGCGGGTCTTTTGTGATGAAGTTCAATTGCGACTACGTGGTCAACAAGCTCACCCTCTTCTTCTCCAACCTGGCGGGGCCTAGGGAGGCCGTCAAACTGGCCGGCGCCAGGGTCCTGCGCATGTATAACTGGGTCGAGCCTATGATGTACGGGATCGGGGTCAGTGTCATGAGCTACAATGGGGAGGTCACCTTCGTCGTCAGCGGGGACAAGGAGAGGACCGAGGGGGTCAGGAGAGGCATAGACGAGGAGTGGAGGGAGCTCGTCGCTGAAACCGAGAGCGGCATGTATTAACAGCCTCCGCGACATTTATGTATATACGATATATATATACAAGGTTTTAAAAGTAGATAACAAGGTTTAGTAAGATCGTTAATCATAATCGTTTAATCGTGTGTTCGTTTCTATCCCTCCCACCGTCGTCGTTGATGAACTCCGCGATAGCGTCCAATCCCCTAACTGGCTCCTTAACTTTCTCCCCCCCCCCCCGTGCACCCCTTCCCGTGACACGGGCGCAGCGAACAGGGGCGAGACGTGCGGCATCCCGTCAAGCTCGCACACCCGGAAGTAGCGCGGGTCGAAAGAAGACGACAATGACATGCACTGGTCCATGAGCGACTCGCCCGTACCGTAGCACAGGAAAGTTCTCGGGCACGCTGAGCGCAGGAGGGTGGGAGAATCACGATTAACATGTTATCAATAAAAACAATAAGAGGATCTCCAAATCCAACAAGATGAAAGTTCTTTCGACAAATACCACTCGTTCTGTTAGCTCGTATCACAAGGGCAGCGCCAATTTATTTTTGTTTTTGTTTTTTTATTTGTGGGTCCAAAACACTTCCTCCTCGCCATATCATCTCGCCTCGTCTCGTCTCATCTCAGTGACAAATGGATTTCCGTTACGTTACGTCACTTCATGTCCATCATGTGTCATGTTCAACGTCAATTCATTCCTGGACAGTCACAGTCAGTACAATTTACATGGTCTTGGCCTTCTCGACGACATCGTCGATTCCGCCAACCATGTAGAAAGCACCCTCGGGCTTGTCGTCGTGGTCCCCAGCCAAAATCTCCGTGAATCCCCTGATGGTCTCCTCGAGGGAGACGAACTTGCCCGGGGTACCGGTGAAGACCTCGGCGACGTGGAAGGGCTGACTCATGAAACGCTGGACTTTGCGGGCGCGGGCGACGGTCATCTTGTCGTCCTCGGAGAGCTCGTCCATACCAAGGATGGCAATGATGTCCTGGAGGGCCTTGTAGTCCTGGAGGAGCTTCTGGGTGTCACGGGCAAGGAAGTAGTGGGTGTCGCCAATCACACGGGGGTCAAGCATCCTACTGGTGGAGTCCAGGGGATCGACAGCGGGGTAGATGCCAAGCTCGGCAATCGCTCGGGAGAGCACGGTGGTGGCATCCAAATGAGCGAAGGTGGTCGCGGGGGCAGGATCGGTAAGATCATCGGCGGGCACATAGACGGCCTGCACTGAGGTGATGGACCCCTTGTTAGTGGAGGTAATACGCTCCTGGAGCCCTCCCATGTCGGTGGCGAGGGTGGGCTGGTATCCGACGGCGGAGGGAATGCGGCCAAGAAGGGCGGACACCTCAGAACCGGCCTGGGTGAAGCGGAAGATGTTGTCAACAAAGAGGAGCACATCCTGTCCCTCCTCGTCACGGAAGTACTCGGCGATGGCGAGTCCGGTCAAGGCGACACGGGCGCGGGCACCGGGGGGCTCGTTCATCTGTCCGTAGACCAAGGCGGCCTTACTTCCCTCGGTGCTGCCGGTCTTCTCGTCAATCTTGATGACACCTCCCTCAATCATCTCATAGTACAAATCGTTTCCCTCACGGGTCCTCTCTCCGACTCCGGCGAAAACAGAGTATCCTCCGTGGTTCATGGCAATGTTGTTGATCAACTCCATGATAACGACAGTCTTTCCGACACCGGCTCCTCCGAAGAGTCCAATCTTTCCTCCCTTGGCATAGGGGGCCAAGAGGTCAACAACCTTGATTCCAGTGACAAGGATCTCAGACTCGGTGGACTGCTCGATGAACTCGGGGGCAGGACGGTGGAGAGGAGCGAATTTCTCCTTTCCCTTGGAGTGAACGGGTCCCTTCTCGTCGACAGGCTGCGAGATGGCAAGATGTGTCAAGATGTGTCAAGATGTGTCAAGATGTGTCAAGATGTGTCAAGATGGCAAGATGTGGCAAGATGGCAAGATGTGGCAAGATGGCAAGATGGCGGAGGAGAAGATTTCAGGGGGCAAAAAGATGCATACAGAGGGGAGAAAGTGAGGGTTGGGTTAGTCAAGCAGCGTCAATCAACGAAGTCCTTGATTTTGGTTTTCAACACAATAGACTGGCACTTTTAACAACCAAAAACAAAATGCAACTACCGCACACACACACTGCAATCAAAAGACACTACACTCACCTCTCCGATAACATTAAGGATACGGCCAAGGGTCTCAGGTCCGACAGGCACCTGGATAGGGGCGCCGGTGTCCATGCATCCCTGTCCACGGACGAGACCCTCAGTGGCCTCCATAGCAATGCAGCGGACAGTGTTCTCTCCAAGGTGCTGGGCGACCTCGAGGACGAGGCGGGCCTCATCCTTGGAGCGGTCAACCTCGAGGGCGTTAAGGATCTTGGGGAGGTTTCCATCGTCGAACTGGACGTCGACGACGGCACCAATGACCTGGGTGACCTTTCCGTTGCCCATAAGGGTGGAGGAGGCATGGAAGCCACGGGAGCCGGCGGCTGCAGATACCAAGATATTTAGGTTCAGTTGAGGTCGAGGTCAGTTGGGGGCACAGTGGAAGGCAAATTCATCGCAGAGGAGCGGTTGGTTGTGTAGTGGGGGGTTCAGACAACGTAAGAGTGGCAGAAAGAGGGTGTGTTAGTTGTGTGTCATGAAGGTATCGGGGCAACTGTCCCAACATTTCCAGGCGAGAGCGCACATGGCTCCACAGGAATCAGACAGACTTTAAGGTCGTCTCCCTTGCGCTTTCCCATGTGCTAGGCTCGAGAGAGAGAAAAACAAAACACAATTACACCTTGGAGGGTTACAATCGGCTTCGCAAAATTGACCTCTCTCCCATCAATGAGTAGCAGCCGCTCCTGGGTGGGAGAAAGCGACAATAGACAAAAATGGGCACGCATTGGCATCATGATAACCTTACCTCTCAACACAGGAGTTGCAAGTCGAGAAAGCATCTTCCTTTTTCTCAACACATGGATGAACGGTCTTCGCAGCCGCTTGGGGTCCGTTTTGAGATCCACTCTTAAATCATGTGAGTAGCGTTTTTTTGTTGACCAGCAGGCTGTTATTGTTGAAGAAAGCGCTGAGTGATGTTAATCTTACTGAAAATGCTAACCCTACCCTCATCCCCCCCCCTCTTGCATCTCCTCTCCTCTCCCCTTTTCGCCTCGTTGCCTGGCCCGTCTTTTTTCCCTTGCTCCTTGGGCTACTCCCGGTTCGCCTGTATGTATCTTCTCTTTTGAACGAAACCGGCGCCTATCGTGGCAACGCCTGTGTCCTCCTCTCTGACCGTCTGTCATCTCATCTTGGGCACTGACCAAAATGATCCTCGACTTTGATCTTTGTCAATCAATGACGCCGACCCTGCGTGATTAGTACCTCCCTATAGCCCAATAAACGAACACCCGAATATGCTCTCGCGGACAGTTTCCCGAATCCTTCCCCGTGGCGCTCGTGCCTTCAGTGAGGCTGGCCCATCAAGCAACCTGGTTCTGAATTTTAACCTCCCCGACAAGGAGGTTTACTTGGAGAAGGAAGTTGCTTCTGTGATCGTCCCTGGCCTCGCGGGTGAGTATGGAGTGACCGCTGGACACGCTCCCATCATCTCCCAAATGAAGGCGGGAGTGCTCCAGATAGAGCACATTGGCGAGAGTGAAACTGAGAAATATTTTGTCCCGGGTGGGTTTGCTATCAGTCACCACGACGACGCGAAGGGTTCCTTCACTGACATCAGCTGTCCCGAGGCTGTGAAGGTTGATGATATCGATGGATCTGCGGCTGCCTCTGCCTACTCAGAGAGCAAGCGAGCTTTTGACAGTGCTGAGGAGGGAAGTGCTGAGAAGGCTCTTGCGCAGATTGACATGGAGGTGAACAAGGCGATGGCGGAGGCGGTTGGAAGCAGTGTTGCTTAAGGTGACGACTGTGTGGCTAAATATAGGCGCTAATGTAACCTAAAAATAAGAAGATGGAAACTTTGGTGGAGTGTTTTCTTTCTCTCCCGCTTTGTTATTAAACAAGACACTCGAAGCGCCGAATAAAATTCAATTTTATTCGGCGCTTCGGGTGATGGATAGAAATGTGCCGCAGCAGCAAAGGAGGTTAAATGACGTCAAAAAAATATTGCCATTTTTGGTATGGGTCAAGACGACGGAGGAGGCCATTGTTTGGAACCGACCCTTAGCCCGCTTGAATCGCTATCAAATCTGCCCTTCCACTCACACATATCCGGCTATTCACCTATTCACCGCAGCTAAGTCAAAAGAATTAGGGTTCCCTTCCACAAGCTCCACCCTCTTCGTTTGGTGACTCTCTACACAACCTCCATCCAGCGCAATTTCTAAATGTCTTCCCGCGCTGTCCGTCTGTTATCCTCGCACGGTGTCTCCTGCCTCCTTCCCCGTAAATCCCCCAATGTTTCATCATACACTCCCCCGTTGGTGCCCCCACGAATTGCCAAGTCCCTCCGTCGCGAGGCCATGGTGAATGGTACGTACGGTACCTGGTGCGATCAGGCGGGGGGATGGTTGAAGGAGTGGGACAAGGCTTTCGAGAGGGAGAATAGAAAGGGGGGGAGGTGGGGGGTGCAGACCCTCAGGCCTAACAAGGGGAGGTTGTCGGCCAGGAATCGTGAAGATAGGGCAAGGAAGGTGAGGATAAAAAGCGGGGGTGGGGAGGGGGGGGGGATGAACACGCAAGCGAAATTGAAAAGAATGCGCGAATGTAAACGCGAACGAAGGCCAGGATGATCCATGTTTGTGCTTATAACTGTGCATATCTCATCGATCATTATCACCTGGCTCACCGCTTTTGAACTCGTTATTTTTTTTTTCCTCCCCTCTCTCTTTCCTCAGATTGAAGAGAAGATGGAGACGATGGATCGTTTGATCGCCGATCACCGCCGCGCCGAGAAGGAACGCACCGGCAAGAAGGAGGGCATTGAGGCACTCTATAAAAGGATAATCGCACGCGCAGGGAGAAGGTGAAAACCATGATGCGATGCAGGCGCCAATTCTGCTGCTTTTGTCTCGCTACAGGGGAGAGAGGACGGCCGAAATTAATGTAGATATTTGTTATTGGGTGATTTTAAGGCAACGACGTGAAATCTCTTCTGATTATTTGGGTACCGACTTATACATTGCAATTATAAACGAATGAAAAACGACAAAAGAAAAGAAAATTGGACGACCACGTGGGAAATCAGCATATATAAATCTAAACATGTCTTCCAACGCCAAGCAGAACAAAAATCTACTCTATTTGGTTTCTTTCTCTGCCCTCCCTTTTTCTACAAGCTTTTGGGATCTTTGATGGTCGAAAACCTTCAATAATCGACCTTGCCCCGATTCTTTTTCACTTCCCCCCTTTTCCTCTTGTCCTCTTTCCTTCTCCTCTTCCCTTGGTCGCTTATCCCTTCCCTGATGTTCCTCTCCTTAGGTTCCGGCCACGCCTCCCTGAGAGCCTTGAGCAGACGATTTACTGCAGCCTCGCGGTTCCCCCTTTGTGTCCTCTTCTCCTCTCCATGCACAACAACCCTCTCCATGTCCTTGGTTACCCAGCCAGATTTTGCCGCACGCAGACGGCCCGCAACATCCGCTGGTATCCACGATGGAGAAAGGGACAAGCTCACAGTGCACTTTGTGTTCAACTTGTTAACATTCTGACCACCTGGGCCAGAAGAGCGAGAGTAAGTTATCTTGCTGAAGCCGGCTGGGAGCGCGGTCGGTGGCCCGGGCTTTTCGGAAAGATACCGCCGTTGAAGCCTACTTTCGACTTTTTTTTTTATTGTGGTTCTCGTTGAAGGAGAGGGAGAAGGAGAGGGAGAGGGAGAGAGAGATAATGTCGTGTAATTCTCCAATTGCAAAGGAAGACAAGAACAGCAAGAGCGGAATTTTGACACTGACGCACTTCGGGGGCGTTTCTTCCATGCTAGCGCATATCTACCGATGTAGCATAGTCCAAATCGTCCAATCATCCGTGATACTGATGCTGGCGCTCGCTCAAACTCCTTTATCGTTTAACTCTCCCTGGAGATTCTTGTCGTTCTTTTATCGGTGGGCGGCAATGTCACGACTCTTCCGAATCTTCTTTTTTTTTTCGGGGGGATTCCAGACAGCAGAGGGGTGTGAAAATGTGGGGGGCGGCATCAAAAAAAAAGGAATAAGAAAACTTTCCTTGACGAAAGTCATTTTATCAAAATGTTCCTCATCACCTGTTAATTATCTGCGAGATGGTCTCGCGTTAATTTCTTCTTCTTAGCTTTCCTCTTTCTCCCCCAGCAAGAGAAACCTCAAGCAAAAATTGTAGATTAGATGTCCCCCTGGCTAACAGGCCGCCGGCGAGCCCTCTCTCCAACTTCCCCCTTTTTTGATGACGGTTATGACCTTGCACTGTCGAGCAATAAATACACAACATACACTGTGCCTTTTTCTGATGATGACATACCTGCCGGCGACAGTGTCGACAAGCACTCCTCAAGCTTGCTAAACCTCTATTGTAGCGCTTGCGAGCGCGGCCCCTTCCCCTCTGAGACTTATTTGTCAGTTCACCTTCATGAGTTGCACTCGCCCCTGTTCCTCTCCCTATTCTCTCGCACTGCAGCTCCCTTCTTGTGCGTTGAAGAAGGTTGTGGACGACAATTCTCCTCCCAGGAGAAGCGAAAAAAACATTTAATATCTGACCACGGATGGTCAAAGTCGATGTCTGTTCATAACAAGAGTGATCGCAATCGACTGAGGATTCGTTTGCGTTCAAATTCTCCCATTTGTCGCTTTTTTAACACAAAGAATGGCTGTCGCTCTGGTGAGAGTTGCAGATTCCGCCACAGTACTGTAAATGATGACGATAATGGCGGCCAAGAAGGGAATGAAGACGATTGTGACGGAGACATAAATATGGACAAAGACAGAGATGATGATATGAAGGTTGACAGCCTTACAGACATGCTCAGAAAAACGAAGATAAAAAAAATTCCGAAGGAGATATCATTCGGTCGCAAGAAACGTAGGTAGGTGAAGCTCGACTAAACAAAGGATGTTTCTTGTCGTTTTACTACTAGGTGAAATACGTTTTGTGTTTTCAAATTATTCTCCGTCAAATACAGGCATAATCCATACATTAAAAAAAATGTCTGTGAAATGGGTTAGAGGACGAGGACGTCCGATTCAATCATACAATCATAACATGACCTTTCCTTCAGTTGTAATTAAAATGCGATATTGTGTCCTCTCTTCAATTAGGTCTGTTTGGGTTGTGGGGGTATTTAATGAGAACAAACAATGGAAAAAGGAATGTTTCTTTTACGAAAAAAGGAAGCAGCTTTTTCTTTTTTCTTGAGAAAGACCCTGAGGGCAAGAAGCTGATCCTATCATTTTATTAAAACGTTTTTCTTGCGCAACATGATACCATGGGGATATAATTCTCTGTCTTAATTCGTACCAATTAAAACACACTCAGTTCCCAACTCCCTTCCCATCAAGACAACGGCCTAATTATTTACCCCCAGAATATACCTCCGTAACTATCTTCATAGTTGGCGTCTCTGCCCTTGGTCGCATTGATATTGATATTGATATTGATATTGATATTGACATTGACATTGATATTGATATTGATATTGATTTAGAGTGGTGATATTTGACCATTGATATTGTACTGAGAAGTTGAATTTCTATTTTTTTGTACAAAATGCCCTCACTGGTGTCATATGCCCATGAAATTTTGGCGGAAGACCGCTATGGTTACCGTGCCTTGTCGATGATTGATGACAGGATTCGATCTTTGAATGACGCCCAGCTAATTGGCATGATTAGTCATCTCTCGGGATCTATGTCACGGGCTCAGAGCGAGTTATGGCGTGATGCGAACCGTTCTGTTTTAGCTCGAGTGACGGTAGAGAACAACATCAGAGAGGAGGCAGCAAGGAAGTTTGAAGAGGAGGACTACGAGGCTCACAAAGATGAGCGACAGGCTGAAGAAGAGCAGAGGCTTCGCTTGGCGGAAATGGCAGCTGCGGAAAAACAGATTATTCGCACTTCCGAGCGCTTGGCTCGTGAATATGTCGCTGCTGTCACTCTCGAGCTTGAGCAGCAGGAGCTCATTGCTATGATGGACAGGACATATGTAGCTCGCCGAATACGGTCTTTGTCCTGGACGCTTGCAGCAGCTTCCGTTGGGGGAATGATTGTGGCTAACAAAATCATTGATAGTACCCGCACTGACCTAAATTCCCTTGACATGAACAGCGTCTATGTGATGGTTTTTGGCTCCATGTTTTGCGTCACAATGACGTTTGTGGGTTGGAAATGGGGGATTCCTAAGCGGAAGATCATTACTGAAGAAGAGACGAAGGAGAGGATAGAGGCGAAGAAGGCTGAGCTGCTAATTGAATTCCATGAAAAGGATCGTCGCAGGAGAGCCGCCATAGAGATTCAGGACCAACGCGAGGAGGCGGAGAGGAGGGGTCGTATTCAAGCGCGAAAGGCTGAGAAAAAAAGGCTAAAGAAGATGGCAAGGAGGAGGGAAAAGAAGGCCTTGGCCTCGAGGTTGGAGAGGGAAGCGAGTAGACGCCTCCTACTTGGCAAGGATCAGACCAAAGAGCAAAATGAATCGGACGTCGATAAGGCAAAATCAGCTCTGGCAAAATTTGGCCAATCGAAATCGGGTATGAGTATGCTTGATGCTGCCAAGTTGGCTAAGGAAGAGGCTGTCGACGACGAGGAGAAAGAGGAGCTCTTTGGGGGAGACGATCAAAAAATGGACAAAATGGAGCAAGGGATCGAGTCGCTACTAGACGATATTGAGAAACTGGCTCAATCGACTGATGCGAACGACTCGGAGAAAATTCTTCCTCCGCTAGATCAGGAAGATGATAATAACCCTGCGTTAGATCACGAAGATAATTTTCCTCCCATCGGCGAGGGTGGCCTGAGCCCCAATGGTGGTAATGTGCCAAGGAAAACATACTTGGGATATGAGTGCAACCGCTGTAAAGGGAAGAAAGTCGATCATGAGACCATCGAAACGGAAGATAAGATAATTATGCGGCACACTTGTGATGATTGCGGCTTTGTGGAAGAAACAGAGCGGCCGAAAACGAAGCAACTTAAAAAACGCAACCCGACGCAATTTCACGGCGGTGCCGCTCCTCTTCCAGGAATTAAGTATCGTAAGCGGCCTGAGAGTAGGGAGGAAGAGGCAAAGAGAGAATACGAGGAAGAGAGACGTTTGGAGAAAGAAAGGTTAGGACTTGCCGGGAAAATTTTGCCAGAAAGGTTGGCATATGATGTGCTGAAGAAAGCGGATGACATCACACAAACCGCTTCCGGGACTGTAGAAGTTGCAACGAAGAGTACAAAAGTTTTACTTGGAGCCACAAAGGCCGTCACTGGCGGTGTTTTGGACAAGACTGTCACTGTGGTAAAAACTGTAGCGAAGACTGCCGTTGTTGCTGGCGAAGTCGTTGTCGATATCAACGATGATTTCATAAAGCCGGCCGGAATAAGCCGAGAGCAGAGGATGGAGAAAATGAAAAGGAGACAAGAACGGAAAGAGCGAGATGAGCGGGCTGAAGAAGAAAAGAAGAAGAAGAAGCTTTTGGACAAATCGAACAAAATTTGGAAGAAGGCTGAGGAGGCTTACCAAGAGCATGGGGGAGAGTTAGGTGAGGTGTGATCAACAAATTGTTGTGGTGATAAAGTTGTAAATGTATGCAGTATAAATGGTGTTACGTTTGGCTAGCAATTGCGGCAATTTTTTTTTTACAGTTATTGTTTCAGTTGTTCAGCTGGCTTTGTTTTCAGTCTTCACTGCCTCCAGGTGCTTTCATTGTACGGCATCCGCTCCCCCGCTACTGCATTCTCATTCGCTGCCCCTCCCGTGTCGTCATCGTTCAGTAATTTTCCAATAACCTGAAGCTGCGACGTTATCTCCCTCCTACGCGCGCACAGATTGGCCACTTCAGTATCTACACTCTCACTCTCATTCATTGCTGTACTAACCTCGCTCCTGAGCTCATGCTCTTGCCTGTCAATCTTGCTCTTCAAAGAGTTGAAGTCGTTGCTCGTGCTCTTGCAGGTGCTATTTTTTTCGCCAAAATTTCGTGTTGCAGTTGTTGTACCCATCGGCGTCGTTTTGGTAAAACTGAATTTGTTCATGTTGCTTGTGTTTGTCTTTGCTATTGGCTCTCTGTTTTCCTCCTTTCTCCTTGGAGTCTCCTCAGCTAAAATTGGGTTTCGCGCGGTTTGGAAGCTCTTTGTTGAAAGTCTGGCCCTCGATCGCTCCTCGCCATGATATATTTCCTTCAGAAATTCGTTCTGCTGCGTATTCTGGGTCAGGTGGCCATCTTTGGGGATCTTGGGAAGGTCCATAAAAAGGTAGGGGATCCGAAAGGGAGTGATACAAACTGTTGGACAGTGGGTTGTAAGTTCTAGCTGAAGGTGAATGAAGAATTAAAGACTTTTTTATTTGTCCTGTAGTTGGAAGGAAGTGAAAAAAAAAAGGAAGTTGCATTTTTCCTTTATTTTTCGCTGCTCGCAATGGGAAAAAACAACAACAATTTCTCCCCTCAAGATCATTTTTTTACATCAAAACTCTTCGTGTTTGACTTATACATTGTATTAAGGGCCCCTCGACGCCCAATTAAATCTCAATTCACGCGAGCACATCTATAACTCCTCCTCCAAAACTAGAAGTTGCACAACTTCCGTGGAACAATGACAAGGGTGGGGAAACGCGGTTCCGTGCTAGCAGCTGAGCTCTCGGGTAATGCTGGCCTTCTGCAAGGTCCTGAGGTTATGGATTTCATCGTTGATGACGATTCTCATCAACTGAAGAAGGGCCAGGACTATCGGAGACTATCCACACTCTATGGTGTGAGTGCACTCTCCGTTCAGAAGACAAAACTGAGGTCGGGGAAGAAAAAGGTCGGCAACGATTCCAGTAAAAGTCGCAGTGCTGTACATCGACAACAGCAACGCACTGTCCAGCAACAACAGGATGATATGAAGGAAACGTTCCAGCGGATGATAAAAATGCAGCGCAATAAGAGGCAGAACTTGTCCGAGCCTTTGATCGAACGGCTGTCGAGACCAAAATCCGCAGTCAGTAAGTTCACAACAACTAAGAAGATCGACGAGGATCGCAATCAGATCCCCCCTGAAAGGCGACCGAAACCAACTCCTGAACAGCGCGAACGTGAGATCCGCCGGGAGGTTCACGCTGACAACGTGGCATCCCCTTGGTTCTTCGGAAACAACAATGCGTGCTCTACGTCGAGCTCTCCCTTCTCAGTCGCCTCCCGGTTTGGATTTCGAGGCGCCCTGAACATGACCAAGCAGTGCTCACAACGGGCGCAGCACTTTCCCCTGAAACTGATAGACAACCCACAGGATATCAACATTGAGCGGGACTTGGCGCAGCCCAATGAGTGGGGTCCCACCTTGCATAATAGGCCGGCTTCCACAGGTTTCAACCATAACACGCCAAAAATGTGGCCAGAGGCGGCGGAATTCCCCACTGGTGTAGCTTTCAAAAGGGAAAATAGGAAGGTTTGGTACAATCGAGAGTCAACGCTTGGACATAGGAGGCCTAAGTCCGCACTCCCTGAGCGGCTAAGTCGGACACTACAGCGAGAGAAAGCGGAGCTAATTGAAATGCATAACACGGTGAACCAAGAACGGAAGGCATTGACCCTGACTCGTCCCCGAACGGCTCCAACACAGCGGACGACTAGAAAGAAGATTTACAACAGCGAGACAGAAGAGAAGGAGGTGAACCAAGTGATTGAGACGAATCGACTTCAATATTTTGGAGAAATGAGTGCCTCGGTAAAGAGGGATATAAGGCCGGAATACGCCAGGACCATTATAAAAAAGCAAAATGACAAAATGATCTTGCAGGCTGATGTGAAGTGGATGCTTCTCAGCGAATTTTTCGCGAGCTTCCGGCGGCATAGGCAAGAAAATAGACCGAACGGTTTGAAAGGCCCCGGTCTGAGTGATTTGCACGATTTGGCTTCTTTGTTTCAGCTCACTAGTCAAGACAACCCGAATCCAAATGTTTTGTCCAGGGAGCAGTTTGTAGCCAGCGTTACCAAAACGGCGCTTGATGCCAGCTACGACGAGAGGATGGCACAGAAGTTGTACACGACTTTTGATGGCAAGTCGTCCAACCGGATAGCATGGGTTTTGATTGTGGCGAGCATTCGGGCATTGCACTTTGAGAACGAGCCACCAGCAAAAAAAATTATCGGAATTTTTGAAGTTTTTGAGAAGTACACACCGGGGAAGTTGACAGCAAAGAACTGCAACGTAGTATTTACCATCGTGAGTGGGAGCGAAGAGGAAAAGCACGCAATGAATGTTTGTTACAGGCACAACTTTGTGAATTATTTGCTTGACGCGATAAGAAGGCGGAACAAGAATAGCACGTTGGATTTGACCACTGATACGGTAGAGTTTGCAAAGGTGAACAGAGAAAATTTTGCCGAGGCCATCAACCGCAGCGCAGGCAATGAAAAAGGCATTGTGAAACTGTTTGGCAGACAATGCCGTATGACGAAAAGGAGGAGCGGGGCTATTCCAAGCGATAGAGAGGACTGGAACAATGAGATGAACCACACCGCTGAAGTTAGAGAGACAATAATGCGGTGATGAAAAGTTTCTTTGTTTTTGCTATGAAATGTTTTTTTCTCGTTTTTTTTTGCGCGGCAGTTTTCCCTGGCGCTAGAGCAGCATCATTGTTTTCTTGTTTTCGTTGTTTACTGACACACAGGACAGGGAAGCATCACTATTGTTGGAATTGTGGAATTGGTAGCAGCTCAAATGTATTTAAAGGCTGATTAAGAACACATTTTTCCTCTTGATGTTTTGTAACGATGGAAAAAAAAAAGTATCGAGTACAACATGGATGATTTTTATCTCAATATCAACCCTAAGATTAAAAAATTGCCAAGGTTTGTTCATTTTGGTGTTCCCCGGCTTCGTCGGCGATCACTGCAGGAAACATTTCCTCTTCCCCGGTTGCTATTGGTTATTTTTGTTGGGTTCTTATGCTAATTAAACTTCTTCTACCGTTTAACGAATAAATGGTGCATGAGGTGATAAAAAATACGACAAATTGCTGATAGCATACCAAAACCTCTTCAGTCAAAAACCAAACCGAACTCCCGAATTAGTCTCGCTCATTAAAGCAAAGGTGGACTGCAGAGATGAATTTTGAGTTCTGTGACGCAGGCGTGTTTGCGAAGGGATCAAAGAAGATATCCCAGGGGGGCAGCAACATCAAGCTGGGAGTGGCTGAAATTCTTATGAGCCGAGATGCTTACGAGAAGAACAGCAATGCTAAGGGAGGTGTTAAGTGCTCGGACGAACTGAACAGAGCGATCAAGAAGCTGCAAGAAGACCCTTACTTGTGCTTGGACTTGCAGCTTACCGCTACTGGAAGCGAGATCAAGAAAAGCTACAGGAAGCTTGCACTCAAGTACCACCCAGATAAAAATCCTTCAACAAGCCTGCTGTTCACTGCCATCCAGGATGCTTATGACGTGCTTTCAAATGAGGAGAGCAAAAATGTGTACGATATTAGGCGCCGACGGCAAGAGGCGAGTATGGACAAGCTGCGTAAGCAGAGGGGACAAGAAAATGCAACGAAACCAAAACCGAAACCGACTTCAACTCGTGGTAGTGGTAATAGTGATCGCCCCTACTCTGCGAAGAAGCGCCATGGCTACGGTTCCGGGAATAATCAGCAGCAGCAGCAGCAGCAACAACAACAACACCACCAACAGCACCAACAGCACCAACAGCAGCAACAGCACCAATACAGAAATTACAGTAGCAACACACACAGCGCTCACACGAGCAGCGGACCACAGCCAACTCCTTTCCCAGACCAGCAACCTCGTGCGAGAGCGGGCAAAATGCCCACTCCAAGGGGAGAGTGGGGGGAACGCGAGGCAGATTTGAAGAAGGCTAATCAAGAAGCGACCAACGCGGCAGAGAGGCTACGCCAATTCAACCGAAAGTTTTACCAAGAATTCCGCCAGAACGCACAGAATGGCGCCTATTCTCACAATGCTGCCAACGGTACCAGGGTTCCCAGTAGCTCTACAGCCGGCAGTGGGGCAGGTCCGGGTGGACAAACTCGCCATGCCAGTACTAAACAGGCTCAAAGTACCAACCCCAACGTATACAAACAGCAACACCAGCACCAAGCTCACGGCCACGGCCACCCCAGTGGAAGTGGGGGGGCAGAGGAAAAACCTCAGGCTCCTCCCAAGCCCAAGAACATGAAATCTACCCACCGTGATGACACAAGTGTGACATTGTGCTGGGATCCCGATCAGAAATCGTCACAATCCGTCGCCTACGAATTGCAGTGGAGAAAAAGAGGCAAAACTTTAGTCGAGTGGAACACTGCAGCTGCACTCATAGTAGGTACGAGCTGCAGGAAGAAAAATTTAGAGCGAGGCACCTGCTACGAGTTTAGGGTGAGGGCGGCGAGTGCCTGGGGCTGGAGCGGTTATAGTGAAACAGTCATGGTGGTGACCTTGAACGATGGTAGCAGTGTTGCCGAGGCTGAAAAAATGAGGCAAGCGAAGGAGAAGATGAGACAGGAGCAGAAGAATAACCTCAGGGAGGAAGCAGATAGGGCGAAACAAAACGTTGACAATATTAATGCCCGACGAAGGGGAGGGGGTGGTGATGCGAACGAGAGCGAGGCTGATGGCATTAAGCGGGCCGATAGCTGGGCATGGAGGAGAGAGGAGGGAGGGGGGGGGGGAGGGCGAGCGGTCAGGTTCCCCCTCCAGTAAGAATTATGTCAGTCCGAAGACGTCCCCAAAGTCATACACACCATGGCAGTGCGTGGTCTGTAAGCGGGCCAATTCTCCGGAGGCAAAACTATGCGGTGTCTGCTTTACGAAAAAAGACTACAAGAAGAAAGTCAAGGACCCCAAGGCCCACCCAGAAAAGGAAAAGGAAAAGGAAAGAAAGCAAAGGAATAGCTACGCACCCGATATTAGGAAGAAAAACTATGGCGCCAATGAAGATAATTTCGCAGGAGATATTTTTGGACACGCCGCAGAAGCAAGGCGGGCTGCGGGGGGACAAGCCCGCCCTCAAACAGTCGCGGGCAATACCCCTAATTCCAGAAAGAAGCAACAACAGCAACGACGACAACAACAACAACAACAACAACAACAACAACAACAACAACAACAACAACAACAACAACAACAA
>Ga0115557_1001405_pt1 | contig 16607 bp, 6 predicted proteins | sample COGITO_mtgs_1104_FD_87280 | JGI IMG/M metagenome (GOLD analysis project Ga0115557, IMG submission 87280) | Pelagic marine microbial communities from North Sea - COGITO_mtgs_110421 | ecosystem: Environmental > Aquatic > Marine > Epipelagic | place: Germany:Helgoland, sampling site Kabeltonne...
CATTGTTCGTTTGGCGAATAATCTTCTTTGTTTGCACCGACCAGAGCGGCATGGCGGCCACTCGCTCGTGAAGGGATTCCGTGGTTAAGATATCCTCCTTTCTAGCCTCTTCGCAAGGAATGCATTTTGACATTCGTGTAGTAAGATTAAACCTTTATTTACTATGTGTATGAATATAAATAATATAGTTGCTGTATGCACGTTTTCTAAAAGCGATTGGTGGTTAACTGTGTGTACACAAACAAGAACGTCAGAAAAATAATGATCTTCGATGATCCTTCCATATCACCTTTGAATGTTCATAAAAGCGTGATTATGAGAGTCCTACGCAGTGCTATTGCATTCTCTACCGGAATTCGTTGTCGTTTTTCCCTGACGGCATCCCCCCATTTGTCTTTAATCCGTCCTCCTTTCTCCTCTCCTTCTCTGAGGCCGGTGGGCCACACTTATAACTATAACTTGTGCCAGCAATCTCTAGCGTATACGACATCTTTGCGATCAATGGCGGGCCCGAGTGACGGCGAACATGCAACTACCGTCAGTTTATGCGAAAAGAAGATCACTGCTGCATTGGAGCCTACAAGCTTGGTAGTAACCGGGGCGGTGAGTGTTCAATACTGTCCTTGTAGCGTGTTTTACTGTGAGGGATGATGAGGTGGAGGGTTTATGTGGCTCTCGGTGTCTTCTCTTAAAAGAGCACGCATACATGGAGCACTCACTTGGCCTGCTTGCTTGCTGCTTCTCACCTCTCCCCTCACTCTCCATTGGCAGAACGACGACCCGAATGGCAGTCATATCTCTATCGACATCGTTTCCTCTCTGTTTGAAGGCAAGAACAAGGTGAAGCGTAGCCAAATGGTATACAAGGCGATTTGGGAAGAAATGGATGCAGTGAATGGTTGTGTGCATGCTGTTGATCAGATGACATGCAGAACTCCTGACGAGGCGTTTCAGAGTGATAGGTGATTAAGGTGATAGGTGAAGGAAAGATAGCAGACGAGAGAAAAAAAAAGGCCAAAAAAGAAGAAGGGCAACAATATTTAAAAGAGTAGCGAGTTGATCGAGTTTGCACTGTGACTATTCAATTTTCACTTAATTGTTGATTCCCTAAGGAGGAATTTTTTAAATAAAGTGAGCAGGAAAGGAAAAATAGGTATCTAGCAACGTTTCACAGCAAGCTACAAGGTGATCTAGACAAAAAGACTGCCGAGGTCGCGGACATCCTGAGCAAATTCAACGATCAAAAGTGACAAATCCGCCATCATTTTCAATTCCGCAACGCCCCAAAAAATTTCAAAGAGAAGAGGAAAAATGGGAAATAAACTGAAGTTGTCAAACACTAAAAAAGCTACACTATGATTTTTTTTGGACTGCCGTCCGAGTAAACGTCTTACGAGCGTGATTGAAGACTCGACTTTATCTTTCTTGGTTTCTTCCAATTCAAGGCAGCACATCGTCAACACCCCCTGCAACTTGCTTATTCCCTTCAAAATGTTACCCTCTCTCCAGGCTTCTCATAAAAAACCTTCCCGCAGCAAGGTTTACATCGATGCCCCCCAAGCACAAATCGATGATTCTCCCAAACGGGCAAGTTTTGCTTCCATCCCTCCCCCTTCCACGCCGCCTAGAAAGAAGAAAAACGGAAAGAACCTCACCATAAGCACCAATCATTTCAAGGATCCAAACTCCCCAATGACACCTAAATCCCCTGCTCGAAAGTCCGGGTTAGTTCCTGTTGGCCTTACGCCGAAAGGACGCTCGAAGAATCGCTTCAACTCGTTCGAGGAGATTGTTGTGATCGATGATGATTCTTCTCAGCAACTCCGTTCCGACGTCACGGAGTCGGGAATACGGCGGCCAATTGGGGCGTGGAGGCTACCAAATAGTAGATTCAGAGCGTGGTGGGAAAGCGGAAATTTTGGGGCTTACTGTTTGAATAGTTTGCTTGTCCCATATCGTGTTGTCTTTGGTATTCGTTCTGAATCCCCTGAACAGGGCAACATTGTCTTCTTGGGTGCTCTTGTTCAATTGATCTTTTTACTTGACTTCTACTTTAGGGTGCGGAAATTTTGCTATGAAGAGCAAGGGTTGGTCCGAACGTCTTCTCGACAGATATTCCACCACTACTATAGGCGGGGCCTTGTATGGGATTTGGCTGGGGTCTTCCCACTGTACCAGACCGCCATTGTATTGGGGACAAAAAAATCGACCGCGGTTCTATTTCTGCTCTTTCAGATGCTACGTTTAAGGCGATATTTCTCCTTCTGGAACTTCATCGAGCTCTATTTAACAAAGCGTCACGTGGGGGCAAACTCGGCCATGATGGAGGTGACGAAATTGATCATCATCCTTCTCATAGTTCTTCAGTCTTTAGCTTGCGTCCTCGTTTACTTGGGCCATAGAGACGGGGCAGAAAGCTGGTTGTACCATGTTTCTGACAAAGACGACTCCTACTCCACTCTTTCTTCTGATCCTACCCATTTGTCAGAAATCAACGCTGCTGTCTATGTTGTAGCCCAGGCTCTCTTTACAGTTGGTTACGGGGATGTGGCCATTTCAAGAAGTGTATTAGACCAATTTTTCTCCACTTGTATCATGCTAGCTGGAAGTTTCAGCTTTGCCCTCACAATTGCGGTGATGTCCTCCGTTATTGCGAATCAGGACATCCTCTACATGGAATTCAGGCAGAAGATGGAGGTGAGCAAGTGAATCAGCAAATTTTTGCGAGGCTAAGTCTGGTCGCTTTGTATCCGTGGTGGGTCTATCTAACCGTATTCATCGCTTCAAATCACTCGATTCGATCGGGATGCTTTTATGTGACTGTGCATCGGGATTCGAAAAAATCGCAATCGATGCAGATTATCAACAACTATATGACGCACCGCGGCCTTCCTGAATCAATGCAGCGGAAAATGAAAAACCACTACGACTATCTTTTCAAGGTCCAATTCGGGAAATTAGAACTTCAGATATTGGATGAGCTGCCCAAGTCTCTCCGCAGTGAGGTGCTTATGATGAACCAGCACCTGTTTAAAGAACACCCGTTTGTGAAAGGTGACGACGATGATTTCCTGGTCTGCGAGATTGTAAAGATCTTGGTGCCCCGTATGTACTCGCCCAATGAGGTTGTTGTCCTTCGCAATTCCCCGCTAGACTGTTTATTTCTGATTCGCTTCGGCAAGGTAAATATTTTGGCAAGAGACGATACGTCTACTGTCACTTCCTTGCTCGCCTCAGAGTCTTTTGGAGCATTCGAGTTTTTCTTCGACCGGCTTTTCGAGCACACCTACAAGACGGGCACATTCGCTGAGCTTGTCGTACTAGAGAAGAAGCGATTTAACGAACTATTGGCCAACCCCCGTTTGGGAGATGTGCGCCAGGCAGTTGAAAGGACGGTTCATCTGGTTACGGAGCAATTGAATGAAGTAATGGAGCAAAATTTCGCTATGATAACCACCCCTGGAGATCCAAATTTTACCTCCACTGACCCCGACGACCACATCGAGACAGTCAAGCCTCACGACGTACTCCCGCTCTCCTTCGTCGAAATGCTCAGAGTCGAAGCCGCGAAACACAAGGAACTCTCGTCTAGTGATGCGCTTCGCAACCAGCATTTTCACCCCGGCATCACTCGTGTTGTCTTGGCGTGGTGGCAGCATAGAAAGAACGTGAACGACCAGATCGAGGTCTTTAGCAAAAATATGAACAAGAAGAAGAAATTCCTCGAAATGTTGAACGAGAACGAGGATGACGACAACTTGCTGATGCCTGATCACTTTGTCATTCTAGAATCCTCCAAGATCCGCTTATTCTGGGACCTGATCCTTTTCATCTTCACGGCCTGGAACACATTTTCGATCGCCTACCGGCTATTTACTGTGCATAAGGATTTCGGAGGCAATCTTTTCGTCGACGAAGGGCACTGGTTCATAGAGGTTGACTACGTCACTGACGGTTTTTTCCTCCTCAACATCATTTTCCAGTCGAAGATTTTTGCTCTCAAGGAGGTGAACGAACAGGGAAAGACGATGCATATCACGGACCGTGAAGTCATGCTAAGTGAGTATTATCGCTCAGGGCGCATGATCAAAGACATCGTTATTGCTCTTCCTTACGACCTCCTAGGCTTTTTTATCGGCTCTTGGAACATGCTTCGAGTTCCCAAGCTCCTCCTGGCCTTTCGTTTCCCCTATTACATACAACAACTAAAGAACCATCTCGAGCGGTACCACGTGTTCATATCGGTGGACGTCACTATGACAATCAACATAAGTATTATAGCCATCATATTTACCCACTGGATCGCCTGCAGCTGGGCGATGGTGTATGACGATACCGCTTCGGACTTTCGCATGACTTCTGCATACTACTGGACTCTCACGACCATCACTTCTGTTGGTTTCGGGGACATTTTCCCGGCCACAATTGACGGGAGATGGTTTGCTACTGCCATGATGATCCTCGGCTCTTGCTTGACTGCCGGCGTGATTGCCAACATCACCAGTATGGCTCACAAAGTTGTTATTAGTGAAGACAACGCACAGCACGTCATGACGTGTGTTGAAAAGTATATGGTTGAAAAAGAGCTCCCTTTTAACCTCCGCGACAAGTGCCTCCGCTACTTCCACACTCTCAAAGGGGATATCAACGAGCAGAAAATATTAAGCGAATTTGTCCCTCCGCCATTCCTACCTGACATCGCATTGCACATTTATAGAGACCTTCTAGAAAAGACAGAAATAATTCGCGCTGCGGACGCTGTCCCCAAAAGCAAAACAATGTTCACGCTCCGCGACACCAGTGCAAAAAATTCTAACGCCGGTTTCATCCGCTCAATTGCTCTGCTTCTCAGAGAAGAAATTGTCGTAGAGGGAGAATGGGTCGTCAATGAGAACCCGGAGCATGACCGCTTCTATAGTGTCAAAAATGGTCAAGTTCACTTGAAGAAACTGGCCAGTGAAGAGACCATCTGTATTGTGCCTAGTATATCGAAGCCAGACACAACAGCAGCTATTCTCCCCTTGAATGATGATTCCGATTCTAAATCTTCTGGCATTCCTGGAGTCAAAAAAGGTATCAGTCGCAGCGAATACTTCGGCAATAGCGCAAGTTTCACCCGCCGCTCCTTCGGCGAGCACTTTCTATTTTACCCTGAGAAAAGATTGTACACAGCCAAGGCCTCCACAAATTGTACACTTATATACTTGAACCCCTTATCATTCAGCAAGCTCAAGGATATGTACGTTTCTGAGTTTTTGCAGATGAAACTCTGGGTCGACGAAATCGAGTTACCGAGAATCAAAACGATTCTCTCGTCTGACCTTGACAGTTCAACTATTGAAGAGCGCGCCCACCGCCTCACGACGGACAAGAAAGGCCGCCACATGATGCTTACTCAGTTTTCAGCCTCTTCTTTGATTGACGATAGGCGTGCTCGTTTCCGTACCCTGTTGAAAAATATTGTCAGCACACTTTTAGGTCGAGAAATCTACCATCCCGAATCGGCCTTCCTTGTCAGTTGGAATATAATGATTTTCGTCTTGCTGATCTACAATATTTTTGTCATCCCGTACCGCATCAGTTTTCTGGGGGGCAGTGACGATACGAGAAACTTTGACGCTACGACATCGACTCCGACTAGTCCTTTCCTTTTTGTCCTTGACTACCTTGGGGACCTATTTTTCTTTTTCGACCTCCGCCTCCGGCCTCGTTGCTTCGGGTATTTTGATGGCGAGTCTGCCGTACTCGACAGCGACCTGATTTACGAGCACTACACTCGATCAGGTCGGTTCAAGGGAAAGTCCCTCTGCGACCTCCTCGCTATCATTCCCGTCGAGATTGTCGCCATTTTCCTTTACCAGGTCACAGATATCTACATTCTGACATCCAAAATGACTATGATCCAGACTTTTGCGGTCTTCCGGATGCTGCGACTGCTTCGCTTTTGTCATTTTAGTGAGCACCTCAGGTGTGTGAAGATAGTTTACTTCAAGGTCACCCGGCACAAGGGCAAGAATTTCCTGACTGTTTTCAATCTGATCGTGGCCATTTACGTCACTGCTCACTGGCTGGGCTGCATATTTTATTTCATCGCCTATTTGGAGCACCCGAGGCAAAATTGGGCCTCGTGCACCTCGACTCTAGAAACAAATCGGCTCATCGGTGGTTATGATTGTTTCACGGGGCCTGGAAACAATCTAAATTCGATCATATCGGCGAATAACACATCTACAACTTCCGCCCCCACGATCGGCATCTTCCAACCTGGTAAACCGGTTGCTGACAGGTACATCCGCTCTGTCTACTGGGCCACCACGGCCCTTACTACCGCTGGATTCGGGGATGTCTCTGCGATAACCATGGTGGAACAATTTTTTAGTATTGTTGTACTCATTATAGGGACATTGATTTTCGCCGCTGTCATTGCTAATTTGGAGGAGATCGTCGCCCAGGTCGATGTCACTTCTACCTTGTTCCAGCAAAAGGTTGGCGAGGTCAACGCTTTCATGAAAATGCGCAATATTGGCCCAACCACCCAGGACGCAATTGGACGCTACTACGACACCCTTTGGCTGCGCCAGAAGGGGGCAAGCGAGATTTCTGTCCTCGGCTATTTGCCCGTCAGAGTTCGGCATGAGGTTCTTAAACATCACGTTATAAAGATACTCAAATCGACTCCCGTGCTCGATAAGTTCAATATGAATTTCTTGAACTCCGTTATCGAAAAGCTAAGCAGCGACTTCTTTCTGTCAAATGAGACTGTTTACTACAAGGGTCAGTGCGCTCTGGAGCTCTTCATGCTGTCGAAAGGCAGCATCGACATGATGGACGAGAAAAATAAGCTCATGACTGTTCGAGACGGCCAGGTTTTTGGGGAGGGGGAGTTCTTCAAGCACGAGCCGCGAGTTTGTAACGCTGTTGCCGCCGAGTTCAGCAATGCATTCATATTGAATCAGTCTGATCTTCAAACCCTCCTCGACGGCGATCAGGAGTCAGAAGAAGTGTATGATCAGCAGATTGATGAGGCGGCTGACCGCATTGACTTCACCGCGAAGGTGGAGAAAATGAAGAAGAATTTGAAGAGCGGAGGCAAAATGGCCCAAATGTTGATGCTTGATGACAACGTGAAACAAAATAAGGACGTCGTTTTCCTTCCCGGTAGTACTGTGAGACGAACTTGGGACATTATTAAGCTGGCCGTGGTTCTATTTAATTCCATCACGATTCCCCTCCGGATCGGGTTTTTTGGGCAGTCAGATCTCACGAAAACTCAAGAACTCGTGTGGTTTTCGGTCGGGATCCTGATGGATTGCCTCCTTTGGATGGATATTTATCTCCACTATCGCCGCTTTGCAACTGTATTCGGCGGGCTTTTAATCAGCGACCGACAGGAGTTTAAATCTCTTTACATGGGTGGCCGGATGAAGCTCGACATTTTGTCTTCTATTCCGATTGATACGATCTTGTGGCTTGCGGGAGTTCAAAACTTTCGAAACTTTGCCCTCATGCGGCTCCCTCGTTTGATGTACTTGATTCGGATGCCTAGTCTCATGCAGAACCTGGTCGATCTATTGGAAGAGAGAGGATTGAGAGCAAAAGCGGCAGTGTGGCACTTAATCAAGATGACAGTATTTGTTCTTCTGACAGTACACTGGCTCGCCTGCATCTTCTTTTACCTTGCCTTCCTCCAAGAATCGTCGGATTCGCCCTCCTGGGCGATCACAATTGACGATAATGGCTATTTTACGAGGGAGGAAATTCTGACCGGGAAGGATGTCAATTTGCTTACTCGTTACATGGTTTCTGTTTACTGGAGCATGTACACCATTACACTGGTTGGCTACGGGGATATAACGCTCCGAAGTAACAACGAAATGTTACTCGGCATATTAGGGATGGTAACCGGCGCTGTCCTTTGCGACGCAGGGATCACGGCGATTTTGTCCTCTCTGGTTCATGCGATGGACGCCTCGGCCGGTGAGGCACAGGCCTTCGGTCAGGTCATCACCAAGTACATGAAACACCGATCACTCCCTGTTCCTCTTCAAGAGAAGATATTCGGGTTTTTTGTTCACATGCACTTAACCGGCGATGATCTCGACGAAAAGAAGGTGCTGAATTCCCTCCCCAGGCTCGTCCGCCAAAAGCTTTTGGAGGAGATCTGCTTCCCCCCCATGAGACTGTCTTTTAAGTCTTTGCACGGCTACAGCGACGGTTTTTTACGCAGTGTAGTGCACGGAATGACCCCATACCTAGCCCTCCCAAGGGAAATACTCATTGCGAAGAACAGTGTCTGCGACCGCGTCTACCTGGTCATCCGGGGAAAGGTGAATATTCTGACTAGCAGTAGGGACAAGTTCCTCGTCACTGATACCATAGAGAAGAATATGATCGTAGGTGACTTTGATAAGACCGACTGTACCTATCGAACCATGAGCTACTGTGAGCTCTACTGCCTCACTCTGGAGCACTTTAGTAGTTGCATGCGCTTCAGCGAGAACAATGACAAAACCAGCAAGCTGAATTCCACGCAATTAATGAGAAACAGGCAACTACATGAGCTTGAAACACCCAAGGAAGAGTTCACTCGATCTTTCATCGGACGCAACAAGACCAGATTGTTGTCACATTTGTCTCGTCGCTCGAGTGGCTTGGCTAGCTCTCTTCTTCGGGGAAAATACCATTTTTCGAGCATAATGCGAAATCTTACAAAAAGGGCCTTTCATAGCCGCAGCGGTGGTGAGAGTGGCAGAGATAGCACCGAGGAAGAAGAGGAAGAAGAGGAAGAAGAGGAGGAAGACGACAATGGGGACAGTGGCAGCGAAAGCGCTTGGCTATTTCAGCCGATAGCATCCGGCAGCAGTTTTAGGTCATTCTGGAACTCTGTTTCCTTCGTTTTTGCTGTTTACTTGCTCATCGCAGTGCCCGTGGAGGCGTTCATTTTGCCCACCTATAGTTTCTATCAGGCCAACGTGGAGTACAACATTTTTCTCCTGAACATTTTTGATTCCTTGGTGGACGTCTTCTTTGTCCTCGATTTCTTGATGAGGCTGCGATATTTCGATGACTTCGACATTGTGATGGAAAGCGTCATCGAAGGTCGCAAGAATGTCTACAAGAGAAGGGAATCCCAGCAGCGACGTCTGGGAGACACTGACAAGGAGAACAGTAGTGAAAATAAGAAAAAGTTTGAGTCGGACGAGCAGTCGATAATGTGGGGCTACTTGGAGCAGAGCTTATTCTGGGCTGATTTCTGGTCAAGTTTCCCCGTCGAGCATCTTGCCAGTGTTCAGCTGTCGTCTATTGGAATGTATAGGATGAACAAGCTAATCAGGCTCTTCCGTCTTCCTTCTTACACTCGCGGCATGTTCAACAACCTGGAAAAGCGAGGGTTTTTGCGTCACATTGGCCTTCAGCGAATGTGGTCGCTTTTCTTCCTCAGCGCACTCGGTGGTCACTGGGCGGCCTGTACCTTCTTCTACGTCTCGTTAAGAGACACTGCGGATATAGCGGTGGAGAGTACATGGTTGGTAGAGGACAATTTGATGTTCAGGGTGCCGGACTATGATAACTCCACTTTCATTCAAAGCAGCAACTTCACCTCCGCCCAGAGTTTCACCGTAGAGTACAATAGCACGATCCCACAGATGTACAACAGAGCCCTTTATTGGGCGTATGTGACAATGATCACCACTGGATTTGGGGACATCACACCCTACAGCACCACTGAGACACTCGTTTGTATCTGCAGCATGTACGTGGGCGTGCTCATCACATGCAGCGCGATCGCTAATCTCACCTTGCTGGTTAGCAAATTTGATCAATCAGCAAACGATTACTACCAAAAGCTCGACAATGTCAACAAGTACCTCGCCTACCAGCAAGTGCCCGCTATTTTGGGGAATAAAATTCGGCAGTATTATGAATATCAGTGGTCGGTCCTCAAGGGAGTGGACGAGAACCTTTTTCTGAGCGAGCTGACGCCGCAACTCCAGCAGAAATTCCAGGAAAATCTCATGCGAGAGTATTTGGGACGCATCGACGTCTTCAAGAAGGCCACCCCCTCCCTGGTAACTTCGCTGCTCGGCGTCGACGTGATGGATCGAATCATGCTTTCGCCGACGGACATACTGATTAGCAAGGGACAAGCGCTTCATGGACTCTACGTGCTGATGCAAGGGTTAGCGGAGGTCCTTTCCAGTAATGACAAAGACATCCAGACAATTTGGAAAAAGGGCGAATCCGTGGGAGGGGTGTCGCTGTTGATAGACGACTGTCTCGTGGAGAATACGATTCGGGCAAAGTCGTACTGCGAGACACTGTATTTGTCCCGGGAAAAGTTCGAAAATATGCTTAGTGACCACTGCAGCAGCGAAGAAATAGAAGCAATGAAGAAGACCGGTCGGATCAGCGTGGAGAATAGCAAGAAATTGGCAAAGTTTTTGGGCCAGCACGAAGAATCTCGCGTGGTGGGCTGGAGGCGACACTTCCTCCCGGGAGCATTGACTAGAAAACGGTGGGATCTCGCATCGGCTCTGTTCATAATTTGGTATGCCTTCGAGTTGCCTTTTAGGATGGCGTTTTACGATTACGATCTCAACGTTGGCGTTCTCGCCTTGTGTCTGCTGATCGATATGTTTTTTGTGGTTGACTTTATCATGCGGCGCAATTTTTTTCCGTATCGAGACGTGCGGAGCGGCTTGGTAGTGATGGATAAAAGCGAGATTTACAAGAATTACAGGGAGAATATCGCCACCTTGGATAAAGTCTTCAAGCTTTTCTGTTGCATTCCATTTGAGGTGCTTTTGTTCGGTGACATCATTGATATCAAGTACTTGTTTGTTCTGCGGCTGAACAAGTGTTTGCGGCTCTTGCGGCTCTCCTCGGCCATCCACGATCTGGAGGAAGACTTCTCCGACGAACTGAAGAAAATTGACAACAGCAAGCGCCGCTTCGTCAAGCTTAACATGGGGATGGTGATGACTTGCCATTGGATCGGTTGTCTGTGGCACTTTGTGGGGAGCTTTAGCAAACATAATAATCAGCAAAATTGGATCGATAGCGATAATGGCAATTTCTTCTTGTCCCATTCCGACTTCAACAACTACGCAGGGTACATGAGGAGCTTTTATTTCGCTCTCGTCGGCATGAGTACGGTAGGCTACGGCGATATAGTACCGCAAAACGGACTTGAAACAAGTGTCGCGGCGCTCATTATTTTAATCGGCGGCCTGCTATTGCCTGCAGTCGTGGGAGGGTTGGCGTCGCTGATGGGCAACATGAACAGTGGGTTGGCGCACTTTCGCCGGAAGATGGACAGTTTGACGAATCACATGCACGAGCAGAATTTCAGCAGGGAACTCCGGGAAAAGATTCTCAGCTATTACAACTATCTTTGGACCAAGTTGGGGGGGACGAATGGCAACGAGCAGGAGTTAAATGACCTGCCTATATCGCTGCGGGATGATCTGAGCAAGTGTATCAAAGGGCCGATTTTGGCCCAGGTGCCGTTTTTGGAGCACAGTAACCCTGAAGTTATGAAAAGCATAAGGGCAAAGCTTCGGCCTCGGATCTTCCTACCCGGGGACACCATCATCAACGCGGGGGAATATGGAAACGAAATGTTTCTCATCGAGAGGGGCAAAATTTTCGTTTACAGCGATGACAGGTCTGTTCTGTTCGCGGTGCTAGAACGAGGGGATTATTTTGGAGAAAGCAGCCTGTTGAAGCAGGAGAAAAGAGTCGCGACGGTTATTTCTCCTGGATATAGTGACTGTCTAGTACTAAGCAAAGCCGACTACGATGAAATCATGGTAAACCATCCGTTTGAGAGCAGAGATTTGGAGGAGAAAATCAAGAAGGTGCTTGACCACAAGAAAACGATAGACAAAAGTGTTGAGACGAATATCAACAAAAAAAGCAAATTAGAGGCAACCGCAATGACTAAGGGTGGGGAGACTGGCGCTCGAGAAGATTCGAAGAGCCGTGATATTCAGCTCATGAGCTTGGAGATCACTTGGAACCACCCTGACAGCGGCTTTCGGATGTTTTGGGATATTATGCTATTTGTTGTTTGCATCTTCAATGCCTTTAAAATCCCGTACCAGATCGCGTACCGAGTGGAATCAGTTTCTTTTCTAGCGGACTATCTGTTTGACTGCGTGTTGCTTGTAGACTTATTTCTCCGTGCCAACAAATTTATCAGCTCGGAGGGTGGCAAGTACATTACGGAGAGAGAGAGCATCAGGAACAAGTTCATGAGAGAGCAAAAGAAGAACTTGTTTGCCAGCGTACCATTCGATGTCGTTGCCTTGATTTATCTGGGTGGGAGTGACGACACCGTGTACTTTGCCATGGCGTGGCTCCGGACCCCAAAGATGCTCAGATGCTTAGACATTGGGAGGTATAGCACAGCAGTTGATCGCTTTTTGGAGAAAACTCGCATCGGAGGGAGTGGCAGCGGGTGGAAGCTTTTCAAACTGTTGCTGACGGTCTTCTTGGTCGCACACTGGGCTGCATGTTTTTTCTTTTTGGTTGCCAAGGGAGGATTCGATACTAATGTTGCCAACGAAGTGCTGACGGATGTGAATAGAGGAATTGGGGGGAGTTTGGAAGATAGGTGCGGCTGGTTAGGAGAGAGCTACTGCTACAATTCCGCAGAAGTGAACATTTTCAACAAAACGATGGGAGGGAGCTTCTTCTTGGACGTCACGGACAAATGTAATTGGGAGCGAACCTGGCTGCAACTACAACTGGAAGACAACAAGGTTCCTTGCGGGGACACGACTAACTTCAGCTACTACCTTCGTGCGCTCAATTGGGCGCTGCCGTCGCTTGTTGTGGTTGTCATCGGAGACGTTGTGCCGTCAACCAGTAATGAAACGATGTACTGTCTGCTGTGGTTATTGGTAGGAGTTACCATTAATGCCAGTATAGTTGGCAATATCGCCAGTATCGTAGCGAATCTAGAAACTGACAGCAGTCTCTTCATCAAACGAGCGGATACCTTGCAAGACTATCTGCACCAGCACGGCCTTCCGTTAACGCTGCAGGAAAGGAGCAGAAAGTATCTGGATTGGTTGTGGGCTCAACGGAGAGGCAAGAATCAGGATAGTATCTTGGTGGAGTTACCATACAGTTTGCGACAAGAGGTCAGCTGTCTGAAGAGGGTGAAATATGTCAAAAAATGCCCTTTTTTCGCCGACCTGCCTATCAACCTTGTTGAGGCAATCGCCATGTCATTCAAGTCTCACCTATTCAGCATACGGGACCAGATTGTGAGTGCGGGAGACGAGAGCTACGAACTATTTTTCGTGGAGAAGGGTAGCGTCGAGGTTGTCCTAAGCGACGGAAAGACAGTGTGCGCCAAGATTGACAACGGAAACTTTTTCGGGGAAAGCGCGCTGTTTGAGATGGGTCACAGGATGGCGAATGTGAGGGCGGCCGACTTCTGCGAGATTCTGAGTCTTCACAAGGTCGACTTTGGTCAAATATTTAAGAATCACCTCGAGGACAAGGCGTCCGTTCTAAGAATTTTTCAAGAGACGCAAAAACGTAACCAAAAGAGGAATAAGGGTGTGGAGACGGAGCTGAAAAACAAAATGAGTGCAATGTTGCAAATGAGTTTGAACAGTAAACAGGTCCGCAACAAGACCATGAACAAGGTGAAAGAGGACGTCTTTGGAGGGAAGCAAAGTACGCGGGCTAAGTACAGGCATAAGCTGATGCGGATGCTTGAAAAGACGATGATGCTGCACAGCAGGGAGCGGATCTGCTGGGAGGTGTGTGGGTTTGTGTTCCTTCTGTATTTTGTGGTGATGATTCCGTTGAGGCTGGGATTTTTTTCCATCGGTGAGTTGGAGGGGGAATTAAATGATTGGGATGAGATCGGAGAAGGAGTGGGGACAGGGGGAGACTATCTTTACTTGGACTACTTCATGGACGTCTTTTTCATCTTTGACATTGTAATGAGGGCGATGTTCATGAACAACGATGTTACCGTCAAGAGTACTCTGAGCGAGATGGAGGCAGAATTCAGAAAACGGACTGAAATTGGGGTCAGCTTCGAACAGGTCCAAAAAGACGGAACGAAGAGTCTGTTCGAGTGCGAAATTTTATCGCGGAAGCTGTACAGAGGGGGCGGGGCCATTTGGCTTGATATTGTTGCCAGTTCGCCCGTTGATCTGCTCATTCCGTTTGGTATCATGGGAAAAGAATACGCGTGGTGGCTAAGGCTGGTCCATTTGGTTAGGGTTCACAGATTTTTTCCGTACATCAATCACATAGAGAGTTATCTGTACCACCACAAGGTTAGGGTCAGTGCCGATGTCATTCAATTGATGAAGGTCTGCTTGGCTTACCTTCTGACGAATCACATGTACGCAAATATTTGGATGGTGATCCACAGATATTTTGAGAAAGATGTGGAGGCCACCTGGGCTGTGAATGACAAAATCAGCCGATGGGATGCCGGGGCGGAAAGGCACGATGTTTGCACGGGAGGAGATGTCTGGAGATGTTATGTGCGGGCCTTTCACTTTGTTATTACCACAATCAGCTCGGTGGGGTATGGAGACATCTATCCCGCAACAGAGATGGAGACATTATTCGAGTTACTGGTAGTCATCAGCGGAGCTTGTTTGGTGTCTTGTCTCATCGGGAGCTTCGCGGCACTCTTTCAGGGGCACGACAACAGTGGTGTCAGCGCGTTCAAGGCCAAGCTGCACGTCATTGATACCTACTGTGACTACAAAAAGATCAAGCCGAAACTCAAGCTCAAAATTATGAACCACCATCGGCATCTCTACAATCAGCAGAAAACGCTGGACGTAAACACGGTCATGCAGGATCTTCCATTACCGCTGCAGATGGAAATAGCTATGTACATCAATCGCAAGATCATACACAAGGTTCCCCTGTTGAGGGACTGCAGCGTGACTATTCAGAAACACATCGCCTTGCGTTTGAAACCGCAGTTCGCCGAGGCCTTCAGTTTCGTCTACGAGGCCGGAGACATAGGAAAGGACATTTACTTCATTTTGAAGGGAGCCGTGGTCATGCACATGAGTAGGAACACCGCAAAGCTAGATCTCAGAAACAGGAGGATCAAAAGGCGCGAAAGTGTCAAGGAGATATTGACGGCGGGAGACAACTTCGGAGAGGACGTCATGGTCACAAGTACAGGAACAAGGATCGAATGTGCCAAGAGCCTAGACAATAGCTACTTGTACACACTGAGTAAGGAAGACACCGAGGGCATCATGGGTATGCTCGGGCCCGGCGCTAAAATCTCCTTCTTGGAGCGACTGCTCAAAAGAGGCAAGTTCTGGGAGGAGGAAGTCGAACCTCAAAATACCGATCACCACTGCGTTGACTTCGTTCATCGGAGTATGAGTCCCACCGACAACATATTGGAGGAGGAAAGCGGGGACGCCGTCATCGAAGAGGGCCAGGGGGAGACACTAAAAAATATGATCCCCTTCGTTGGGGGGGGAGAGGGTACAAGCGGTGGTAAGGTATTTCAATTTCACACCATTTCTAGCGAGAAGGCCATATTGTCATCCGATGCTTCTGCACAGAAAGCAAATGAACGAAATGAGGACACTCGCCAATCGTCTCTCTTGACCACCAAAAAGAGCTCAGTTCGGTGGGGGAGAGAAGGGGCCAACAATGAAGAGATCATCGTCCCAAAGGAACAAAAATGTGGAGAGGAGGAAGACACCAAAAGTGATGGAGGTGACAAAAGTGATGGAGGTGACAAAAGTGATGGAGGGGGGGGAGGAGGAACGGAAGAGGAGCAAATTCTCCCCCCACCAGCCAGTCCAATCCCACCACCAAATATTAGGCCAGTTCTGCGAAGCCACAGCAGTGAAATGAATCTCGTTGCTCTGGAGCAAAGACAACAGGAGAAGGCAAGGAGAAGGCTCTCGTCGGTGGAACATCACCACCAAAATGACCTGGGTGATGTGGGGGAAGTCCCAAGCCAGCAGCAGCAGCGGGAGCCTTCTTAGGACGAGAAATGAAATAATATGCACTAGTAATTGAAGATTATAGCTAATTTTTGCCAACGAACATGCTGCCTGTGCATGATATGTGCATGTTTTTGCATGTTTTTTTGCATCTTGAAAAGACTGCGTTTGCGCCACTTCAAAAAGAAGAGAGAAAAAATGAAGAATGACTCAGGCATCCCCTTTTTCCCCTTTATTTATTTCCTCAACAGAATATGATACTTCTTAACTAATTTACTTTGCTTTCAATTTACCGAATTTAAAGTATGCAAGTATGCAACGCGTTTATTCTCATTAAAGTCTTCGGCACTCTCTATTAAACAAATTTCAATATGTACCCTAACAAACCTTTCACTCCATCACCCCCTGAGATATTCATCTTTTGCAAAAAAAGACCAACCTCCAGCGAACCAGAGTTGTCAGCAGGGAACTGCGCGAGTGCTGATGCGTGCTTCTCTGCCTCTGTTCCGTCAGCATTGTTGACCGCTTTATTATACTTTCTTAAAAGTCGCAGAACTAATTTACGTAGAGTGATGCTCTTGTAGCGATCTCGAAGATAGAGCTCAACTGAGTCAAATCCAGCCAAATCTGCTTTTTGTA
>Ga0115557_1001407_pt1 | contig 16596 bp, 14 predicted proteins | sample COGITO_mtgs_1104_FD_87280 | JGI IMG/M metagenome (GOLD analysis project Ga0115557, IMG submission 87280) | Pelagic marine microbial communities from North Sea - COGITO_mtgs_110421 | ecosystem: Environmental > Aquatic > Marine > Epipelagic | place: Germany:Helgoland, sampling site Kabeltonne...
CCCCCCCCCAAATCAAAATCCCCCCAAATCAAAATCCCCAGATTGCGGACAAACGTGTGCTATACACTGGCGATTACTCAATGGAGGATGACAGGCATCTGATGGCTGCTGAGATCCCGACCATGAGCGTCGACGTGCTCATCGCTGAGGGAACTTACGGAGTCATGGTACACCCTACCAGGGTTGAAAGGGAGAGGGATTTCACAAATTTTGTCGGGCAGACGGTGAGAGGGGGCGGGAGAGTGCTACTACCAGTTTTCGCGCTCGGACGTGCTCAGGAATTGCTTTTGATATTGGACGAGTATTGGCAGCAAAATCCCGATCTTCACAAGGTACCAATCTATTACGCTTCCAAGATGGCTTCAAAGGCACTTCGAGTATTCCAGACGTATGTGAACATGATGAACGGACGCATCCGCGAAATGGTCAATTTCGGTAATCCCTTCCTCTTCAGCCACATTTACAATCTCAAGAGTCTGAAAGTAGACGACTTCCCAGACAAGGATCCCTCCGTTGTCTTCGCCTCCCCGGGTATGATGCAGAGCGGAGTTAGCAGGAAGCTCTTCGACAAGTGGTGCACAGACCCCAAGAATGGCGTTCTAATTGCTGGTTACGCGATCGAGAACACCATGGCAAAAGACCTCGAGAAGCACCCCGAAGAGGTTACCACAATGGAAGGCAAAATTCAGAAGCTCAATTGCAGCGTCAAGTTTGTCTCCTTCTCTGCCCACGTCGACGGCACCCAGAACTGGGAGTTTATCGAGCGTGTCCGACCCGACAACATCGTCCTTGTACACGGGCAAGAAACCTTCCTGGAAAGGCTTGCGGTCGACTTGAGGAAGAACACGGCCAAGTGGAAGAACAAGCCTTCCGTCAATCACCCAGAGAACGCAAAGACAATCGAGTTCAAATTCGAGATCCGACGGAGCGCCAAGGTCATTGGCGCACTTGCCGATAACGACCAGCTCTCCGCGAAAAACAAAAGGGATAAGTCCCGCAATTATAAAAAGGGCGACGACTTCCAGGGAGTAATGTTTACCAAAAATTTTCAGAGCAAGATCGCCAGTGCGGACGATCTAGCAGAGTATAGTCCGCTCAGGGTCGGGAGCGTCACGCAGAAGCTCTATGTACCATTTGTGGGTTGCGACATCGGCACTCTCCGTTTGTTCTTGCACGAAATGTTCTCCTCCGTCTCGGAGGATCCCTCCTCCGCCTCTCCCGACGGAAACGGAATTGGGACTGTCTTTAAACTCCACAGCCTCGAGGTGACCGTGCGGAAGAACGCCTGCTCCATTGAGTGGGAGAGCAGTCCCGTTGGAGATTTGTTAGCAGATTCTGTAGTGGCGATCATTATGCACGCACAGAGCGCGGGGGCAAGTATTCGAATGAGTGGGACGCCCTGTAAGGAGAAGGGGGGCGGTGAGGGGGCTACAACAAAAACAGAAGAATCAGCAGAAGAAATAAAGAAAAAACGCTTGGCACTTGCCGAGAGGCTACTCAAGGAGCAGTTTTCCAACGTGGTATCGAACCTCGATTCGGGAACATTCGTCATCAAATTTTACAAGAAGGCAAAGGCAGCAGCTTCTGAGGATGGCTCAGGAGAGATTCTCTGCGGGGTGAAAATCGTGTTCACCGATGATAACAGCGGTTGTCAGATAAGAGTGAGATGCGAGAATGATAGCGTCGGGAAGAGCGTGAAGGAGTGTCTTTCCAGAATGGCTACCGCATCGGGACCTCTGCAAGTATGAATAAGAATATCTGCTGCTATCTGGCTGTGTGCAGGTGAACACAACATATAATTTTTTGTATTGCTAAAACCTGCGCTACTTTTCGGACATTTAAAACTCTTAATAATATCATATCAGCGAGAAAATCGCATCAACTTCTCGTTCGGTTCCTTTAACACGATCCCCCAGCGCCTGTCTGTGCGGTTGTTCGCTTCGTAATTCCAAATGTCTTCCACTTCGCCTGGCCAGTCAGACCGATATATATGCGGAATGTTGCGCCGTTCCTCGGCCGTCAGAATTCTAGAAGAGAGCAGTTAGTCAAGACGATGAAGTCACCAGAGAGACAGAGACGGGGCGCTAGATTGCAAAGTTAAAGTCAGGCTCACCTTCTATCCTTGGGGAAGTGCGTTTTCTTCACCTTATTGACCTTTGAAGATGTGGAATTGGGGTTTGATTGCGACGATTTATTGGAGCACTTTCTGGAAATATACAGTTAGGTGTAAGCACATGCTCTAATATTTTGTGTGATGGGACGGCAGACAACTCACCTAAGGATGCACGCCTGCTTCATTATGCCAAGGCCTCCGTTTTTATGCTTATCTCTGCACATACTACATTTGCCACAATCCGGCATCAAACAGTTCAAACAGATTCCGCATCCCTTCCGACGCTTTTTTTTGGCCTTCTTCTGTAGCGAACAAATCATGAGAGGGGTGCGATGAGCGGTGCGGTGAGCGGTGCGGTGGGCGGTGCGGTGGGCGGTGCGGTGAGCGAAGCTCTGCCAGGCAGAAGGGGGAATGGTACTTTTTTTGTAAGCTCACCTGCATCTGAGGGCGGATGTTCAAAGTTATCGGAGACGGTAAGAAGCTCTTTACGGGACCGGACTGAGACGAAAGAGCCTGCAACTGGAGCTCCATCTGACGTGTACCGGGATTAGAGCGCTTAGATTGGCGTTTGGTCGGAGAGTTGGGGGCTGAGGATGAGGGCGCAGATAGCTGGGAGAGGAGAGGGAAGTCCCCCGTGATGTCAAAGGTATCCAAGGAGTGAACGGCCGGAGTCTCGATGGCACTGTGATCTAAGGAGTTGGGAACGACAGTCGTTGCCCCGGGCTTGGTGGGAGGGGAGCCGCCGTAACCGCCAGGGGAGCCACTGTGAGGGGGCTGGGAAGTACCTTCGAAGGCATCAAGACGGCTGTCGTAGGTGGCATTGATTGAGGCATCGATGGAAGCATCAAAGGAGGAAAATATGTCAGCAAAGCCAGTTTCCGCCCTTGGAGTCACTGAATTCACCGAACCAATGCCTCCACCACTCTTGTTGGCACTCATCTATTTCTCCTTTGAGAGCAAAAAACAAGACGAAATGTAGCAGTCGAATAAAGAAGGACGCAATTTGGCGAGGGGAGAAGGAAGGAGGTGGCACGTCAATCGCTTTTTAGCTCCCCTCAGGAACGAACAGAGGTGATTACTGCTAGATTCTTCGGGAGAGAGGGGAGAAAAAGAAAGAGAAAGAAAAACGAGTTTTACTCACCTTGAACCCCTCATAAACCGACACAGCCAACACAGCGAGAAGAAGCGTCTAGACCACCTAGCCCTAATATAATTTGATTCTCAGTGCTCTCTCAAAAGTCGAGGCCGAAATAGGGTAGTTCTGCGTCTTTATCAGCCTGCTGTGCTATGATCTGGCGCTTTCCACGGGTAATACTTCGGTCAAGTCTGGCGCAGACTTCGTTATCAAATTCTCCTCGCATTTGTTTCGCCGCTGCCTCCTTTGCAACCTCCACTAAAGCAACCTCTAAGAAGGCAGCTGGCAAACCTGCTGGGCTCTCTGGTTCCTTTGAGCTTAAGTGGGCTGAAACGAACAATGTTCCCGTCTCCTCCATCTTAAAATCGAAGCATACAATCCGATGGGTCGACGCAACAATATGCCAAGACACAGCGATATCCAAAGCGATCCGTGTGTTTATTGAGAGGGGATTGGGTGCGATGATGGTTGTTGACAGAGAGAGCAATGTCAATCAGCTCACGCACATGAAGGGAAAGGTTTTGGGAATGCTTACTAGTAGAGATCTGTTACGAAGGATTAATGCCGAGTCGTTTTCCGACTCATTTTCTACGTACGACTCGCTCTTAGACAGTCAAATATCGGAGTTTGTAACCCCCTTGAACAGGGTGATTTTCATCCGTCCTGAGGAGAGTGTTCGGAAGGCCAGGCAGATTATGGGTAAGGTTGGGGTGAAGTGCTTGCCCGTGATTTCGAAGGACGGCCGAGTAGAGGGTATACTGACAGCACGAGACATCGCCGACTACCATTTTGGATCTGAGGAGAAGGGAGGAAAGCGTGCCTACTTAGATTCTCTCACTGACAGGGTTGGCCTTTCCAACACAAGCATGGCGGAGCCCTCTCTTGCCATCCGCGAGCAGATCCGAGAGGAGGAGATGCCGTTATACGTAAATTCTGGTGTTGCACTCCTGCCGCACCCCTTCAAGACGGAGAAAGGCGTGGCATCGAATCGTCGCGCGCACGGCCCCCAGGAATTCAGTTCCGATGACACTCTGAGCGAGGATGCCTACTTTTTGAAAACGGTAAAGATTGGCCGTGGGACCAAGCGGCGATCATTCTCTTTCGGAGGCGTTGCGGATGGCGTGGGATCTTGGCGACAGTACGGAGTTGACCCGAGGTTATTCTCGAAAGCACTGATGAAGCACTGCGAGGAAATTCTGGATGAAAAGGTGAAGAAGGGGAAGGCGACTGTTGAAAATTTGCTGAGACCGCAAGATCTTGTCGAGGAGGCGCACAAGAGAGTGATCAAGGACGACATCGTAGGCTCATGCACAAGCTGCGTCAGCGTGTTTGACGAAAAGAGCCACCAGATACACTTTACGAATTTGGGAGACAGCGGTATTATTGTGCTCCGCCACATTGATATTGAGGATACTGTTGACACGGACGAGAACAAGACAAATTTGCGCGTCGCTTATGTTTCGCAGCAGCAACTAAAGGAATTCAACTTTCCGTATCAATTGGGTTGGACTGGGAAAGAAATAACCGAGGAAGACGGGGACGGACACGCTTTCAAGGGGGCAAGTGATTTTGTAAACCACGCAATCCATGTCCGCAGGGGTGACATTATTCTCTGCGCGAGCGATGGGTTGTTCGACAACGTGAGCACGGAAGAAATTTCAAGAATTTGCTTCGAATGGGAATACGAGAACGGATTTATCGATAAGCGGGGAGATATCTCGAAGCGACAGGAGCGTTGGAGCAAGGGGGTCACAAAAAATGACGTCTCCAGGCGAACGATAACGGATCTCGCTGTGAGACTAACCGAACGGGCGCGCGAGCTATCCTTAGACAGCACAATTGATTCGCCATTTGCCATCTTGGCGAAAGATAACGACATAATGTGGAGTGGCGGCATGCCCGATGACTGCACCGTTATTGCATACCATGTTGTGGGTGGGAGAGATTGAACATAAATTAGGTGATTAAATAACGCTCCGGCTAACGGTTGCACACTTGCTACATTATATCCTTTATTAACGCTTCACTCAGCTCCCACAATTTCCTCGCAGACTCATCATCACGCGCGAATTTCTCCAGCTTTTTGGGCTTGCTGTCAGAGAAGTAAGTCGAGCTGCTGCTGGCGGTATCATCATCATTGGCAAAGGAAGCCAAAAAGACAGAAGTGGTTGCTCCATGCTCTACATCTTTGGTGAAAAGCATTGCGCCGTACGATGCAGTTTTTAGGGCAATCTCCTTCACAATGTTCTTGTTCGCTTCCTCGGGAAACAAATAACGGCCTAGCTCCGTCCTTACAACTCCCGGATGTAGGCTGAACGCCTTCGGGCCGGTGCTACGACGGTTCAGCTCGTTTGTAAACAGAATGTTTGCTAGCTTGCTATCGCCATATGCAGACCAGGGAGCGTACGATCCCTTCTCTCGGCGAGCAACGTCGTCGAAATCAATACCGGCTCTAGCGATACTGTGGGCAGTGGACGATACATTAATAATGCGTCCACTTTCTTGATTTAGAAGGGGGTAAAGAACCTTCGTCAGGGCGAAGTGTCCCAGGTGATTCGTTGCAAACTGCTTCTCGAAGCCGTCTTTCGTCAGTTCGCGGTCTGGAATCGCCATTACGCCAGCATTATTCAACAGGACATCAATCTTGCTTTCACTGCCAAAAGCTTCCTGAAAGACCTTATCAAATTTTAAAACACTGGCAAGATCAGTAAGGTCGAGGGGTAAATAGTAGACGTCATCGTTGCCACTCGCCTCTTTGATTTTTCTCACAGCATTCTCACCCTTCGCGGCCGACCTTGAAGTTATTATTACTCTAGAACCAGCAAGGGCCAAACGTTTCGCTGATTCAGCACCAATCCCCGTGTTGCCACCAGTAATCAAAATTGTCTTCCCTGCTAGTGAATCTTTAGCAGGCTGGTAGGGAGGTGCTAGACCATCGACGAGGAAGACCTTGTTTGCAATGGCAACACCACCTCCAGCCAACACAGTGGTAAGAGCGAACTTCCCAAAAGTCCTACGACTCAGAGCTAGGGGTAGAGCCGTGACGGTTGCAAACACAAATGTCCCCAATATTAGGAGTGACAAATTGACATTCATGGGGCCAGGAGTGGTTTCACTTTTTGAACTTTAGTTACCAGGGATTACCAGGGTTTATTCACTCTCCAGAATAACTCGCAATATTCTCTTCTTTGGAATTGGAATTGCTCACGGAACTCGGTATCAAATTGAGTAAATGTTATCGCTTTGGTTCCTGTTTCTTTCAGGTCCAATTCTGCCACGACGGAATTTCATTGAGACGACCCCCAGCTCGCTATTCATTGGCAATTTCTTTGGCGGAGGCGGTCCAAGTAAGCAAACAAACTTCAACGAAGTGAGCAGTAGAAAGCTTGGTTCGTCAGACATTGAAGTCAGCGGAATAGCACTTGGCACTCAGCGATGGGTGTCTGATGATTTCAATGCTCCAAACGAAGAAGAGTGTTTTCGGCTTATGGATACTGCATACGAGGCAGGAGTTCGCACCATTGATACGGCAGAACAATATCCAATTCCAAGTTCCCCCCAAAATCCAGAAGGAAAAGCTGAAGAGGTAATCGGGAAATGGATGAAGTCTCGAGCAATTGACCGTAAATCGATGACCATCATCAGCAAGATTACAGGGGCGACGAACATTTCACCACGATCGATCGAAAAAGATTTGGATGGTTCTCTCCTGAGATTGGGAACTGACTATCTCGACGTCTACATGCTCCATTGGCCCCAGCGTTATCAACCTCAAAGTAATTGGGGGCAATCTCTGCAGTACCGTCGTGAAGGGGAGTATCGTCGCCGATGTTCTTTCCACGAATTGGTCGCGACCATGGACAAGATGGTAAAGAAGGGAAAGCTTCGCGGCTGGGGAACCTGCAATGATAGTGCCTACGGTCTAACCAAGATGGCTGTCATTGCAGATGATTTGGGAGCAGTCGGTCCCTGCGCATTCCAAGGAGACTATTCATTACTGGACCGAAAAAGCGACGAAAATGGAGTGCTTGAGGCTTGTTCTCCTTACAATGAAAATATCGGCTTCATGGGATATAATATTCTCGCTGGCGGCATGCTGACGGGAAAATACACGAATAGGAATCTGAGTGGCGGCGGATTGAGGGGGAGGATGGATACGAAAGGATGGGGCGGCACTTTATACCGTTATCAGAGTGATGCAGCAAAGAGGGCGATCGACGAGTACTCTAAGCTAGCGAAAGAGAACGGTATGGGATTGGGCGAATTAAGCGTTCGATGGGCTCTGCAGCGCAGTGGAGTGAGCACGCTGTTGATAGGTCACAGCAATGTTGAGCAATTGAAAGAGCAGCTGGCATGGACGAATAAGGGTGCAGCACTTACAGAAGATCTTCTATGGGACATTGACAGAGTTCACATGAAGCACCGCAACCCTATTTGGTCGAACGAAAATGTCCCAAGGGATTGGTTCGGAACGGGCTTAATCGGCGAGCCCATTCCCTAAGGCTGTGCAATTATTAGTAACGACAGTACTTAATTATTTGAACAGTGAAATTTTGTTTTTGGGTGGCGCAAATCTAAATGTAAAACCTCAAAAACAATTAGTCCTTTCTTCCACTTCGCTTACTTCTTCGGGAAGTTATTCCAATCAATTCCGTCCACCACATCACAGTAATAACTATAGGTATTGTTCAACAAGACGCTGTTCATTGCCCTCTTCCACCTTTGCTTGGCTTTACTCCACGCGGGATCGAACCACTTTTTCTTGTTCCCTCCCCCGAATGCCTCCAGACTAATGGAGACAATTTTCTGCTTTCTTGCGGCCTCCTTCGTGATTTTGGCGCCCTCAGCGGCCTCCGCTTGCAACGCGACGTGCGTCTTCCTAAAATCTTTCATGCTTACTGGTTTCTTCCTCTCAATATCGAGGCCCACTTTGTAAGTCTCTGGGACGTCTTTCCTCTGAATTGTCTCAATCAAGTTCTGATTATCGTCGCTCAGACGGTTAACAGCCAGTCTCCCTCGAGAATCAATATTAAATCGTGCCATCAAAAAGTCTGACATCTTAGTGTGGAGTAGTGGCTTGTCATAGTCCTCTAACAACATTTCCCCTTTCTCAACGAGTTTTTTTTTCGTCACCTCCCGAAGTTTCTCCAAGTCAAAGTGAAGGTCAGGGAAAGGACAGAACTTGGTTGTGTTATAGGACACAATTGTGAAAAGATTGACCTTGTCGCTCAGGAAAAAGTGAAGCGAAACGGTGTCGTTGGTTTTCCAGAACAACTTGGTTAGGTCGTTGACGAGAATTGCTTTCTTGGCCTCGTCGGCATGGATGTCAGTATCTGGGCTATTTTCAGTCACTGCCGTTGTGACAGGGCCAGCAGGGGGCTTATCTTCTCCCTCCCCCTCCTCTTCTTCAAGCACCGCACCTGTATCATGAATGATTGCATCCAAGCTTGGGTCCTCGCCATTTTCCTCCTCTTCCTTGGTTTGATGTCTTTGCTTGATGACATTCGTGTTGTGGTTCAATCGAGTCTAAAGAAAGTTCATTAAAAGGGAATTAAGAACGTCTAGGTTAACAACGCTCAGGTCGAATCTCATCACATCTTGTACACATGCTATCGCCTCATACCAAGCTCCAAAACACATTCGTACATTCACTCACCTTCTCAGCCTTCCACCCTATGTCATTTATCTCAAAGCAGAAGTCAGCTAACTTCTGAGAGGAGACAGAGGACTCCCCTTCCTCGTCACACTGAAACCTTTCGCACAGGCGCCCCCAATCAGCGATTGATATTGTTGTGCAAATATGCCTGTCAAGTTTCTTCATCCCTGCCTCAAAATCAGACGGGGAGATTTTGCCCGAGTCAAAGCCATCAAACTTGTGAAAAATTCTAAGCGCAGAGGTGCCTGTCTCCTTCAGGCTGATCATTATGTCGGTAAGCTTCTCAAAGACGTCCTTACTTAGAATCGCGTCCCCTAGAATTTCAACATTCATGCCCATGAGAAATGAGTGACGCTTGTTGATTATGCGATTGTGTGCCTTCTGCTTTTCAGTAGGAGGTTGAGGGGTCAGGGGCTTCTTCGCTTCAGAACCTTCATCAGTTGTTGGAGACGCCGAGCGCGTCGCATTCTCCTTTCGTCCATACATTGAAGGAAGGCCCATGCCAGAGACTGTACGCACAGGCAGGACACTTGGGTTTCTTTGAGCAGTTTCAGGAACAGGAAGTAGAGGTTGGCCCAAGCAAAAGAAGGAATGAAAGGGGAGAAAACCTTCACGCTGTTATACTGCCAGGAGTTACTTGAACCCCGAATAATCCCAAATAGGCGCAAATAGTTAATGTCTGTTGTTGTGACTTGAGGGTCAGATCTCCGCACCGGGAGCCCCGATTTCGGACCGACCGATTTGCCTCTGGATTGCCCCGATTTCCCGATTTAGTTTTTCAAGAAGGGCTTGTTAAATTAAATGTTTGCCTACCAAATCAGCGTTTCACAAGAAAAAACGGTACCTGAACATCTACAGTATGTCTGAGATATTGAAGTATCGCGGTCTGAGCGGCCGGGAGCCCGGTAGACTCCAGAAAAACATTGCCGATGCAGAGGCTGAAGGTGTAGAAAAAGTCCTGACCATGGCAAATGTCCACAATGCCACAACGTTTGAGCTTAGGCAGACTTTGATGAAAGCGGGCCGATTCTTGGAGGGTAGCGAGGAGGCAAAGCGCATCAACCATGAAATTTTAATGGCTGCAATGGTTAGTATCTTGGTTGAGCAAAAGGAGAAGGAAGATTCTAAGCATGCAGAGGAGCTAGAGAAGATGAGGCTCGGAGAGGTGAAGGAGGGAAAGGAAGAGCGAGAGACGTTACAAGAGAAGCTCGCGAGGCAAAAAGCCGAGCGGAAGGCCGAGGCTATAAAGAGGAGTCAAGAGAGACAGAAAGCGAAAGAATACTTCAAACAGAAGGAGGAGCAGAACTCAGCTGGCACGGAGGAGAAGAAGAAGAAGACGGAGGAGAAGATTGCGGCACTGAAAAACATGAATACTGAGGAGGTCCTCGCGGACAAGGAAGGCTCGGCGGAACCCGGCACTCACATGCCTGATCCTACAGTTGACGAAGATGACCCATTTGGTCTCAAGTTCCGGCCAAAATTTGGCGGCACTGCGATATAGAGCGTATTGAAAAATGAAATTTAGTGGTAGTTTGTTAAAGTGCCGTTCCACAATTTTCTTTGCTACTCATGGCATGCACACTACGAAGTCACACAAACTTGGTTTGTGAGGTCAATTCCCACCCTCTCTCTTGACGCTCTCATTGAGCAAATCATCCATCATCTTCTGATCAAACTCTTTCCCCTTACTGCCCTCTTCAACCTTAACCTCCTCGACTACGAGTTCCTTCGCCTCCTTCGCCAAGAAATCGAACACGTACCGGCGCATCAGCGTCGCCTCAATCTGGCTCTTCACCCCAGCCTCGTCGAACTCCTTGTTGCCGTTATCCTCCTGCTCCTTTTTCACGCGCTCAAGCAGCTGTGTGACCTCCTGCGGTGCGACGACAATACTCTCCAGTCGACCGATCTCGTCAACAACAATGGACGCCTTGAGTTCCTTCACGACATCATCCTTAGTCAGTTCACGGTACTTGTTGAAGTTCTCTGGGGTGACCAGCTCCTTGATGATCTTGTCGTCGCTCCCATTGTCCCTCATCTCCGTGAGCATCAAAGCGAACTTCTCCCTACACCGCGTCGTAACGAGGGATTCTGGTACGTTCATGTCGACGTTCTCAAGAAGGCTCTTTTCGAGGGCGGCGTCGCGGTTCTTGAGGATGGTTTCGGCGTCCTTCCCCTCCTCGTCGACGGCCTTCTTGATCTCGTTCTTCAGGACCTCAATGGTAAAACCCTCGACCCCGGGGCGGACCTTCGCCGCGAATTCGTCGTCCAAAGGCGGAAGTACCCTCGAGTCCACCGTCAAGACTGTCACCTCGAATATCGCTTCCTTACCGGCTAGCTCCTTGTCTTTCAGAATATTCGGGAACTGCACCTTGACGTCGCGGACCTCGTCCTTCTTCGCCCCGATGAGCCCCTCCACAAGACCCTCCATGTACCTCCCCTTCTTCATTATGATATCAACCTGGTCGCCGCTGGCCTTGCCTTCCGGAAGCGGCTCCCCCTTCCCCCCGGGGGCGGACGAATCGACAAAGAAGCCATCCATCAACACAACGCAAGCATCACCCTCTTCCAGCACGGGATCTTCCCCCTCCTTACCCTCCTTAATCTTCAGCGACGCATAACGGTCGACAAGGTCGTCAAGGGACCTTTCATAGCTAACTTGGTCAAAGGGCGGTCTCGTGTAGCTGGCCTTTAACCCTTTGTATCCCTCTCCTTTGAACCCGACTATCGGCCAAACGTCGCACTCAACAGAGATTGGAATTTCCCTCCCCGAACCCTTTTCCAGCAGCGCGCGGATCGTGCCCTCGTCCGACGACAAGCGGGGGGTGCCTACAATCTCCCATTCTGAGAGAGGAGGTCTTCATGGAGGGGGAGTGTAAGTGAGCGAAGTGAGCGACGATTTGGAATGTTAACGAAAAAAAACAAAGCTTTCAATTTGCTTACCTTTCACTTTCGCGAGTAATAGTAGTGGTAAGGATGGTGTTTATAACACTGATGAGTAATACCGAAGAGGGGAGGTGAGCAAATGATCCAGTTCTTCCCATTCACCCATTCCTTTCCATTCTTTTCCATTCTTTTCTCACCTCTTATCGAGGGCCGCCTTGAGCTGTGGGTTGGCCTTAATCTTCGGCATCAGAACAGACTCCGGAAGCCTGGCACCCTTCTTGAACCCTTTAATCCCATCCCCCTGCGCAATTGCCTTCCCGAGCTCCCCCATGCCTTTCTCAAAGGCGGCGTCAACCTCCTCTGGACTGGCCGTAAGCTGCACGAAAATCGATGAGGAGTCCTTCTGGAAATTCACGACAACGTCAGAAGTCGTCGAGAACAAGGGCACACACCGCTGCGCACCAAATGACCCGCCGATCGACAAACATTGCCGCCTTTCCATAGGTCCCCGCCTTTCCATAGGTCCCTTCAAGGGACGGAACATCGATGGGGGAAAAGGTACCTGCACAAAAGCGAAGCTTTCCCAGATAGTCAGGGAGGCACTGATTAAGAGAGAGAGAAAAGCTCTCACTAACATAGCAAGAGCCCGTGACGAGGAAGGGTTCGACGGGTAAGAGGGGAGAGGTGGAGGAGGGTTAGGTCAAAAGGGGCACAAAGTCCGGAAATGATGTCGTTCAGCGGGGGGGGGATATTGCGAGAACCGTTTGTTTTCGTAATTTCAAAACACTCACTCTTGGGATTTCTTTCTTCTTGTGCTGCTCACAACAGAAATTTTCACGCAAAATATTTCGTTGAGCAATACAAAGGTAGCCTGAATTTAATGGCGAATAATTTTTTAAAGTGTCAAACAAGGCTGACTGGAATTCTTAGAGTTACGAAAACCGCAACGAACGAACACAAGCAAACCACAACGACCCACACCGATTTTTTTTCTTCTCATCTGTCGTAATTTTGTCCCTTTTCCTCTTCCCCGCCCAAGTCTTAGTCAAGATTCGTTGTGTGACATGTATGACCTGATAGATATGAACGCTTACCGTCAGTTCATCGGCAAGGCCAGTGTGTCTGGACAGTCGCACGCGCTAGTCATGCACACGGCGACTTGGTGTGGACCTTGTAAAGGTGAGTTTTTTAATCTGCCGTTTTGACCTTTTTACTTTTTTTTACTTGCGCTTGTATTTGTGTGCCGAAAGATCTACCCGAAAGACCGGCTCGTATAGGCAGGAATCTAACTCCCTTTTAGCCGCCAAACCGCTCTATTGCGACATGGCCGACGAATGGAGCAAGCCAACTATGGATAAATCTGCCATGCCTGTTCAGTGCGCCACTGCTTTTGAGGATAAGGTGGATGCCTCCGAGTGCGGTATATCCGCGTTCCCTACGTTTGTCCTGTGGGACTGTGGGACTGGGACAAAATGTGGGGAAGTCCGCGGTGGCGACATGACAAAAGTAAAGGCGCTCGTGGAGGGTTTCTGCAAGAGGGGAGATTCCAAGGGAGAGAGTCTTGGGGGAGGGGGAAATCTGTCCAAGGAGGAGGCCAGGAAGAAAATGCTGGAGCGTTTCGGCGGCGGCGGGGGAGGAGGAAAGAAGGACGCAATGGATGTTGACGGTGCGGATGTTGACTCCCCTCCGAAACCTCCCGCCAAGGCCAAGTCTGACGCTGCTGGTGAGGAGGACTCCAAGATGGACACTGATGATGCCTTTTTCGCCCAGCCCAATAATGAGCCTATTTGGGACGAGGGCGTTCTCAAGACACTCACAGAATCGATGGGGTTCCCTGAACTTCGTGCGAAGAAAGGGTTAATGAACGGCGGCTTTACGACCGAGGGAGCGATCGACTGGTTGATGCAGCATCAGGACGATGCGGATATTGACGAGGAGATTGATTTTTCAAAGGGCGATGCAGCCGCTGGCGGTGGCGTGACAGCGCAGAGTTACAAATGTAACGAATGCGGAAAAGTATTGTCCAACATGGCAAACCTTGAATTGCATGCCAACAAGACTGGTCACTCCGACTTTGCTGAGTCTAACGAGTCCGTGAAGCCCCTTACAGAAGAGGAGAAGAAGGCGAAGATAGCGGAAATCAAGAGCCTACTGGCCGCCAAACGTGCGCAGCGAGAGGCCGAGGAGAAGGTGAGTTTGTAGTCTTGACTTTCTGGGTGTGCTTGCCAGGGAGGGAGGGAAGGTATGACGAATCCTGAACAGCAACAACCGTTTGTTTCACTCCTAATTTACTACGTGTCCGAATTTTTTATTTTTTCACAGGCCCACAGTATCACTAGCGAGAAGGCGAGAAGGTTCATGGGGAAAGAAATGTCGAAGACAAGGGAAGAGATGGAGGCCGCTGAGCGAAAGCGATTGGTCAGCAAGAAGAAGCGCGAGAAGGAAGCCGAGAAGAGGGAGCGTGAACGGATCCGCGCTGAGCTCGAAAAGGACAAACTGGAGCGCAGGGCTAACGGCGGGAAACTCAAGTCCAACCTTGGAGTCGATGGATACAACCCCAGTGCAATTCAATATGATGTCAACAAAGGCTCTGCCGACGCAGGAAGTGCCGCCAGTGCCGCCACCGACTCCAATAAAAAGCCCAAAATTGACAATCGCAGTTTCACCACCAAGATCGAGGATTCAATAAACAAGGTCTCTCAGTACAAGGCAGGAGGGGATGGTGGAAAATGCCTAAAAATTCTTCACGCATACGTGAAAAATGTTTGTGAAAACCCGGAAGAGGTCAAATTCAAAACCATCAACACCGAAAACAAGGCATACAAGACCAAGGTGAAGCCCTTCGTAGGCGCCAAGGCGCTGCTCATGGCTTGTGGCTTCAACCCCTCGAACGACAGGCTAAGCTTAATTCTTGCTGACGATGCCGACAAAGGAAATATCGAGTTGGCAAAGCAGAAGCTTGCGGAGGCAATGGATAAGTATTAAAATGACAATAATAACGAAGTTGATTTGTGGTGAAATTTGTTGGTGGAAATTTGTTGAAAAGTTGCTGTTCTTCTTTCTCTCCCCCCGAGCGTCAGCTATGCCAAGAAAACGATTTTTTGTGTTTGGCGTAAAACACCCATGTCTTTGCTATCCATTTAGCCATCACTTTTCGCACCAACCGAATCCAATCAAAAATTAATTCCACCACGGCTTTGTGTCCGTCCTGAAATCCTGCTCTGTCCATGTGGTAAACTTGACCAAATCGGTCCCCTCTTCAACATTCACGTGCGCAAGAGCCAACGAAAGCGGGGCCGGACCGCGGACTACCTTACCAGTAGCATCTGCGTTTTAAAAATTGTGTGCAGAATTTTTGTGCGGGTTAGTTATAGTTAGCATAGCAGCTCGTTCAGGTCGGTAATGGAAAAAAATATGACTTACCATACTGAGATCCATGGCAAGGGCACATGAACTTGTTATTCGCAGGTACCCACGGCACGACACAGCCGAGGTGAGTACAGACAGCGTTCAAACCATAATCATTAATCGTGTTGTCGCTGTTCACAATCAGATATGTAGCATCTCCCTTCAGCCCTTGTGCAAGTTCACGTGCTATAAAATAAAAAGTGACGTACGGGCGAAGTGGTCGAAATAACAAAATGAGGGGTGAGCCGAAAACCAAAGTATTGCGATCCGATGAGATGAGATGAGATGCAATGCAATAAAGCCAGCGCTAGATCTGCTGCTTACCTCCAGGCTGGTGAGTACTCAACCAACCCGCCTTGGTGATATCAGCACCAAGAGCATCCTTGGCAGTTACGCCACCTGCACCGCCGCCGGCACCGGGGGGAACGAAGAAATAAATATAGGGAAGTCCAAGCCCACCCACTGTAAGTCCAGCACTGCCAAGGAGGATCAGATTCATCGCATTGCGCCGCTCCATATCAGGCACGAAAGCATCAGAAGAAGCTGAGAGTGAAGAAGTAGACATAATTTTGGGAGAGAGGGGAGCGCGACTCGTAATCTGCGGGATTGCGGTTAGTACAAAGCGGCCAAAGACAATGCAAGCGACGCACACTATCTCGCATACAGTCAAACTGTGTGCAAGAGAAAGCAGGTATGATAGCCACTCCGCAGGGCGCTCAAAATCCACCTGTAGGTCGTTTTCGCAAACAAAACCAACACAAATAGCGCTTTCAACATGAGAAAAGCACATTACCGCCAAGAAAAGCTACTGCCGCCACTAGGAGCCACTCTATCAGCCTCAAAACAACTGATGAGGTGTCAAGCAAAAGTTGAAATTGCTCCTTCTGACGTACCTTGGGAGAAAACCCGGTCGCAGCCGTAATCAGGAGCGATATTACGATGAATCCTCTCATTTTCAAGAAAAAAATTGATTCAGTAAGAATAGGGGTTCGTCATCTGAGCAGGTGTGACTTTGTGAGTCAAAATCAAATACGACGTCTCAATTAGCGAATATGGTTAAATCCGAGTACGTTCTACGCGCGAACGCGATATTCATTGCGCAGAGATTGCATTCTCGATGGTTTCGACACGCTCACGGCGATAGAATTTGACTTCCCCCTTTCCTAGAGCATGACTAAAGTAACCTGGGTTTGCTTGGCTGTTTTGTCAGGAATTCTCGCATCGCTTGCTCTCGCACTGGGCATAGTACATTTCCACCGCGTGACGTTTTTTCGATTGCTCTTGCAGCCGCTAACACCATCCCCACCTTTCCCACTTGTCACTGTTTTGCTCTTGTGTTGACGATCACGGCATTCATTCTTCTATTTATCTTATTGTCGTCAACGAAAATATCGGAACACG